>SPLK01000148.1_pt1 | contig 31176 bp, 34 predicted proteins | sample 2456111 | NCBI WGS metagenome assembly SPLK01 (sample SAMN11156906, study PRJNA527647) | hot springs metagenome | biome: Geothermal region; feature: Hot spring; material: tree branch in hot spring; isolation source: hot spring sediment rich in lignocellulosic material ... | reverse complement strand
TTGTACTTCAAATACAACCTTTCTCTTCGTGCTATTAAAGCTTGCTTGAATATCAATGTCTCTCATGTTGCTATTTACAAATGGATTATCAAGTTATCTTCTATTCTTTCGCTTTTTGAGTTTGAGAATGTATTTAAAGTTCACGGTGATGAAGTCTAAATAGAGTTAATAACCGATGGACTAAAAGCGTACGAGATAGCAGCGAAACTAAATTTTGATAATGTTGAGCACAGAGAAGTAAGACTAGGTAAAAACAACGAATGTGAATCGAAATTTTCGTTATTTAAGATGTTTGTTAGAGCGAAAAGGAGCTTCAAGAAATTTAGCAACGTACGGTACTATGTAAATGGTTTTTGTGTAGTAAGGAACCTATGCAAGTTATATGAGAACGAAAATGAGATAATTACAGCTTTAGCTTCCATCATCACTACTAGTTAACAGCATCCACTAAAGGTCATCCTCTATATTTATTATAACATAGGTTGGCCTCATTTTCAAGATATTTAATATATCTTATGTATATAGAACAATCAAAATTAAAAATTACCACTTCCACCAACAAATGCGGTTTGGGCAAATTCACTGCCATTCCAAATGTATTTTATACCTGCGTATAAGTTACCAAAGACAGGGTATGCTATTGTAAGTCGTGCATCAGTATTACTATCGAATAAATTACCGCTCTCGAAAGGTGTATCATCGTATAAATATCCGTAAAGTACAAGTCCATTTGTGCCTCCCAATGGAGGAATATTAACAACTCCTTCTCCACTAAACGTCATTTTACCTTCAAAATCGCCCTTTAATCCAACCAAAACTTTCCCGTATTGTTCAAGAATTAGACCAGCTTTAGCTATATATCCAATTTGTTGTTGATAATTTTCAGGTCCAAAACTATCTGAGCCCCTTAAAGCTGGATATCTTCTTCCCAAAAGCCATGGTGCAAAGCCGTTGGAAGCGTAATAAGGACCTGCAACAAGTTGGAAAATACCAAAATCGCCAAATATTCCACCAAACGCACCGTAACTTGTTGTTCCGTCTTTCCAAATTTGTGCATCTGCCTCTACACCCACAGAAAAACCAAGTATAGGAAGTGTCAAAGCACCGCCTGCTATATATTGAACTGGCGTAGCGTTGCTTTCAGCTGTCTCCATACCACCAAAAACTGAAAGATCAAAAAGTGCAAGTTTCATAGATGCATTAGCCGTGTAAAGCGTATCTGATTGTCCAAATGTGAAATTAGTTAGTTGTTTAATCTCATATGGTATATGGGCACTTAATTTCAAAGATCCAGTTCTTATACCCGCGTCTAGCGTTCTAACATTTGGCAGATAGTAACCACTGAAAACAAAGCCCATTCCGTATGTAATGGGTTTCATATTTCCATACCTAAACCAAAATGTTCCAAGATCTAATCCAAGCGCTGTGATATTAAGTCCATCAATAATATTTGTACTATTTGAAATCCCTGGCGCACCAAAGAAGAACTTTCCAGTTGTTAGATCTGTTGCGTAAGTCGTCAATGTAACACCAAGTGTTAATGGACCAACTGTGAATTCTGGACCAAACTCATAAACCATATAGTTATCTTGACCGATGTTGACAGTACTAACATTCAAATAAAACTCGGAAAAAACTAATGAAGAAAAAAGGACCAAAACCAAAAAATATATAACTTTTCTCACAAAAAACACCTCCAGTTTTAAATGATTGATTTGATGTACGAAAAACTTATATGGTATTACCAAATTTATATGTTTTATTATATCATACTCTGATATTTTAGAGTAAAGGAACCTCATATTTGTTCAAATTAGAAAAAAGCTGGGACTTTTTAGCCCCAGCATAATGCAAAAATTTATCTGATCCGCCTTTTTGAGAGCATAAGAAATTATTTCTTTGCTAACTCATATCCTCTCATAATTGCTTGTTTGTTAACTTCTATAAGCGCTGTTTTTCCGCCACTTAACTTTTTCTCAATGGCTTTGAAAATACTTTCAGTACTAACAACATTTGTCGCTCCAACAACGGCACCAAGCATAACCATGTTGGCAACTTTTAAATTACCAATCTCATCAGCAATTTCGTTACAAGGTATCTTTAACACGTTGATATCATTTCTCTTTGATTCTCTATCGATAACTGATTGATTAAGGAAAAGATAGCCATTTTCCACAACATATGGTTCAAACTTCAATAAAGAGGGGATATTCATAGCTACAACAACTTCTGCCTTGTCTGTAACTGGTGACGCGACTGGTTCGTCACTTACCACTACTGTACAATTTGCTGTACCTCCCCTCATTTCCGGACCATAAGAAGGCATCCATGTAACATTTTTACCCTCAATCATACTTGCAAGAGAGATTATTTGTCCCATCAACATTACACCTTGACCACCAAATCCAGCAAATATCATTCTTGTTGTCATTTCTCATCACCTACTTTATCTACAAATGTTCCAAGAGGATATTCTGGAACCATATGTTCTTCAAGCCATTTCAAAGCAGATATAGGATCAACACCCCAGTTTGTTGGACACGTTGAAAGGACTTCAACCATACCAAAACCAATACCATTAACTTGTGCTAAAAACGCTTTCTTTATAGCTTTCTTTGTTTTTTGAACGTCTTGCGGTGTATTTACTTTTGTTCTTGCTAAAAATGCAACCCCTCTCGCTTCTTTTATAATTTCTGATACATGGAGGGGATAACCATCGTTTGATGCATTTCTTCCATATGGTGTTGTTGTCGTTTTCATACCAAGTAATGTTGTTGGAGCCATTTGACCACCAGTCATACCATATATTGCGTTGTTAACAAATATCGTTGTTATTTTTTCGCCCCTATTTGCAGCGTGAACAATTTCAGCTGTACCAATCGCAGCAAGATCACCGTCACCTTGGTATGTGAATACATAGAGATCTGGTCTTGCACGTTTAATACCAGTTGCAACTGCCGGAGCTCTACCGTGTGCAGCAACGGTTGCGTCAGTGTAAAAAAATTGGTAAGCAAAAACAGAACAACCAATAGGGGCAACTGCTATCGTTTTTTCTCTAATACCAAGTTCATCTATAACTTCAGCGACAAGTCTATGGATAATTCCGTGTGTACAACCTGGACAGTATGTAAATTCCCTTTGAGTGAGACTCTCTGGTTTCTTATATATAACTTGGAATGCCATATTTATTACCTCCCGATTTTCGATTTCAAAACTTCAAGTATTTCTTCTGGAGTAGGTACAACTCCGCCAAGTCTTCCGTAGTATTCAACTGGCGCATGGTCTTTAACTGCCATTTTTACATCTTCAAGCATCTGTCCCATATTCATCTCGACATCGAATACTAACTTCTTGCCTTTTGCAATTTCTTCGAGTCTTTCGTATGGGAATGGCCATAAGGTTATTGGTCTGAACAAGCCAACTTTTATACCTTCTTTTCTTGCTTGTTCAACAACACTCTTGGCAATTCTTGCGACTGTACCAAACGCAGTTATAACTATATCCGCATCTTCTAATTTATATTCTTCCCATCTTTTTTCTGTTTTTTCAATAACTTTGTATTTTTCCACCAATCTCAAATTCATCTTTTCAAGAACGTATGGATCTATGTCAAACGATACAACAATATGTTTTTCTCTACCATTTGCACCAGTTAACGCCCAGTCTTCATGTGAAGGTAATGTACTTAAATCTCTAAATTCTGGGAATGTAACTGGCTCCATCATCTGCCCAATAACACCATCTGCAATGATTAATACGGGGTTTCTGTACTTATCTGCTAAATCAAAAGCTAAAACCGTTAGATCTACTGCCTCTTGGACGGTCGAAGGGGCAAGTACTATCAATTTGTAATCTCCGTGCCCGCCTCCTTTTGTTGCCTGCCAATAATCACCTTGCGATGGTTGTATGTCACCCAAACCTGGTCCACCACGAACGACATTAACAAAAACAGCCGGTAATTCAGCACAAGCCATGTAAGAAACACCTTCTTGCATAAGACTGAAACCTGGAGAAGACGTAGAAGTCATAATCCTTGTGCCCGTACATGCAGCACCGTAAACCATATTCACGGCAGAAACTTCACTTTCAGATTGAAGGAACGTTCCATTAACTTCAGGCAATCTTTTTGACATATATTCTGGTAATTCATTTTGCGGTGTGATTGGATAACCAAAAAACAACCTACAACCAGCTCTGATAGCTGCTTCTCCTATCGCTTCAGTACCTTTTACTAACACTCTTTCTGACATCTATTTTCCCTCCCCATTTATGCGCTTTCTACTTCTCTGTAAACAGTTATACAAGTATCTGGACACATGTTATAACAAAAACCACAAGCAATACACTTATCAACGTACTTGGCTTCAGCGGGATGGTAACCTTTTGAATTAAAACCTTCAGAAAAATCAATAACTTTCATAGGGCATACGCTGATACAAAGTCCGCAACCTTTACACCTTTCTTGGTCAATCTCAATCTTACCTTTTACTTTTGGCATCTTATCTCCTCCTTCTAACAAACAAGTTTTATAAAACTTCATGAAATAATTCCGAATTAATATCGAATCAATAATTTTCCATTTTCATAAATCTTTTGATTTTGAAAATGGGATATTTTAAGTCGTCTACGTTTAAAAATTCAGGCACAACGGTAAATTTCACTGGCACCTCTATTATCTCTGACACTTTACTTACTATTTCTTCTCCTTTTTTAATCAACTCTGGGGTTGTTTCATATGAAAGATTTGCGTTGTTTATAAGATAATCAACTTCTATTCTTGCTACTCTTCTCAACTGCTCGTAAGCTTTTATAATTCCATCGACGGTTGATGAAAATGGCCTTGCTATGTTAACCACCATACTAATTTCTGCATTACCAAGATACGGCTTCAAATAACCAAGGACAACTATACCGTTTTCTTCACCACCAACATCGATAACTGTTTTATACTCTTGATTAACAAGGTAACCAATCGCTCCACCAGTTATTATGGGTAAATCCGCATTTCTCAAAGCGCCTTTTGGATACACAGTGACTAATCCCATTTTTTCCAAATCTTCAGCTACGTCTCTTGTTCTAAAATATGGAGAGATTATGTCACCATCGATTATCGCAACTTTTTCGTATTCATCCTTCAATTTCAATGCCCAGTTTATAGCTACTTCCGTTTTTCCACTTCCAAAAAGTCCAATAAAAGCATAGTTTTTTGCTATTTTATTTTCCATATTTTTCACCTTATTCTTAATTTTTGAATTTTTAGACATTCAATTTATTCTCCCAATATATCTTTGCTTCCTCTTGACCCCTTAAAACCCTAAGTGCTCCCAATGCGAGAGCCTTCTCTTCATCTCCACCAGGAAAGACTAAAATCGGTGCAATAAATCCAGCATATTCAGTAAGCCATTTAACCATATAGTCTTTATCGTATGCAAGACCGCCTGTAAGGACTATAGCATCCACATCTCCCTTTAATACCGCCGCCATCTTTCCTATCCATTTGGCTATCTGATATGCCATCGCTTTGTAAACAAGCTCTGCTTCCTTGTTTCCTTCTCTAATCATATTTTGCACAGTCAAACCATCGTTTGTGCCTAAATAATCTACCATTCCACCAGCACCTTTAATTTTCTTTTTCATTTGGTCAAGAGTGTACTTTCCACTGAAGCATAAATCAATTAATTGAGTTAACGGTAGAGTACCACTTCTTTCAGGTGTAAACGGCCCATCACCATCAAGCGCGTTGTTCACATTAACAACTTTCCCTTTTCTATGCGCACCTATTGAAATTCCACCGCCCATGTGAACAACTATTAAATTTACATCTTCGTACTTCTTTCCAAGTTGTGCAGCAGCATTCCTTGCGGTTGCTTTCTGATTTAAAGCGTGGAAAATAGATCTTCTCTTAAACATCGGATGACCAGTATATCTTGCCAAAGGTTCAAGTTCATCCACAACCACTGGATCAACTATAAAAGAAGGTATGTCGTATTTTTTAGTAAATTCATAGGCAATTAATGCACCAAGATTTGATGCATGTTCACCGTTTTTTGCATCTCTAAGAATTTCAAGCATATCCTCTGTCACCTTATAGGTACCTCCGGGTATTGGGTCAAGAAGCCCTCCACGCCCTACAACAGCTGAAAGCTCAGTTGGTTTAACACCAATTTCGTTCAAAAATTTCTCAACAATTGTTGCTCTGAATTCAAATTGATCGGTTAGTTTTGCGTATGGTGCAAGTTCTTCTGCAGAATGTCTGAGAGTTTTAGAAGCCATCATCTCTTCATCTTCAAAAATCGCAACTTTCGTACTTGTTGAACCTGGATTTATAGTCAAAATCTTCACATTATTCACCACCTTTAATTTATCCTTTTATTCTGTCATTAAACATGTAAGTGCTAGAGACAACAATTTTGTTTCATCGCTATCTGCCCTTGACGTTAACGCAACTGGGCATTTTGCACCAATAATCGCAGAAGCAACCTTTGAACCGGCAAGAAAAACCATTGCTTTGTAGAAAATGTTACCAGCTTCTATATCAGGCATGACAAGAATATCCGCATCTCCAGCCACAGGACTTACAATTCCCTTATGTTCGGCAGCTTCTTTAGACACAGCGTTATCTAAAGCAAATGGTCCATCGATAATGCAACCCTTTATCTGGCCTCTATCGTTCATTTTGGCAAGTAATGCGGCATGAACGGTTGCCTCCATCTTTGGATTCACAACTTCTATAGCACCCAATATAGCTACTTTAGGTTTTTCAACACCAACAGCTTTTCTTGCAACAAGGACGGCATTTTCAATAAGGTGAACTTTTTGATCAAGATCTGGCGCAATTGTCATACCTGCATCCGTTACTATTAACAACTTATGGTAAAGAGGTGTTTCGAATATACTAACAAGTGACATGGTTCTACCTGTCTTAAGATTATATTCATCTTTCAAAACAGCCTTCATTAAGTCACCTGTTTTGATATTCCCTTTCATAACAAAGTGTGCTCTCTTATCAACAACTGCCTTCACTGCATCGTCAGCGGGATTCTTAGAATCGATTATTTCGTAATTTTTCAAATCGACTCTAGCTTTTTCAGCAGCAGCTATTATCTTTTGAGTATCCCCGAAAAGAATTCCATCAACTATTCCCTCGTTCCTTGCCATTTCTACGGCTCTTAAAACAACATCATCATCCGCAGCCGCGACCGCAACGATTTTTTTACCGTTATTTTTTGCTTTTTCAAGCAATTCAAATAATTTTGTCATTTTTCATCACCCCATACCTTTTCTTTCTCTTCACCTGTTAATACTCTTAAGGCGCCATAAGCGAGAGCTTCCATTTCCATCTCACCAGGTACAATGAAAATTGGGGCAAATTTGTAGATGTAATCTTTTATCATATTTATAAATTTTTCACTGTAAGCCATTCCACCGGTAAAAACAATTGCATCTACTTTACCTTTCAAAGCTACACACATCGCGCCAACTTCTTGGGCAATTTGATAAGCCATAGCCTCGATAACTTCCATCGCTTTTTTATCAGTTTCAGCCATTTTAAACGCTTCTCTCAAATCGTTTGTACCAAGGTAAGAAACCAATCCACCATGTCCGATGAACATCTTTTTTATTTCTTCTTTAGTATGTTTCCCAGAATAGCAAAGCTTTACAATATCCCCAACCGGCAATTCTCCGGTTCTCTCTACACTAAATGGTCCCTCATCGTTTGCGTTATTAACATCTATCATTCTTCCTTTCTCAAATGGTGCAACGGAAATTCCACTCCCGAGATGTGCAATTACCATGTTCAACTCATCGAATCTCTTTCCAAGTTCTTCAGCAATCCTTATGCCAACTGCCCTCATATTTGAAATATGTGATAAGCTTTTTCTTTCAATATCTTTAATTCCGGAAAGCCTTGCCTCTGGAATCATCTCATCTACACTTACTGGATCGGTTATGTAAACTGGAATTTCTTTTTTGCATTTTTTTGCAAGTTCGTATCCTATAACAGCTGCGAGATTCGAAGCATGTTGGACTTTTGTTTTGTTTAAAAGATAATCAACCATTTTTTCGTCTACTCTGTAAGTCCCACTCTCGACTGGTGGAAGTATCCCTCCGCGCGCTGCGATAGCATCTAAATCTTCTACCTTGAGATTATTCTTTTCTAAAAACTTGATTATAGCTTCTTCTCTTAATTTTTTTTGGTCCATTACTGTTGGGAATCTTTCAAGCTCTTCGACGGAATGCTGAAGGTTTTCTTGGACTAATTTGTTTTTGTCCTCAAAAATAGCGACTTTTGTGCTTGTGGCGCCTGGGTTTATAACGAGAATCTTCATATCAAATCAACCCCTTTTTCTTCCCGTATTCTACAACAACCTCTTTGAGTCTTTTCACACCTTCAATGATCTTTTCTTCAGGTGGTAAGCAGAAAGATAACCTCATAGAAGTGGATACACTATCATCAACGGTAAATGCTTGACCGGGTATGTAGTATATCTTCTTTTCTTTTGCTATTTCGAACATATCCATAGTATCGAAACCTTCAGGAAGAGTCATCCACACAAACAATCCACCTTGTGGATTGACCCATTTTGCACCTGGGATATCTGAGAAATTCTCTTCGAGAGCTTTAATCATGGTATTCTTCTTTTTTCTGTAAAGTTCAATACCAGGTTTTAACTGCTCGAATAAATCGTATCTTTCTAAATACCTTGCGGCAATTCTTTGATTCAAACTTGGACTACAAAGATCTGCAGCTTGCTTTGCCAAGGTTGCTTTTCTAACAATATCAGCACGTCCAATGATTATTCCCAATCTGAGACCTGGTGTAAGAATTTTGCTAAATGTGTTTAAAAGAACAACTCTATCCGGACCTGCCAATTTGTAAAGTGATGGCAAATTTTCACCTTCAAACCTAAGCATTCCATAAGGATCATCTTCTAGAATCAATATATCGTATTTCTCCGCAAGTTCTATTAATCTCTTCCTCTTCTCTAAGCTCATCGTCACGCCGGCGGGATTATGGAAGTTAGGGACTGTGTAAATAAACTTCACTTGGTTTACCAACCCTTTTTCATCTAGCTCCTTCAACTTCTTTTCGAGATAATCGACATCCATACCATCATCTTGTAAAGGTATAGTTTCGAATTTTGGGAAATTAATTCTAAATGCACTTGCAGCACCAAGGTAAACAGGAAATTCGGCTATACATATACTATCTTTGTCTAAGAAAATTCTTGCAATCAGGTCAAGAGCTTGTTGCGAACCCGTGGTAAAAAGCAAATTTTCACGTTCAATTCCGGTTATTCCATACGCTTTTTCAAGGAGTTTTACCATTTGTTTGGCAAGTTCATCATCACCTTCAGTTGTGTTGTATTGTAACGTATATTTATAATCTTTTTCGATAACTTCTTTGGCAATTTCAGCAAGTTCGTGTCTTGGGAACGTTTCTGGATCGGGAACTCCACCGCCAAAAGATATAGAACCTGGTACTGAAGCATACTTTAAAAGTTCCCTAATAAGTGAGGATCTCAAGTTTTTACCTATTTCTGAAAGTTTGCTTTCTAAATCCATCTTTAACCACTCCCCTGCTTTTTATAGAATTTTTGATTTGCTTTTTTGAGTTTGTCCATAAAGTTGTTAGCAAATTTATGCCATATTATCTAATTTAAAAAACATTCAATAAATTTTGAAAATAAGGCTTTATTCAAAAAGTTACAATAAAATTTATGCATTTTTTTGCATGAAAAATTTTGCAAACACTAATATTGATTGATGTTTGTGATTACATATTCAGTTTTCAAGCTTTTTGAATAATATAATTGAAAAAAATACAAGCTAAATTAAAAAACTTCATAAAGTTATAATTAAAAGCTAAATTCTACCGTTAAACAGGTTTGACAATTGATAAAAAATAAGTGTAAATGGTAATTGGTACTATTACACTTGATATTGCCATTTCTATATTACAACAAGGGGAGGTTTAAAACATGGTTAAGAAAAACTTATTGCTTGCTCCAGGACCAACACCGGTACCACACGAAATACTCCTTGAAGGTGCAAAAGAAACAATTCATCACAGAACACCACAGTTTGTAAAAATATTGGAAGAGACTCTTGAATTAACAAAATATGTTTTTCAAACACAGTATCCTGTTTATGTATTAACCGCATCTGGAACCGGTGCACTTGAAACCGCGATGGTAAACCTCGTAAATCCTGGCGAAAAGGCTATCATCGTTAGTGCCGGTAAATTCGGTGAAAGATGGGTTGAAATTGCAAAGGCTTACGGTATCGTACCAGTGGAAATTAAACTCCCATGGGGTAAAGCAGTAACACCAGAGATGATTGAAAAAGCAATGAAAGAAAACCCAGATGCAAAAGTTGTCTTTACAACGTACAGTGAAACATCAACAGGTACAGTTATTGACCTTGAAAATATCGCGAAGTTAACAAAAGGCACAGATATTATATTAGTAACAGACGCTGTCAGTGGATTGCTAGCAGAACCATTGAAAATGGATGAATGGGGAGTTGACGTAGTTGTCTCAGGCGCTCAAAAAGGTTGGATGCTCCCTCCAGGATTGGCTTTCATAGCTATCAACGACAAAGCATATGCCAAGGTAGAAAAATGTACAAACAGCAGATACTATTTCGACTTGAGGAAATACAAGAAGAGCTCACCAGACAATCCATGGACAACAGCAGTAAACTTAATCTACATGCTTAACAAAGCCGTTAAAATGCTTAAAGAAGAAGGTATTGAAAACGTTTGGGCAAGGCACGCTTTATACGGTGAAGCGACAAGAGCAGCCGTTAAAGCTCTTGGATTAACATTCTTCTCCGAAAGACCAGGTAATGTCCTTACCGCTGTTAATTCACCAGAAGGTATTCCAGCAAGTAAAATTACGAAATTGATGAGGGACAAATACGGCGTTACAATAGCCGCAGGTCAAGAACCAATGAAAGATGAATTATTCAGAATTTCACACCTTGGATACGTGACCCCATTCGACATAATCACAGGTATAACAGCCTTGGAATTCGCACTTAGTGAACTTGGTTACAAAGTCGAGATAGGAAAAGGAGTCCTAGCCGCTGAAGAAGTTCTCTTCAAAGGGTTGGTGAAATAATATGAGAGTACATATAAACGATCCTCTTGACAAACAAGCAACAGAAAAACTTGCGTCTTTGCCTAATATTCAATTAACATCTCAACACTACGAAAAAGAAGAACTTATAAAGCTTATGCCAGAAATCGAAATTCTTGTTGTAAGGAGTGCCACAAAAGTTACAGCGGATATAATCGAAGCTGGAACAAAATTGAAAATAATAGGAAGAGCAGGTACAGGTCTTGATAACATTGATGTCAAAGTAGCTGAAGCCAAAGGAATAAAAGTAATCAACACACCAGGTGCAAACAGTATTTCTGTTGCAGAACTCACGATAGGGTTGATGATTGCATGTTCAAGACATATCGCAAGGGGAACAATAGACTTGAAGAACGGTAAATGGACAAAGAAAGAACTTGAAGGTCATGAGCTATACAAAAGAACAGTTGGTATAATTGGTTTTGGAAACATTGGAAGAGAAGTTGCAAAAAGATTGCTCGCCTTTGATATGAATGTATTAGCATACGATCCTATCGTAAAAGAAACTGATATGAACGTAAAACTTGTTGACCTCGACACATTAATTTCCAATAGTGATTACATAACAATTCACGTACCACTTACTCCAGAAACAAAAAACTTAATTAACAAAGACACAATTTCAAAGATGAAAGATGGAGTAATCATAATCAACGCTGCTAGAGGAGGAATAGTAGACGAATCAGCACTTTACGAAGCTCTCGTAAGCAGAAAAATCTACGCAGCGGGTTTAGACGTATTCGAAGTCGAGCCACCAACAGACGAACTTAGACAAAAACTTCTTTCCCTTCCAAATGTTGTTGCAACACCACACGTTGGAGCATCAACATTCGAAGCGCAAGAAAGAGTTGGAATGTTACTAGTCGAAAGATTAATAAAAGAAATAGCTGGGTAAAAAGCTAAATAACAAAACAAAAAAGCAGGTGCTTATTCATTATAGCACCTGCTTTTTTGTTCAAAAACAGTTTTCATCTTATTATCATTATTAAGTTACAACTGATAAAATTTTTAGTAAAATTAAAATTTATTTATTTGAATTACTTTTCATAAAATTATCTAATCAAAAATCAAATTTAATTTTATCACTCTTGACAATTGAGTGATAAAAAAGTATAATATAATCGGAAATTGAAAAAAGTATTAAACCAGAAGCTCTACCAAAGAATATTGATAAATAGAATTTAAATTAAAAAAAACAAAAAGATTGTGGAGGTGGGATTATGTTAGCAAGAAGGGATTACTTCTTCGAACCATTTATGGAATTACAAAAAGAAGTTGACAGACTTTTCAACGAATTTATGAGACCATTGAAAACTGACTTCGAGTTCTATCCACGTGTAGATGCATATGAAACAGAAGATAAAGTAGTTTTAGAATTAGAACTACCAGGCGTCAAAAAGGATGAATTAAAAGTTACAGTAGAAGATGGAGTTCTTAAGATATCTGGTGAAAAGAAAACAGAAAGAGACGAAAAAGGTAGAAACTACAGAATCGTTGAAAGAAGCTTTGGAAAATTCGAAAGGGCATTCATCATACCAGATTACGTAGATGTTAAAAACATTTCGGCAAAATACAACGACGGTGTCCTTACATTAGAAATGCCAAAGAAAAAGGAAGAGAAACCTGCATTGGAAATTAAAATTGAATAAATATTCAAAATACCCAAAAACAGGTTCCTGACTTTTGTCAGGAACCTGTTTTTTTTACTTAACATATCTTAATGTAAAAAAAGAAATAAACGAAGTTAAATATTCATAAACAAAAATGAACTAAGAAGTTACATACAGTGTCAAACATATATCTATGAGTCACACTGGAGGTGAAAATATGAAAAAGATACTTGTGCTTAGTTTTTTGATCTTGGGATTTGTTTTAGCAATGAGCTTTGAACTATCAGTGTTAGGTGGTATGGAACTGAGTGGAAAGAACAGACCGTACATAGGTGCAAGGGTTGGTACACTTTCAGCCGGAATCTCTCTAATGTTGGAAGCTTACTATCCTTTGTCAACTTTTGAACAGGTACAAGAACTTGATTTCACACAGATTCAGTTTGTAGAGCTAGACCCATATCTGTACATTGGCATACCGATAGGAACAACTTTAATCTATGCAGGAACCGCACCAATTATTATTTTTGATATCGTCAAAACGGATTTTGCAATCTATTCTTACGAACTTTTCCATGCAAAAGTGGGGCTTAGATTTGGCAGTGGAATAGTTTTCTTCATCGAAGGTATGACAACTTTAACTACTTCTTTCCAAACACTTGGCATCTATGCTGTAACGGCTGGCATAGGCATTGGATTTTAGGAGGTAAGCTGACATGAAGAAAATCTTAAATGGTATTTTACTTGCAGTACTTTTAATAATATTTTTATACAGCTGCTCAAATATATCAACAGCACCAAGTATAATACCGCCGGATCCTATAGGCACGACAAAACCTTCTATTGCAACTTATTCTGAAGGTGAAATATACGGTAGCATAGATTTAAATCCTTCATTGCTACCAATAGCTGTACCTGAATATGTTAAGTTTCGTATATCTTTACCAGATATCTCAGAGATTTCAGCAGCCAATCTGAGAGTTTTTGAAGACAATAAAGAACAAGGTGTCATGCTTTACAAAGAATCTTCCATAGCTAAAAAGATTGATATAGCAGTCATATTAGATGTGACAGGAAGTATGGAGAATGCTATAGATGGTCTTAAAAACAGTATTATTGACTTTGCAAATACGCTCTCTGAAAGTGGAATGGACGTTCAAATCGCAATTATTCCATTTGGTGACTATGTGAACCCTCCATCAGATACTATACCTGAACTTGATCCACCATATCTTAATCTTACAACACCAGCAAATGCGAAAGAATATGTTGAATACAAATTAGATGCAAGTGGTGGAGGAGATGGACCGGAGAATCCATATGACGCCATATACGTTGCAGCTAAAGAATTAACTTGGAGATCAGACGCTCAAAAATTCATGATTTTGATAACAGATGCACCTGCACATTATCCAGATGATTATTCTGACTATGCACACTATTCAAAAAATGATTTGAAGCCACTTTTGAAAGGATACTTTACTCTCCATAGCGTACTTGTACCATCTTGGCGGTATTTCCCAGATACCTCAGACTTTTCAAGTCCTGATGATGTTCGTGAATTATCAACAACTACCGGTGGATTAATCCAATATACTGATTATTCCGGTAACGTTGATTTGTCAGCACTTGGTATAATTGAATACATTGAATCATCTTGGATTGTTGCATTTGAAAGTAATTCTTCAGTTGAAAAGCATACTATAGAAGCGTTCTTTGAAAAAGGTGAAATAAAGAGATATTTAAAATTAGAAAATGTTGAATATTAAAATTTTATCTTTTTAAAATAAAAGAGTCAGGATTTTAAAAGTCCTGACTCTTTTTATGTTTCATTATTTATCCAAATATAAATTTTGAAATCTCTTCTTTGGAGAGTTCTTTCCACTTACCTTTTTCCAAACCTTCAAGTGTCAAGTTACCAATTCTAACACGAACGATTTTTTCCCACTCAATGCCTAAAGATATACACATTTTCTTTACCTGATGATATTTACCTTCCACAATAGTTAGAGAAATTATTTTTTCAGAAACTTTTCTTATCTTACCTGGCAAAGTTTTTGTACCTTTCTCTAGTTCTATACCTTCTGAGACCATCTTAACCATGTTTTGCGTAACTTCAACGTTTTCTTTTGTATATATCCAATATTCTTTTTCTATATGTTTCTTTGGTGAAATTAAATTGTGTGTAAATTCACCATCGTTTGTTAAGATAAGCAAGCCCTCAACATCTTTATCAAGTCTTCCGACTATGTGCAGTTCATTTAGATAAGGATGGTCAATTAAATTAAGCACGCTTGGTTCTCTATCGGACGTGGTAGAAACGAATCCGGAAGGTTTATGAAATATTATATAAACGTTCTTATGTGGTTCTATTCTATTACCATCTAATTCAATTATATCGTCAAGTTTTACGTGAAAATCGGGATTTCTTATAATTTCAAAGTTAACACTTACTCTGCCCTCTTTTATAATCTTTTTTACTTCATTTCTCGTTCCAATGTGAGCATTCGAAAGGAACTTATCTAACCTAATCGATTTTATTTCAGACTCTTTTTTAGAAATTTTTTTGCTCATTGTTTAACCCCTTTTATAGCTTCTATTACTTTTACCACTTCAACGTTTTCTCTAACATCGTGGACTCTAACTATCTCAACATTATGTAATGTGCAATAAGCTGTTATCGCTAATGTACCATTAAGCCTTTCTTCAGGTGGTTTATCTAAAATCATTCCAATCATTGATTTTCTGCTTGCACCAATTAATATCGGTTGGCCTAGAACTCGAAATTCGTCGATTTTATTTAATATTTCAAGATTGTGCTGCAATGTTTTTCCAAAACCGATACCTGGATCTATAATTATTTCTTCAATCCCACAACTTTTCAAGTATTCTATTCTTTCTTTAAAGAAATCAATAATTTCACCTACAACATTATCATACTGAGGATTTTGTTGCATAGTTTTTGGTGTGCCTTTCATGTGCATTATAATTATGGGGCATTTGTAATAAGATACAATATTAATCATTCGTTCATCCATTCTTAAAGCACTAATATCGTTTATTATATCTGCTCCCTCTTCAAGTGACAATTTCGCAACTTCTGCTTTATATGTATCAACCGATATCGGTATATCGAAGTGTTTTCTTATCATCTTTACAGCGGGTACAACCCTTTTAATTTCTTCTTCCAATGGAACAGGATCGGCCCCCGGTCTTGTGCTTTCCCCACCGATATCTATTATTTCCACGCCATCCTTTATCATCTGCTCAACTCTATTGAGCAATTCAAGCTCGTTAACTCTACTGTTAGCATAAAAAGAATCTGGCGTAACATTTATTATTCCCATTACGTTTGTATGATTAGGTCTGAGCAAATTCTTCAATTTATTTACTTTCATAATAATTCTACCTCTCTGGATTAAACTTTTATTTTTCTTTAATTACGATGATTCCGCTAATTCTTACGTTTGGAGGATTTGATGGAATTTTCACACATCCGTATAAATCATTATTTATATGTATAAATCTTCCATCAGGACTTAAGGAAAAAGATATAGCTTTTTCTAAAGTGAAATCTCTTCTATTAAGCAAAATTGTTGATTTGCCATAACTTTGATAAACTTCTCTATACAAGGCAAATTTTCCTTGCGTTGGTCCAACAACTCTGTATCTAACTATTTTTTTATCGCCTTCGATAAATTCGCTAAAGCGTAAAAATTGTTGTGAACCTAAGACAGTCCCAACACTTAAATTAGGGCTTTCTGTAGCATGATTTACATAATCAAATCTTATGTAATTAAGAATATGAAAAGTAGAAATTGTTTCACTGTTGTATTTTAGCACACTTTTAAAATGAAACAAAACTTGCGTAAGACTATCGATAGCAACGGAAAATATTATTCCGGCAATCAAAAGTACGACAAGTAATTCAATATAATTCAAGAGAACCCCCACCCCTTGAGATACAGCAAAGACAAACAACAAACAACAAAATAAAAAATGAAAGAATATAAACTAAAGATTAAACTTTTCTTTTGGAGCGTGTTCTTTTGCTATTCTATCCAAAATTCCGTTAACAAACTTTCCACTTTCTTCAGAACCATACTTTTTTGCTATTTCAATCATTTCGTTTATTGTTACTTCAATCGGAATGTTTTCTTCGTAAATTAATTCGTAAGTACCTACTCTCAGTACATTTCTCTCCAAATAAGATAATCTATCGAAACTCCAATTTATCAAATGATTAGAGATAATATTGTCAATCGTCGATAAATTATGAAAAACACCTTCAACATAACGCTTGAAATCTGCTTTAATAGTATTATCGCGTATTTTATTTAAAGTCTCACTAAAAATCTCTTCAAATTCGTTATGTCTAAATTCACGTTGAAAAAACAATTTTACTACCATTTCCCGTAGTACTCTTCTCTTTGATACCAAATTTTTTTCACTCCTGTCTTGAGAAAAATTCTAATTTAAAAATTTAATTATTCTCTTCACTTTTTTCAAATACATTTAAAACAGAAACATTGACCGCTTCCACAATTTTATCTGTCATTTGGGAAACATTCTCAGATATAGCTTTCATAACACTTTTAGAAAATTCTAAAATATTCTCACCATATGGAACTTCTAATTTGACGTTTATTATAACATTATCCTGAGGTGTTCTTTCAACAGTAATGTTTTTTTTCTGCTTTTTAAATTCCTTATCTTCCAGAGGTACATTATAAACAGAACAGAGAGCTCTATATGCTATCTCAACTATAACGTTATCGGCAACTGTTATGTTTCCCATTTTTATCCCCTCTTTCTTTGTGATTCATTACGCTCTTTCGATGTACTCCCCTGTTCTTGTGTCGACCTTAATTTTATCACCAACATTAATAAAGAAAGGCACAGAGATTTTCAAACCTGTTTGAAGTACAGCTGGTTTTCCACCACCAGAAACTGTATCTCCCTTAAAATTGGGTTCAGTTTCGATAACTTCAAGTACAACTGTTGTTGGGAGATTGATTCCTATGGGTTTCTCATCATGCATCACAAGGTCAACTTGTGTGTTTTCAATCAGATAGTATTTTGCTTCATCAACTTCACTCTCTGGAATTGCGTATTGTTCGTATGTTTGCAAGTCCATGAAATAGTAGTTTTCTCCATCGTTGTAAAGATATTCTGCTTTTCTAAAAGAAAGCTCGGCTTCTTCAACTTTTTCTCCACTTGCAAAGTTCGCGTCTCTAATTAAACCTGTTGAAAGACTCTTGAGTTTTGTTCTAATCAATCCAGAACCTCTGGCTCTAAAATGTTTGTTTACATCAACGACCCTGTAAATATCTCCTTCGTATTTAATATACATGCCTTTTTCAAGATCACCTACTTCAATCATAAACGCACCTCCGACTTATTTTTATATTTTTAGAAAATAATTTTTATTCGAATTTTAAAACAAGAACAGTTGTATCATCATGTTGCATAGTACCTTGCGAGAATTCAAAAACAGCATTCATAATCTTATCAACTATATCTGTCGCTCTTAAATATCTTGTTCTTAAAACAAGTTCATCCAATCTATCAAAGCCAAATTCTTCGTTTTTAATGTTCCTAGCTTCAACAACACCATCAGTAAACGCTATAAAGACATCACCCTTTTGTGCTTGTAATTTTTTAACTTCGTATATTCCATCACCAAGTATTCCAAAAGGTGTCCCGGTAGATTCTATTTTGATTATTTTGTTATCTCTAATTATATATAAGGGATCGTGCCCTGCATTAATTATTTCTACAGAGCCATCTGGAAAAACTTTAAATATAATAGCTGTTATAAACCTTCCTGTTTCAAAATCAGAATATATCATTGCATCAAATTGAGAGGCTAACATTCTCAAGTCGTTTGATACCTTTCCAGAAATCCTAAACATACTTCTAAAAGAAGACATTATAAGTGCTGCAGGTAAACCTTTACCAGAAACATCAGCCACACAGCAAATAATCGAACCATCATTCCCTTGAATCACATCGTAATAATCTCCACCAACTTGGACTGCAGAAACACTTTTTGCGCCTATGTCAAAATTCTCGCTAACAGGAAATTTGCTTGGAAGTAATCCTTGCTGGATACTTCTTGCGATTTGTAACTGTTCTTCCAATCTTTTCTTCTCTATTTCACGCTGCAATATTATGTATCGACTGACTGCGGTTAATATCTGTTGCGCAACTGCTTCAGCAATTTTTTTGTCACCAGCTGTAAATGTACGTTTTGAACCTATATTTGAAAGTCCAAAGTAACCATATCTTCCAAGTTCCGAAACAAGTGGAATAAGTATATAACCACCGATATCCTTTTCATAATCAACAAAGACTGTTTCCTCATTTTGCAGGTATTTTTCCTCAAATAGTCCAATTATATTTTCACACTTTTCCTGGTCTAAACCGTAATATTCCGTATAAATATTATTGTTTATTTCTAATTTAATAATACCAAAAGAATAACTTACCGCATTTTTTAGAAGCTTAAGAACGCTTTTTAAAATCATCCAAGGTTCGTCAACTGAAGATATGATCTTATTTATCTCAAAAAGCGCAGATAAACCTTCATATGCGGCTGTTAATTCTTCTAACTGTGCATCTATAAGTTGTTGCAAAGCATCGTAATTCGATCGTTGGTCATACACCCATTTACTTATATACTCAGAAAGTTCATTTAACTTCGTATTTAATGTTTCAAAATCATTTATATCTCCAAGCTCTATATCAAAATTTTCAGCTATTTTTTTACAAGTCTGAACAATTTTACCAAACGTCTCATTTAATTCATTTTCCAACAACGTTTTTAACCTCCTCAATCAGCTGAGTAGGGCTAAACGGCTTTGTCATAACTTGTTTTGCACCAAGCGAAAGAGCTATTTGTTCATCATTTTGTCCACCTTTTGCTGTAAGAACGATTACAGGTATGTCCTTTATCGATTCATCCTTTTTCATTTCTTTAAGAACTGTAAAACCATCCATTCTTGGCATCATTATATCCAGTATAACGACATCTGGATGCCAAGTACGCATTTTTTCTAACCCATCTATTCCATCAACAGCTTCCTCTACTTCCATTCCCAATTTTCTGAGGTTATACACTGTTATTTTTCTTAGAACATCCGAATCATCAACAACAAGTACTTTCATACTATTGTCCCTCCAGTATGTTAGAAACATCTTCATCATTTATCAAAGCTTTCGTTCTAATCGCCAAATATGTCTCTTCTAACAAATACGGATTGAAAATATTACTTCTATCAACAGTATATTTTACCACAAACATATTTTTTTTCAAAGAAACCTCTAGACTTTTCATTAATTCACGTGGTATGAAAGTTTTACCTGAATGTTTGGTAAATGATTTTGAGAAATCGGGTTCTTTTTTAAAAAAAGCAATGTACTCATACCCGTTGACCATTTTGTTAAGGTTCACTTCACTTTGAAAAATCCTATGTATTTCGAGGCCATAAGGCAAATTTTGCTTTATTTTATCCTTTATCTCAGCTATGCCACCATTAGGCAATTTTTTTATTTTAACGCTTACATACAAAGCAAGATCAACCATACCAGTTGGTGTCGAATCAAGAAAAGAAACCTTTGGCAAAGGGTGAAATCCTTCAGAAAATTCCATATCTAATCCTGCACGGTTCAATGTCCTCAATATTGTATTGGATGTTTCAACCGCCGAAAGGTGTCTTAAAAGTCCTTTCTTTTTGAAAAGAATAATTATCTGCATTTTTATTATCCTCTCTCCAAGCTTATTTCCAAAATTTAATCTCCAAGGTAGACTTTCTTTACTTGTTCATTTTCAAAAACTTCTTCAGGCAAACCTGAAGCAAGCACTTCACCCTTATGAATTACGTAAAGTCTATCAACAATTGGCTTAAGCGCTTCAACCGAATGATCTGTAATAATTACACCTATACCTTTTTCTTTCAGTCCTATAACTATCTTTTGTATTTCCTTAACCGTTTTCGGATCGATACCTATAAAAGGTTCATCTAATAAAACAAATTGTGGTCTAAGTATCATCATTCTTGCCAATTCTAACCTTCTCTTTTCACCACCTGAGAGTGAAAAAGCATATTGCTTTCGTAGATCTTTAATTCCAAACTCATCTAAAACATCGCCTATTAAAATCTCTTTTTCGCTTTTTTTCAATTTCTGAAATTCAAGTACGAGTTTTACATTCTCTTCGACTTTCAGTTCTCGAAAAACCGATGTTTCTTGTTGCAAGTAAGTAATTCCCAGACGAGCTCTCTTGTGAATAGGCATATTTGTTATGTCCTTATCATTGAAAAGAACTTTGCCTTTGTTAGGTATAACAACCCCAAGAATTATATTAAATAAAGTGGTCTTGCCCGATCCGTTCGGACCGAGCAAGCCAACTACCTCTCCAGATTTAGCCTCTATATTTACATTTTTTAAAACCACTTTTCTACCAAATTTTTTGAATATATTTTCACAGATTATCTTACTTTCCATAGTACCGTCCATATCTGCTATTAAATTATTTCAGCAAATTAAAATACTTTATTTCTTTGCTGTTTTTAGGTATTTTATAAACGCATCTGTGATGTTGTATGATTGACTTCCATACGCCATCGTTGTACTGTTAAAAATAAAGTCGTAACCCATTACTTCTGCGTATTCTTTTACTTTTTGAAGTATCTCTGCCTCAATTTGTTGTTGTGTTTGAGCTATTTTGTTGTTTATCGTTTGTTGATATTCTAAATACTTTTGCTGTTTTTGATTTGCATCTTTAATTTTATCGAGTTCTGCTTGGTATTTTGCTATCTCATCTTGCATCTGCTTTTGGAAAGTAATCCATTTATCATAGCTTTGAAGTACTTTGTTTGGATCAATATAGGCAAGTTTAGGACCTGACTTTGAATCAGCTGCTGTACTAACCACAACGGCTAAAATAGTTAAAACTAAAACTAAAACTGGAAACAAATACCTTTTCATAATAGAAGACACCTCCGTTTTTTATAATAGCCTACTTTTGGACTATGTTATGTGGATTTACCTATTTATATATTCTGCAAAATAACAGATGCTGCACCAAGAATGCCAGCTTCTTCTACCAATGGACTTTGAACAATTTTGTAAGTTCCCTTAAAAGATGGCATGACCAAATGTTGTACTTTTTCTCTTATAGGTTCAAATAAAATATCTCCCGCTCTGGAAACTCCTCCACCAATAACAACTATTTCAGGGTTGAATATATGTATAAAATTGGCAATACCAATTGAAAGTGAATTCACAACTCTATCAACTATAGCTTTTCCCAAGCTATCTCCTAACTTTGCCGATTCGAAAACAGCTTTGGCATCGATATTTTCTGATTGGAAAATAATAGATTCTGGAAATTTTTTCTGTCCTTCTAAAGCCATCCTTCTGATAGCGGTTGCACTTGCGAGTGCTTCGAGACATCCGTAATTACCACATCCACATTGTGGACCATTTGGTTCTATTATAACATGCCCTAATTCTGTACCTATACCGTTGTGACCTGTTATAAGCATTCCATGGGATATGACACCACCACCGACACCTGTACCAAGTGTAAGCGCAACTATATGATTATAACCTTTGCCCGCACCAAACCATTTTTCACCAAGCACAAATGCATTAGCATCGTTTTCAACGAATACAGGTTTATTTAATTTATTTGAAAGTAAACCCCCAAGTTCAAAATTTACCCACCCTGGGAAATTCGGCGAAAACCTTACTATCCCTTTATCGTGATCTATTGAACCTGGTGAACCAATACCAACCCCAATATATTCAATGCCTTCGGTAATTTCTTCTACCGCTTCCGCCATCCTTTGGATAACACTATCTCCACCTTCGTTAACCTTTGTTTCACGTTCCAATTTTCTTAATATCTTACCACTCTCAGCATCAACAAGACCTACTTTGAAAAATGTACCACCAAGATCTATACCTACTACATACATAGCCTTGCCTCCTAAGCTAATGCTAAATTCTAATCGAAATAACTCACTAATTCATTATAACATAATTTCTAATTTTCGTGTATAATATAAATGAACAATTTTGAAATTTTTGTTCAAGGAAGTGATAACAAGTGGCAGACGTTCTTGACCAAGAATTAATGGAAAAAATACGTATGGTATCTCCAGGAACAAGATTGAGAAAGGCATTAGATGATATTATGCAAGCACAAACAGGTGCATTAATTGTGTTTATAAACGAAGAAGATATGAAAAATAAGCCCGGTATTTTTCAAATTGGTTTTAAAATAGATTGCCCATTCACACCTGAAAAACTATACGAACTTTCAAAAATGGATGGAGCTATAATAATTGATGAATCGATTAGCAGAATAATTGCAGCCAACGTACACGTAATACCAGATTCATCTATACCAACAAACGAAACAGGTACACGCCACAGGACAGCTGAAAGAATCGCAAAACAACTTGGAATTATGGTCTTAGCTGTTTCAAAAAGAAGAAATGTCGTCACACTATACTACAAAGACAAAAAATATGTGTTTGAAAATATAAATTTCGTTCTAACCAAAGTCGGTCAAACAATAAATGCTTTAGAGAGATTTAGGGAAGAATTTGACAAAAACCTATTAACTTTAGACAAATTAGAAGTTGAAGGTAACGTCCCATTGGATTTTGTATGTGAAACATTGATGAGAGGAATAGAAATAAAGGTTATATCGAATAATATATCTGTCAATATAATTGAGCTCGGTAACGAAGGAAGGCTTTCTTCTTTAAGGCTTCGCGAAGTGTTGAAAGATTTGAATGAGATACTAACTTTGATGATAATGGATTATTCAAAAAGGGATTTAAGTGAAGAAGAAGCTAAAAATGTATTGGAAAGCATTACAAAATTAGAGCATAGATTATTACATATCGCAAAAGCGCTTGGATATGATTTAAATAATCAGCAACAAGTATCTGAAACATTTGTTAACCCGAGAGGATACAGGGTATTAAGAAGAGAAATTCACATACCAATCAATATTTCACAAAATCTTGTAAAATCATTTCATTCTCTATCTAACATCGTTAAAACCGATGCAAATAACTTACAAAAAGTTGATGGCGTTGGTAGGAAGCGCGCAAAAGCAATTATAAAAACGCTAAGACAAATGAAAAGAGGGAGAGACTGAGTCCTCCCTCTTTTCATTGATATTGTAAGATTATATGAGATGCACAACAATTCCGCTCTTCAATTTCGGCTCAAACCAAGTAGATTTAGGTGGCATTATCTTTCCTTCATCAGATACTTTAAGTAAGTCATCTATAGACGTTGGATACATTGCAAACGCAACTTTAAATGAGCCACTATCAACTAACCTTATTAACTCTTCGATTCCAAGAATTCCACCTACAAAATCTATTCTCTTATCTGTTCTTGGGTTTTCAATTCCAAGAATTGGTGCGAGTAAGTTATTTTGTAATATCGATACGTCAAGAGATGCAATAACATCATTTTCATCGTAAGTACCAGTTTTCGGGACTAATTTGTACCATTTTTTGTTTAAATACATTCCAATTGTATGCTTTGACTCGGGTTTGTAAACTCCATCAATTGGTGTTACATCAAATTTTTCGGATACTTTTTTGATGAATTCCTCTTCACTATTTCCGTTTAAATCCTTCACTACACGGTTGTAATCTAATATCTTTAATTGGTTATGTGGAAATAGCGCTGCTAAGAAGTAATTGAACTCTTCCTCGCCAGTATAATTCGGGTTTTCGTTTCTGAAATCTATAGCCGCTCTTACCGCTGCAGCAGCCCTGTGGTGACCGTCTGCAATATAAAAAGCTTCCACATTTTTGAAGGCTTCCGCGATTTTATTTATTTCATTTTCATCTTTTAATACCCAAACAATGTGTCGTACACCTGATTCATCAGTGTAATCATATTCTGGTTCACCTGTTGCGTGTTTCATTATAAGATGATCTATTTCAGGTTGGGATTTGTACATTAAGAAGACAGGTCCTGTATGTGCCTTTACAACCTTTACATGGAGTGCTCTTTCATCTTCTTTATCTTTTCTTGTCAATTCGTGCTTTTTAATTTTGTTTTCAATATATTCATCTACAGAAAAAGTCGCAAATATACCAGTCTGGACATGGTCTCTCCATTGCTGCTGATAGATATAAAATGCTGGTTTATCTTCAACAAACATAAAGCCTTGTTCTTTAAGCCACTCAAGGTGTTTTCTTCCTGTTTCTAAAACTTTTGGGTCGTGTGTATCTGCAGAGTGCTCAAAGTTTATCTCAGGTCTTGAGACTTTGTAAAACGTGTATGGATTGTTCTTTGCAACTTCCCTTGCTTGTTCTTCCGTAACAACGTCGTATGGTTTGGCAGCTATTTTACTTACCATATCTTTTGTGGGTCTTAATGCTTTAAAAGGTCGAACAATCATATACGAAACCTCCCCTTAAACTTATATTTTTCCTACGTACAATGGGAATTGTTTACAAAGCTCTATAACCCTATCTGATACTCTCTTAGCAACTTCCTCATCGACATTTCCTTCCTCATCCTTAACATTTTTCAACACCGTAACGATGAGATCAGCAATTTCTTCCATCTGTTCTTCTTTCATACCTCGTGTCGTGAGCGCTGGTGTTCCAAGTCTAATTCCACTTGCCACAAATGGTGACCTTGTTTCATTTGGAATTGTGTTTTTGTTAACTGTAATATGACAGTATCCAAGTGCTGTTTCAGCTGCTTTACCTGTAACATTGAGAGGATTCAAATCAACAAGCATCAAGTGTGTATCAGTACCTCCAGAAACAATTCTTAATCCTCTATTTTCGAGGGCTTTAGCAAGCGCTTTAGCGTTCTTAACAATTTGATTTTGATAAGCTTTAAATTCATCAGAGAGTGCTTCTTTGAAGCAAACAGCTTTAGCAGCTATTACGTGCATTAAAGGTCCACCTTGTATACCTGGGAATATTGCTTTATTTATCGCCTTATATATTTCCTCATCATTTGTAAGTATCAATCCACCACGAGGTCCCCTTAACGTCTTATGTGTTGTACTCGTCACAACATGCGCATATTCAAGTGGATTTGGGTATATACCTGCTGCCACAAGACCTGCAAAATGTGCCATATCAACAACAAGATATGCACCAACTTCATCTGCTATTTCCCTAAATTTTTTGAAATCGATAATTCTTGAGTAAGCACTACCACCGGCAACGATAATTTTTGGCTTATGCTCCAAAGCAAGTTTTCTCACTTCATCGTAATCGATGGTTTCAGTCTGTGGATTGACACCGTACTGAACAACTTTGTAAATTTGTCCTGAGAAATTCACACTTGCACCGTGCGTAAGGTGTCCACCGTGGCTAAGCGACATACCCATCAACGTACTTCCTGGTTCAGCAAGTGCGAAATAAGCTCCCATATTTGCTTGTGAACCTGAATGTGGTTGGACATTTGCATATTTTGCATTGAATAATTTTTTAGCTCTTTCGCGTGCCAAATTTTCTGCAACGTCAACCCATTCACAGCCACCGTAATACCTCTTCTTTGGATATCCCTCTGCGTACTTATTCGTCAATACACTCCCCATGGCCTCCATTACCGCGGGCGAAACAAAATTCTCAGATGCGATAAGTTCTAAGCCATATTCCTGCCTCTCCCATTCTTTCATTATAACTTCGTAAATTTCTGGGTCAGTCTGCTTAACAAATTCCCACATGCTAACACCTCCAAGTTAATTTTGTGATAACTTGTTATGATTGCTTACATTAATTATAAACACTTTTAAAAAAATCGTGGAATTTAAAAAATTCCACGATTCATTGAAATTTATTCACTTTAAAGAGCTTTTCATATAAAAATTTTTGAATGCTTATTTTTGATAGCTCTTAAGATATTCTTCCAAAAATCCTTTTATAGTACCAGTCATAACAACTATTATGTCCTTTGTCACAGAATATAATTTATCAAACTTTCCTTCTTCTTCAAGTTTTTTGAAGTCTTCTATCTCCGGAATTCTCTCGTAAAGCATGTCTCCAAAAGCTTTTTTCAACTCACTATGCACTTGCGGGAATTTGGAATAGCTGTACATCATGACTTCGTTTATTAATTTTTCGTAATTCTTTGAAACATACCTAGCAGGGGTTTTTTCTATTATCTTTACAACTTCTTCTCTGTTTTTTGAGTACACTAGCAAATATACCAAGTAGTTATCGTATGTATAATGCGCATTGTTAAGCATCTTCATAACTTTTTTGTCGAAAAGTGATGTTAAAACCTCCCAAAACGTGCCAGGACTTTCATGATAAGGTTGGAATAAATCTTCAATGTAATGCAACGCATAAGATAAGAACCTGTACCCCCAGTATTCATCTCTTTTTTCAAATGCCTTTTTTGACATATCAACAAAGTACAAGAACGATTTATCCCCTTCGAATGCTTCAATAATTCCAAGTTTGTATCGCATGTGTCTTACTCCTTGGCTATTACCAATCAATGCCTGCATAGGAGATAAGTTGAGCCCCTCATCCATTCCAAAATCAGGGAATTGAGCATAAATGCTTAATATTTGGAAAGCAGGTATTTTTCCATCCACCGGTGGTTTGTCTTCTGGAAATTCGCTTATGTTTAATGGGTCAAAAAATTTCCTTTGTCCAGCAAAGTCATCTGTGTAATAATATTTCGTGTTGTATAACCTCGTTTCTTTGTAAGAGTATGGAGTTATCTCAACCAATTTATCAAGAGGTGCATTTAACGATTTTGCCAAAAAATACGTGTAAACTTCGTGACCACTCCATGCGAATATAACCGCTTGTGTCATCAACAGTATTGAAAACACAAAACCAAAAACAATAACTTTCTCGTAACTTTTTATGAGTTTCACAGCGCTCACCCCTTATAATTAAGTTTTATCAATTACCGAAAAAATAAACTAAAACTTCTGGAAATCTCTTTGCCCAAGCACTTTCCGAATGTATAGCACCTCTATCTTCCATGTAAAGGACTTCCACATTACTCTTTTTTTGAAGCAATTTATACATATTTCTTGTATCGTTTACATAAACATCAGGATTTGAACCTTCCATTGTTCCAATGTCCATGTATATTATCGTTTCATTCGGAACTTCTGTAGAATTAATAAATTCAAATACTTTTCTGTCGGAAAACCAAAATGATGGGCTCATAACACCAATTTTTGAAAATACATTATTGTATTTTAAACCGATATATAGAGAAATCAAACCACCCATTGAAGACCCAAGGATTGCGGTATTTTCCCTGTCTGATAACGTTCTAAAATTGTTGTCTATAAAAGGCTTAAGGGTGTTTACTATAAATTGTGCGTAAAGTTCACCTTTTCCACCACCGTAATTTTTATCAATCCACGGTGAATATTCGTTTATCCTTTCTGAACCTGCATTATAAATACCAACTATTATGATTGGCTTTATAACCCCTTCATTAATTAACTTCTCTGCGGTCTCATCAGCAGACCACTCGATACCACTGAACGAAGTAGATGCATCAAAAATATTCTGACCATCGTGCATATACAAAACAGGGTATCTGTCATTTGAACTTTCATAGTTAGGTGGTAAGTAGATAATTATATTGCGTTTATTACCAAGTTCAGGTGAATAAAAATCTTTTATAAGTTTTATATTTCCCGTATAAGTTGACTTTAATCCTGCACTTTGCTTTTCCACAAAATCCCTCCAATGGTAAACTTTTATTTTAACTTCCATATCCTTATCTACCAAAATAACCCTATTCGGTATTTCTTCACCCTTTTCACCCTTCTCAACATTTTCCCATGAACCCCGCGTTACTTTGTACTCGATTTTTCCGCTTAACTCAAATGTACCTTTGAAGATGTTGCTTTCGCGTTTCAAAACGTAATTGTTATCCGATGGATTCCAACCATTGAAATTACCCGCAATGTACAATTTTGCATCTTCTGGCGTGTATTCTGGGACTTCAACAATAAACGTTACATAATAAGCAAAAACACTTAAAGCCGTCATTATCAAAACCAAAGTAAATTTTTTCATACCTTAAATTCCCCCTTTATCTATTTTGAATTACAAATTTTTTCGCGAGTTTATACTTATTTTATCACAAAATATTTAATTCCAAAAATTTAACTGAAAGAGTTCATAATATGGACGATAATAAGTTTGATAAGAATAGATTGTCAATCTGAGTTATACATCAGGAGGTGAAATGATGAGAATAGCCGAATATGAAGCTAAATTAGAAGCTACAAATTTCTCACTAAATTATTCAAAAGTTTCATCTTCTTTTAGAAAATACAGAACACCAGACAAAATAGAAATTGTAATAAACGAAAAAAAGCCTCAAATAGACGATAAAACCTTGCAGAAGATAAAAATCATCAAAGCTATGCTCGAAAAATTAACAGGAAAGAAGATAAAAATATATCTCCCAGGTTCAAGTTACGAAATTCAAATTAATAAACAAGCTGGACAGGATGTTGTTGAGTTTGAAAATGAAGAAGAAAACCTCGACATACAATATTCTAATTTCTCAGCGTTGGGAAGTGTCAAAACAAAAGACGGAAGAACTATAGACTTTTCGATTGAATTAAAAGAATTTCAGTTATCTTATTCTTATCAAAAAACATCGGGAAAAGTCGTTGATCCACTTGTAATAGATTTAAAATCCAAAACAGGAAATGAAAAAATAGTTGAGCTTGATTTGAATTTCGATGGTGAAAAAGATAAATTCTACATAGGCGGTGGCATAGGATTACTTGTTTACGATAAAAATAATAACGGAAAAGTTGACGACGCAACAGAACTCTTAGGACCTATATCCGGTGACGGATTTTCAGAACTTTCAAAGCTTGATAGTGACAAAGATAATTGGATCGATGAAGATGATTTGGAATTCTTAAAACTCAAAATATGGACAACGGATGAAAATGGTAAAGAAAAACTCATTGGTTTGCTTGATTTGAATGTTGGTGCTATATTCCTTGGGAACGTTACTACGCCATTTGACTATGAGAACTACGTCGTAAGGAGTACAGGAATATACTTGACGGAAGATGGGCAAGTTGGTACTGTGAGACAAATCGATTTAAAAGTTTAAAAATAATTCAAAATGCAAAAACGAAATCCGCGTAACCTCACCTTATAAGTTCGTTCACCCGAAAGGGTGAACTTTTTTTAAAATTTTGGTATAATTTTATATCATCAAGTATATTATCAAGAAACTAGAGAAAAAGGAGAGAATATTTTATGGCAATATCACCTATCGAACTCAGACATAAGCTTCATAGCAATCCCGAATTAGCTTTTAATGAATATAAAACACAAAACATCTTGATACAGTCTCTTGAATCTTTGGGGTTAAGACCTATTATCATAGCAAAGACGGGATTAATTCTCCACATAGAGAAAGATAAAACCAAACCTTCGATATTGTACAGAGCTGACATGGACGCACTTCCACTAGTTGAAGAAACAGGATGTGAGTTTTCATCAACAAATGGAAATATGCATGCATGTGGTCATGATATACACATGGCGGTTATGTATGGAGTTATAAAGGAGATAGTTGAAAAAGATATTCCAGGCAATTATGTATTTGTCTTTCAACCTGCTGAAGAAACAATAGGTGGCGCAAAGTACGTTATCGATGAGATGCGAGAAAAATACAAAGTAAAATACGCAACAGCACTCCATGTAACTGATGAGTACAAGCTTGGGGAGTTCGCTTCAACTGAAGGTACACTGTTCGCATGTGCTATGGAAATTACGGCAAAATTCAAAGGTTTATCTGCACATATTGCTCAAAAACATAGAGGAATAGATGCGTTAAAACATGCTGTAGAATTCCTACATGAGTTTTATCATTCAAACATCGATACCAACGAATATGGAAAAAGAGTTTTGACTGGTTTTGGAAAAATGTTTGCTGGAAATGTAAGAAACGCCGTTGCAGATTACTCAGAAGTTCAAGGCTCCATTAGGGGCGAGACACTTGAAATAGTCCTTCAAACATTTGAAAAGATATCACAAAATGCACAAAAATATAATGGAACGATAGAAAAAGGGAGCTTATATCCACCTGTCGTAAACAATAGCAAACTTGTTGAGAAATTCCGCGATTTCGTGTCGAAATCTGGATTAAACTTTATAGATTGTGGTATGAAATACACAGGGGAGGATTTTGGATTTTTCACCATGAAATATCCATCACTGATGTTCTGGGCAGGAGTGAGAACTAACGATATCCAATACGGATTACATAATCCCAAGTTCCTCCCATCGGATGAGGTTATTCCATTTTTGGTTGATTTTATGGTAAAATGGCTAATAGAATTATCTCAGGTAAGCATTCATTAACTAAGCATTCCTGGATAGTGTTAACTTGTAGTG
>SPLK01000145.1_pt1 | contig 32105 bp, 27 predicted proteins | sample 2456111 | NCBI WGS metagenome assembly SPLK01 (sample SAMN11156906, study PRJNA527647) | hot springs metagenome | biome: Geothermal region; feature: Hot spring; material: tree branch in hot spring; isolation source: hot spring sediment rich in lignocellulosic material ... | reverse complement strand
ACTGCTATCTCGTACGCTTTTAGTCCATCGGTTATTAACTCTATTTGTGTGTTTTGTTTTCTTTGACTAAAGTATTTATCTAACAATATCCCAAATTTTTAGGGAGGTGACCGTTGTGAAGAAGAGAGAACACTGGGGAAGTAAGATAGGTTTGATATTAGCTATGGCAGGTAACGCTATAGGTCTTGGGAATTTCTGGAGATTCCCGTATCAAGCAGCCAAAAACGGTGGGGGAGCCTTTATGATACCATATTTCATCGCTTTCCTCTTTATGGGTATTCCTCTACTGATAATTGAATGGGCTCAAGGTAGATACGGTGGAAAGTATGGACATGGTACATTAGGTCCAATGATTTACTTACAAGCAAAAGAGAGCGTTGGACATAAGTTTGCGAAGGTACTCGGTGCATTGGCTGGTGCAATCGCACTTTCGGTAGTTATACTCCTAAACTCCTATTACAATCATGTTATTGGTTGGACGCTTGGTTATTCTTTTGAAACAGCCGTTGGAAAATACATGGATAAATCAATCGATACAGCTGGTTATTTTGTCGGATACATTCAAAGTCCTTTTAGAGTATTAATATTCTGGATAATAACACTTGCAATTTTATATTACATAACAAGTAATGGTGTTAACAAAGGCTTGGAAAGATTAGCAATAATCGCTATGCCAGCTATTTATATATTCGCGCTTCTTCTTCTTATGAGAGCACTTACATTAGGATCACCAGTGAACCCTGAATGGAATCCAATTAAGGGGCTTGATTTCTTATGGTCTCCAAGATGGAACGAGTTGAATTGGTCGGCAACATTAGCAGCAGCAGGGCAGATATTCTTTACGCTATCCCTAGGTATGGGAATAATCCAAAACTATGCTTCTTACATGAGAGACGAGGATGACATCGTAACATCAGCAGTTGCAACAGCTTCATTAAATGAATTCGCAGAGGTCATACTAGCTGGTACAATAGTTATCCCCATTGCTTTTACTTTCCTTGGCGCCGAGGGTTTAAAGAGTGGAGTTGGATTATCTTTCATAGCGCTTCCAAACGTATTTAGAAACATGGCTGGTGGACAGATTTTTGGAACATTCTGGTTCTTGCTGCTTTTCTTCGCGGGGATAACAAGTTCGATAGCGATGTTTAATTATCTGACCGCATTCTTAGAAGAAGAATTTGGCGTTGAAAGAAAGAAAAGTTCGTTGTTTGTTTTTCTCATGTACATCATCGGCGGTTTACCTGTTGCCTTAGAACCTATTCTCACGAAAACAGCTGATTTAATGTACTTAACAGAGCTTGATAATTGGGTTGGTACTTATTTCCTCGTCTTGCTCGGATTAATTGAAATCATTGCGGCTGTATGGTTGTTTAAAGCAAAAGGCCTTGAAGAGATAAACAAAGGAAGCTACTGGAAAATACCAAAGTGGTTCTATAATTTAATAATGAGCTTCATAACCCCAGCATTTATAATCATTTTACTTGTTTTCTCAACGATAGATTACGCAAAGAATGGTTACTTCAAATTGATACCGGATTTTGTTAAAGATAACTCTGTACTAATTCCTTGGGTCATCGCAGCGAGAATTGTTCTTATAGTAATTTTCATATCGAGCTTTATCCTTACATACAGAAGTATCAGTAAAAAATTAGAAGCGCAAAAAGATAAATAGGGGTGATAATATGTCAAGCACAGCGCTCGTTTTTATGGCTTGGAGTTGGGGAATAATAATTCTCCTCACGGCATTATCCGTTGGAACGATAATGAAAAAATCAAAGAAATAATTTTAAATCATATTTCGTTTGGATTCACCTTTATAATCCATTCCCCAGAGTAATTTGAGATTATCTTTTTCAAAAGCCTTACTAATTCTGGTACGTTGTTTGTCTTGAAAAATATTTGATATCGGTACTTATTATTTGCTTTAAATATAGGATGTTCAGAAGGTCCAAGAAGTTCTAAGTAATATTTATAAACTTCTTGGACCTTTTTCTCTTTCTTTACAATGTTTTCTATTTCATCTGCAACAGTGTCAATTGTTTCTCGCGCTATTTCCTGATTCAGATTGGCGTAAGTTAATACAACTACAGACGCAAAAGGTGGATAATTCAGTTGTTTTCTTATCTCAAGTTCTCTCTCATAGAACCCTTCAACATCTTGATTACTCGCAAATGTTATTACTGGATCGGTTGGCTTATAAGTTTGAATTATCGCCTTTCCCTTTTCACTTCGCCCTGCTCTTCCAATTACTTGAACTAAAAGTTGAAATGTTCTCAGTGGAGCGTTCATATCAGGATAAGAAATTAAAGCATCAACATCCACAACACCAATGAGCGCTATTCTGTATATATCTAACCCCTTCGTAATCATCTTTGTTCCAGCAACTATATCGATTTTTCCTTCTCTTAAATAATCTAGGAGTTTTTTTAGTTTTTCTGGGGTATCAGCTATTTCTGCATCAATCCTTCCAATATTTCTCGATGGAAAGAGTTGCTGGAGCTCTTTTTCAACTTTCTCGCTACCAGTTCCTCTATCTATGAACATATTTGAACCACAGTTAGGACAATTTAAGGATAATTCCTTCTCACTTCCACAGATGTGACATTTTAAATTATTGGAATCTAAATGATAAGTCATTGCAACATCACAATGTTCGCATTTTACTATATAACCGCATACAGCACATTGCACCCTTGAAAAACCTTTTCGCCTCGTGAATATTATGGCTGATTTATCAGCTTCAAGCACTTTACTTAGATTATTGTATAAGATTTCAGATATAGAGAAAGTAACTTTCTTTGTTTTATTCATGTCCACAATTTCAACTTCTGGTAATTCAACGTTGTAACGTTTAGTAAGCTTGTGAAATACATATTCCCCATCTTTGGCTTTCTTATAACTTTCCAAAGAAGGGGTAGCTGAACCATATACAACAGTAATTGGCAAAGCATCAAGAAATGCGTGAATTTCGTAAAAAGGCTCAGAATTATTGTAATAGCCTTCATCATGTTCTTCATCAACAATTGCAAGATTAAGGTTTTTTAAAGGCACAAACGCAGCACTTCTTGGACCAACTAATATATTTATCTCACCTTTAACCGCTTTCGCCCAAATGTCAACGCGCTTTGATTCTGTTAAATAGCTATGGTAAACCGCTATAGATAAATCTGGAAATCTTTTTCTAAGCCTTGCTATCGTTTGTTCAGTTAAAGATACCTCTGGAACTAAATATAGTACATTACCAAATGGTAAGTATTTTTCAATGACCTCGAGATAAACCTCTGTCTTGCCACTTCCAGTTGGTCCAAAAACAAGGTGTTTCTTTTCTTTTCTAAAATCGTATGAAAGTATTTTGTCAACTATACTCTTTTGTTCGTCACTTAAAATAACTCTCTGTGGTTTTATATTAAGTGTTTCAAAATCACTACATTGCTCTAAAATCTCAATTATTCCTTTATTTTTTAATTGTACAATAACATCTTTCTTTATATCTAAATCTTCTATTATTTGCTCAACTTCGGTAGGACCTTTGAGAAGTAAATAATTAACAACCGTACTCTGCGATACTGTTAGTTTTAATTTTGACAATTCAATTGAAGAAATTTTTAAGTAAACGCATTCTCCCCTTTTTCTTGGTCTTGGCTTTTTCGTTTCAAAATCTCTGTAAACTTTGACCAAACCGTTATTGATATACTCTTTATAATTTTTGATTTTTTTGAATTCTTCGTATGGCATTTTCTCGATATTTACAAAAGGACTTACACTTTCAACAAAAAGTGAAAAATAATCATCAAATTTACTTGGAAAAGATATGTCAAAGTATTTACCTAATCCAGAAAAGTAAAAATTCGCTAAACTGTATAAAGCTTTTACCCTTGATTTTTCAAGAAAAGATATATAATCCATTCGCTCAATGATTTTTGAATATTCTGAGCTTGATTTCTGGTTAGGTAAAAATTCATCGCAAGGGGCCCATTCTTGATTACCAATTACATAACCTAAAACCTTTTTACCTTTATGCTGAAGTAAAACTCTTTCACCTATTTCAATGTGCCCATTGTACTCACAAAAGACAGGTTCGATTTGACTTGAATTTGATAATGCTACTATGTAAATCATATTAATTAATCAGCTCCTTGAATAACTTCAGCTAACCCTTTAATTATTTCTAAATCTTTTGTAGTAGACGTTAAATAGAATCCTTGTACATAAGGCGAAAGTTTTTCTATAATGCCCAAACAATTTTTGTATGAATAATTTTTTAGTGCTCTATCATCTTTCTGATGAAAATACTCTTTCGGAACGAAAACCCCTGGAACTTTGGAAAAGTACTCGAGTTGTTGAACACTCTCAAAAACCATTAGAGAGACGTATATCTTTGTTTCATTCAAATCCCCTTCAGCCTTTTTTAAGAGATTAAGAATTGTTGATTCATTAAACACCGGTTGCGAAACGAAAAATAAACAACCGTTTTCTATTTTTGTATTCATTCTTTGAATCGTTTGCTTATAGTCTTTTTCAAAAGGGCTAAATACGCCTCCGGGGTTAAATGAAAATTTACCAAATATCTTTAATCCAGCAAGATCTTCCCCTTTTTCATTTAAAAGTTTTACTAATTTAAATACATCGTATATACTGAAATCTTCAATGCATGATGAAAAAGGATAAGTACCGACGCGTGGATCATCACCTGATAAAATCAATAAATTTTTTATACCAAGCATGTGAGATGCTATCAAATCTCCCTCAATTCTTATCGCATTTCTTGTCGTTCTGGAAAAATGCATTATTACATCTATACCTTTCTCAACTAAAATATGTGCAGGAGCTATAGGTGATACACGCGCACTACCCATTGGAAGATCGGTTACAGCAATTATCTCCGCACCAGACTCAACTGCTTTAATACAAAAATCAACGTATTTTTCTAAAACAACCCCACGTGGTGGCAAAGTCTCAAGGATAAATCTTTTTTTATAAAAATCACTTATTTCCTGTAAATCCACACATTTCACTTCCTTGAATTGCTTATTAGATTAGAAATATCACGTACCAATGCTTTTGTATGTTGGAATAATATAGCTCTTGCTTCTTTGTAATCTTGTCTTTTAAGTTTCTCAAAGACAAATAATCTTAAATGTTCCATATTCTTAGTCTTTTTGAAACTTTCCAAAAGATAATTTATATCGCCTGTCAAATAATACATCATTTCATAGTAAAGATGTACTCTATCACTTACCTTACCAAGCTTTTCCATAAGCAAAAGCTTATATTTTTCTTTTAAAGACCCGCGCAATATCCCAGTTCGAAGGTAGTTATATATGAACAAACACGAATGAATTGTATTTTCATTTTTTGTCTTTGAAATATGGTACTCAAAATAATTTTCTATATCTTCGAGAGCTTGGCCAGCGTATAATGAGACATCCATATGAGGATCCTTCAATAGTTGCTGTAGATATTTCATGTTTTGTTCTATATTTATACCTCTTGTTACTTGGGCAAATATATCATAAGTCACAGCTTTTCTTTCTGAAATCGCTCCAATAGTCAGAACAGTTTTTATTGGTAAAGTAGATAGCGCTTCTTTATCAATTTTCATAACAATTTCAGGCATAAGCGGAATGTTGAAAAAATCTTCAATTTCTTCATTTTTTAAAGGTATCATATAAAGCCAAGCAAGAGGATATGAAAGCGTAAATACGATAATTTCCGGAAGATTTTTCCTATAGAGATAGTAAATCGCTGCTGAAATTAAATAAACTAAAAAATTCTGGAAACGAAACCCGTAGAGGTAAATGGTTATTAGGTTTATCAATATAAGGAATACATTAGTAATATTCAGCAAGATAATATAATTTATACCTTCCCTCTTTCTATACTTCTCCTCTTTATTAACACATTTGGATTTCATATTTACTAACCAACCTCTCAATAATCTTCTTTTTACCAATTTCATCACAAACAGACAACAACACCTTAAGTTGAACTCTATCACCGATTCCCTTAGCAGTAGCTATATCAGATGCTCTAAATTCTTTTATAACTGAGCCATGAATTGTTTTATCGTATATTAGACATAGCTCTTCGTATGGAATTCCGAACTTTTCTCTTCTCTTGTCGAGTACTGATTTCTTTTTAATGTAATACTCCTCACTCCATGTACCGTCGGTATTCTTAAATCGTTCTTCGAGCAGTTTCGTCTCTTCTTTGACTATTTTAATATTTGCATTAAGCCAGGACGCAATAGACTGCATATAAAGTATCAGCGTTTGGGAAAACTTGTCAGGAGTTATATCTTCAACCACAAAAACTCCAAATGTGTCATCTCCTCTTCCAACTGAAACAGCAAACCACGGTTCAAAATTTTCTATTTCCATTTCAAGCAAAACCTCTGGTAAAGAAGCATATCCTTTTTCCAAAGCCCTTGATATTACTTTTGAATTTTTCGCTTCAAAAGAATTTGGCAGATTCTTCTTGCCTATACCAGCAACATACCTTAGAAAATATTTATCCACACTGTAAAGTTTCAAATTTTCAATTTCAAAAAACTCCGCAATTATACTTACTGCTCTTGTAAGCATCTCATCAAGATCTAATATTTCAAGTTCTTGCAATCTCTCAAGAAGGTCTATCATCCCTTGACCTTCAAAATATATTCTAAGCTCAAGCTGGCTAATAACAGACTTTAACGTTTCAATATGTTCAACGAGATTTTTCCTCTCCATTTCAAGCTTTTTTCTCTCGTTTTCCGTTGTTCTAAGCCTTTTATTTAAAATCTCTCCTATAATACCAATGAAAAGCCCAAGAACTATAACGTAAACAGATGTTGCATTTGCAGGAAAAATAAGATTTTCAGTCTTTTTCAAAATATATAAAAACATCATCTCAAAAGAAAGCATAGAGACTATAAACGCAAGAAGACCATGACGAGCAGACCATATAAAAACCAAGCCTATGAGCAGAGAAACAAATATATTTACATTTAACCAATGCATTAAGAAAAGTATATATACGAAAAACATCACCAAAAAATATTCTATAAACCATATGGAAAACGAGCCAGAGAATACTATTTTTTTCATTTTTTCTCCAAACCTTGATTTTGTCCCAAACTTATTTGTTTTCATGAATTATAACCCCTACCTTCGGAAGTTTCAGCCTGTTTCTTGAAAACTCAAACATGAGCAAATTAGAATAAATGCGATTAAATCTAATAAAACTATATATCGTGGCAAAAATAAAACCAATGACAAAACCGATTCCAGGCAAACGCTTGACAGTGAGTGGTGATAAAAATAAATTAATCAAAAAGGCCATTATAGAAGATTTAAGTGGTATACCAGGCAAGTCAAAGTAATGCGCTATCAAAGAAATGTAAAGATAAATTCCATTTGCAGCGGCACCAACGATACCAAATTTTAAAGCCGTTGAGCCGTAGCTATCAAGCCTCAACAAATCAGCTAAACTATCAGAAAGAATAAGACCAGTTAACATAAATGAAAATTGAACCGCTAATACAAGTTTAGTTGAAGAATAAAGACTTTCGTCTAAATTATTTTTACTTATCCTTATAAAGTTCAAAGTGCGATTTTCTTCGATAGACTTGTAAAAGGCTCTATAGTAAAAATAAAATTCCGTTTCTAAGTTTAGAACGAAAAGTGACAAGGTTGGAATTATAAAAAGGTATGAGATAAACATTGGAATATCATACTGGGGCGCAAATACAAAACCTTTTGAAATACTGTATCTGAAATAAATCCAAGCGATAAAATCATCAACCCAAGCAGCCATATAAGTAAAAAAACCTGATAGTGCCTGTTTTTTGTATGCCTTAATCGAGAGTATAAAAAGCGGAGGATTAATATTTTTTTGTTCTTTTTCCACCTCTTCTCCTAAATAAAGATATCTTCGAATGTAAAGTTGAAGAATTGTAAGTATAATCATTAAACCAAAATTATAACCTGCGTAAGCATAGTATTCGTTTTTGATTTTATAAAGGTACAAAGTTAAAAAGAAACTAGCAGTACCACCGGCTAAAAAACTTAGAATAACAGGAGAAAATTTTCTAATAGCGGATATAAAAATAACTTGAACCCAAATTATTGAAAGAACAATCAAAGAATATGAAAAAAGAATAATTTTTTGCCACTCAGAAATTTTGTTGATAAGGAAGAACAAGGTGAGAAATATCCCAGAAGATATAAATGCATAACCAACCGACGAAGTGTAAAGTTTATATATATTATTAAATTCCTTCTTATAAATCAAATCAGATAAATAACGTGTGACGGAAGTTGCAACGCTTCCAAAAAGTATTGTTGAAAAAATAAAAGTATAGATAATTCCTGAGACTAAGAATGGAATATTCTGTTGAGGTATATAAACTTGTATTAGAAAAAGTGTCAACGAAGATATTATCCATGGTCCTGCAGATATATTTGCTGAATAAAAGAATGCAACAGTTTCTGAGAAAAAAGAGTTTCGTTTTAACAATTTATTTAATTCAAATCCTATCCCTGCCATCTTATCCCCCGAAATATTAAATTTTTCCGTTGTTATTATATCATACTAATAAAAGAATTTAAAAACAAAAAATCCCCCGGTTTTTTCCGGGGGTATCTTGAAAAAGTTTTCCAACTCTTCCAAGGGGGGATAGGGGGGTCGCTGCAATATATTTATACCTTGTAAAGTGTAAAATTTCAAGATGTTTAGTGTTAACTATATGAAACGAATTCATCAAAATCAGAAAATCGGCAATCAGTTTTAGCAAAATTACTAGATAAAAAACTCAATTTGCATTGTAAAAAAATTTAAGTTATAATTGTATTGTAATTCGTATAAAATTAACGATTTAATTTATACATTTCCCATATTGTCTGGAGGTGAACGGTGTGGTGGTCGTTTATTCAGCTATTTTACTTGGTGGTATAGGCTTTGCATTTGGCCTTTTCTTATCTTATGTTAGTGAAAAGTTCAAAGTAGAGGAGGATCCTACTGCTAAACTAATCTTAGAAGCATTACCAGGTATAAATTGTGGCGCATGTGGATATCCTGGCTGCGAAGGTTACGCAAAGGCCATTGCAAAAGGAGATAAGCCTGACAAATGTTTGCCTGGTAAGAAAAATGGCGTAGAAGAAAAAATCAAAGAAATACTCGCAAACAGAAAGTAAAAATATTTCATAATCGTTTATTTAAATTAGTATTCACATACATGTGGGGGATATTTTTTAATGGAAAAAACAGAAATAGTAGCTATTCATAAAATTTGTAAGAAAAAGCTTGAAGATATCGACGAATTAATTTCTTATAACAAGAGTGACTTTTTAATTACCCCAGAGCAAATTAAAGAGTTCAATGATTTAGTTCACAAAATTGAAATGAGATTATCAAAGGGCGATATTTCTTTAATTACTTACTGGGATGAAGAATATCCGGAGGAGCTTAGGCATATTCCAGATCCTCCGGTTTTTATATTCGCAAAGGGAAATGTTGAATTTCTATCATACGATTTGTTTGCCGTAGTTGGGACACGCAAGATGACCAATTACGGTAAACAAGTCACAGAAATGTTCTCAACAGATTTATCAAAACACTTTGTGATTGTGAGTGGCATGGCTTATGGGGTTGATAGTATCGCACACGCAACAGCTTTGAAAAACTTAAGACCAACAATAGCTGTCTTAGGATGCGGTGTAGATTACATATACCCAAAATCAAACGAAAGACTTTACCAAGAAATTATAAAAAATGGTTGCGTTATAAGTGAATATTTACCCTGGGAAGGACCTCAAAAATATACATTTGTAGCAAGAAATAGAATTATTTCAGGTGTTTCAAAGGGTGTTTTGGTAACGGAAGCAGGAACGGATAGTGGCGCATTGATAACCGCAAAATTTGGTGTAGAACAAGGTAAAGATATATTTGCAGTTCCGGGTGATATATTCAAATCAACAAGTACAGGTACAAATTATTTAATCAAAAATGGTGCTTTTCTTGTAACACATCCATCTGAAATTTTGGAATATTATGGATTTAAAGAACATCGCAAAATCATAGAGTTGAATGATGATGAAAAGTTAATGCTTGAAGCTTTGGAAACAAATTTAAATCCTGAGCAATTATCTGAAAAGATTTCCAAACCACTTTCGGAAATTTTGCTTTTACTCACAATTATGGAATTAAAAGGGCTTGTTTACAGAGTCGAAGACGGTACTTACGCAAGAGCAATATAGCTAGGAGGTGAATAACATGAGGCTTGTTCAAACGATAAATGAAATGAAAAGATTATCCAAAGAAGCTATTGATAAAGGAAAAACTATCGGTTTTGTGCCAACAATGGGTTATTTGCACGAAGGGCATTTGAGTCTCGTAAAAAAAGCCAGGGAAGATAACGATATAGTTGTTGTAAGTATATTTGTTAACCCTACTCAATTTGGTCCTAACGAAGATTTTAACAGATATCCACGAGATTTGGAAAGGGATTTAAGATTGCTTGAGCCTTTAAATGTAGATTATGTTTTCTATCCAAGTGTTGAAGAAATGTACCCGAAAAATTATTCCGTTTACGTTGATGAAGTTGAACTTTCAAAATATCTATGCGGCGCCAAAAGGCCTGGACATTTTAGAGGTGTATGCACAGTCGTCACAAAATTATTTAACATAGTGAAACCCACACGTGCTTATTTCGGTCAAAAAGATGCACAGCAATTTAGAATACTCAGAAGAATGGTTCAAAATCTTAATATGGACGTTGAAATGATTGAAATGCCAATTGTTCGCGAATCAGACGGGCTTGCCATGTCTTCAAGAAACGTTTATTTAAACGAAGAAGAAAGAAAGGAAGCAACAAGACTGCATAAATCACTTTTAAAAGCGAAAGAATTGATAGAAAACGGGGAGAGAGAGGTATCAAAGATTAAAAACTCTATGCTAGAGATACTTAATCATCCACTTTTGAAAATAGATTACGTAGAAATTGTTGATGAAGAGACATTGAAACCAATTGAAAAAATAGAAGGGAAAGTAATAATTGCGTTGGCTGTTTTTGTAGGTAAGGCAAGATTGATAGATAACATGATTATTAACTGCTAATATCGGAGGTAAATTTATGATATACAAAATCACTTATGGAGAACCAGACATCAGTAGTGAGGCAGTTGTCAGGTATGTATTTCAAGAAACTTCACCCAACGATTTTTCCGAATTATTCAAAGATATAGAGTATAAGGTAGATGGCGAATATATAACATTAAAAAGACGTATAGAAAACGAAGGATATTTTTTCGGGTTTGGTGATAAAGTTGGTCCACTTGACAGAAAAGGAAGGCGGTATGTTTTTTGGAATACAGATAATTTCACACACCATCCATCAGCAGATCCCCTTTACAAGAGTTTTCCGTTCTTTGTATACATATCAAAAGATTTTGATAAAGTTTATGGTTGCTTCACAGATTACCCAGGATGGATGGAAATTGATATAGATTCGAACAATGACAAAACTATTTCTTTTAAAATACGTGGTAAAGGATTTAATCAGTATATAATAACTGGGAAAAACGTACGAGAAATATTAAAACAATATCTCAGACTTACTGGACAAAACATAGCATTTCCTATCTGGGCATTTGGTTATCAACAATCAAGGTGGAGCTACATGACTCAAGATGAAGTTTTAGATATAGCAAACAAATTTAGAAAAGAAGATATACCATGTGATGTCATTTACCTTGATATAGACTACATGCAAGATTACAAAGTCTTCACTTGGAATAAGAATAACTTTCCAAGCTATAAAAAAATGTTAGAGAAGCTACACCAAGATGGATTTAAGGTAATTTCCATACTTGACCCCGGTGTGAAAGTAGAAAGATTTTATAAAATATTTGAAAGCGGTAATGGAAGGTATTTTTTAAAAGATATTTACGGTGGAGATTTCGAGGGGGCTGTATGGCCCGGAAGAGTTAGGTTCCCAGACTTTAGAGATAAGAAAGTCAGAATTTGGTGGGCAAGAAATGCAAAAAAATATCTTAAAGACGGTATAGATGGTTTTTGGAATGATATGAACGAAATTGCAATATTTGCAACTGAAGATGACATAAAAGAAGCTAAGAAAAAATTAAAAAATGCTAAATTAGAAGATGGAATTAAATTAGCTGGCACACTTGGTTCTATAGGTGAAATAGGCAGACAGGGGCATGGTGATGATATAGTTCATTTAGATGGCACACCGCATTGGAAGGTTAAAAACACATATGGATTGAATATGACAAAAGCAACAAGCGAGATGATACAAAAAGATCTTAAAAAAAGACCATTTTTAATTTCTAGGTCGGCTTATTCTGGCATTCAAAGGTACGGTGGAGTTTGGACAGGAGATAACCACAGTTGGTGGGAACATATCAGACAAGAGATAATAAGAATAAATTCGCTAAGTCTTGCGGGAGTATTTTATTCTGGATTTGATGTTGGTGGGTTCGGTGGTGATGTAAACGCAGAACTCCTTATAAGATTTATGCAACTTGGTGTGTTTTCTCCAATGTTTAGAAATCACTCAGCTATAGGAACTAAAAGGCAAGAGCCATGGCAATTTGGTGAAGAAGTAAAGAACATACTGAGAGATGTTATAAAATTCAGGTACAGATTGATACCATACATTTATACTCAGTACATGCTCGGTATCAAGAAAAATATTCCGCTAGTAAGACCTCTATTTTATGACTTTTCAAAAAAAGAAGCGTTAAAAATAGAAGATGAGTTTATGTTTGGAGATAGTATATTAGTCGCGCCAGTCGATAGACCTAATGTTGAGAAAAGGCTCGTTTGGCTTCCAAAAACCGCAATTAACTTATTTGACGGAAATATTTATAGAAACGGATGGAGGATTGTTAATACCCCAATAGAACATATCCCTGCGTTTCAGCTTATAAACACAGCGATACCTACTATGGAACCACAAAGTTACGTAGATATGTTGAAAGTTGACATAATATCTTGGAACGTTTTCAGCGATGGTAAATCCAGAATAATGTCATATTTTTACGAAGATGACGGAATAAGCTTAGGGTACAAAAAAAGAGAATACAACTTGAAACAAATTCTCATAAAAGACAATAATATAATAATTAAGACAAAGCAAGCTGACTATAACGTAAGGAATAGAACTTGGAACTTTAGTATCACATACATTGATGGTTCAACAAAAAATGTGAGTATAGAGGTTGGGAACGATGGAGAGTATACCATTCCGATACGGTGATTCTTATCTGTTAGAGTTTCAAACATTACGCGAATTCGTTGAATATATAGAACTAAGACTTAGAGAAACTGATTTACTGAAATTGCGCTTTAAATTCGTTGCTGATGTTGTTAAGGTTAAACCTTACAACGGCTCTTTGTATATTACCGTTTCTCAGGAAACTGTCGATGGAAAGAAGACAGAATTAACGATTATACTTTGGAAAAATCTAACAAAAATTGTCTTAAATTCTCTTGGATTAAAGTCTGAATACGAATTAGAACACAAAAAATGGGAATTCCAAGGAAAACTTTCATTCTATCCAGATAGAGCGCAATTTAGTTTTTGGGCCGATTCTATAGCTCCACAAGGGGAATCAGACATATTACAACGTCGTCAAAAAATAAAAGAACTATTAAAAAAAGAAAGACTATTAATGGAGGTTTTACACAATTTAGATGAACTAGAACCAATAAAATACATAGCAGTAATAACATCGAAAACCGCTCAGGGATATTTCGATTTTCTTTCTAATATACTCGTTCCTGATGAATTAAGGCCGGTGATTCATCTTTACGAATCATCAATGCAAGGCGCAACAACCGCAGAGGAAGTTATATCAGCTTTAAACAGAATAGAAACATTCTGCAGAGAATTTATGGTAAAATATGATGTTATAGTTATAATAAGAGGTGGGGGTGGGCCCAGCGATTTAATGTACTTTGACGACTACAACTTAGCCAGAAGGATAGCACAAATGAATAATTTCATTCCAGTATTGACAGGAATTGGTCACGAAAAAGATGAAACTATCCCTGATTTCGTTGCTTGGAGAAGATTTCCAACACCAACAGCTGTAGCCAAAGAAATATCAAATCAAATAAAAGGCTATCAAGATAAAGTTGAAAGAAATGTATCAGACTTATCACGATACATGGAAAATGCAATAGAAATACTAAATGCCAAATTGAGTGATACAAATTATAAAACAGTAAAAGAAATATTCAGAGGCAAAATTCAATCTGTAGAAGAGGAATTAATTGATAGTGCCGAAGTTTTGTACAAAAGATTCTCACTTAAAGAATACGAAAAAATGATATCTATGGACTTTATTAAAAATCTTTCAGAAAAGATGAAATACGATATATCTGAATTTTCAAAAAAATTAATGCTAGACTATAAATACTTAAAAGATACGTTAGAGTTAAAAATTAACAACATCAATCAACAAGTAGAACGATACACTAAACTTTCAGATACTTTAGAAAAACAGTATTCAAACTTATCTAATTTAGTTGAAGAGAAAAAAGAAGAATTCGTAAAAATTGGTGGTCCACTTTCTGCGTTATCTTTCGGTGGAGCGGTGGTCTTGAAAGATAGGAAAATTATTCAAAGCAAAAAAGAGCTATCTATAGGAGAAAATGTTATAATAAACTTTATCGACGGAAAAGCACAGGCAACTATTTCCGGGAATGATTAAAGTTTAAACACGATAAAATATATTAAATATATATGGAGGTATAGATAATGGAAATTAAAAACGTCGAAAAATTACTAAATATGACTGAAGAAGACATTCAAAAGTTAACCTTTAAAGAACTAATGGAATTAGTTGAATTCATAAAAACGACTTTTCTATCATCAGAATTGGAGATAGAAAAACAGATAGAACTCTATTCAAAAGCAATATTGCTACTTACAAAAGCAAAAGAAAAATTAACGATGATAAAAAAGCAAAAAGAAGAAATCGATAGAAAATACGAAGAATTCATAAATAGAATTGATTTAGACTAACTAGTTTAACTAAAGTTAGATAAAAATTTAAATTTATCCTTAACATATCTATATTATGGGGGGAACTTGCATGCATTCTGATAAATATTTCTTTCAAAAATTTCCAATAGGTTCTGTTATAACACTCCTTGTCGGGATTTTCCTTTTCCTGGTAAATTTAAGCTTTGTTGAGCAAATTAAATATTTAAGAGAATACAATTATCTAGTGCATTTTGCAAAAAATTCGATTGCATTAGTTTTAATTGTTTATTCTATTCCATTCATTTTAATGTACTTCATAAAATTCCCAAACAAAAAGAAATTTGAAATGAACCTTGAAGAAGTTAAGAAAAATTTCCTCGACAATATTAAATCTAAAGATGGTAAATTGATAGCTGACTTTGTATCCTTTAGACCTTGGATGAACCAGGAATTTTATGTAAAATCAGTGAAAGGTATTCCAAAAATTTTTATACCAATCTACTTAGTTTCATTTACAATTAAAAATGATATTCTTTACATTATAGAAGCCGAAATTAGTATAAACTCAAAAGAGTACCGTATATCAGGTTATTATTTAGTCCATTTATCAAACATTGTTTCCGCAAACCTCTCTCAAGACAGAATATTTTTTTCTTCATCAATGGGTGATGCTGCAGCAAAAGTTAATTTTATTGAGATAATCCATTCCTCTGGGACTATTAAAATTCCAATTTTTGAGGAAGAATTACTCAGCAACTACGGTAATATATCACCGTTAAGGGAAGAATACTCGCTGAAAGTAATGACGCTCTTAAAATATCTAAACAAAGAATTACTCTAAATTATATTGAATTTTTTTGTAATTAGGCTGGCATACTTAAGGAAAACGAAAAACAATGAAATTAGGAAATTAAAAATCTCAAATTTTATGTTATATTTGAAAAAAGTAAAGTTGATTTAGTTAAAATTAATATGATATAATAAAAAGAGGTAAAATGTGTCGCTTAAGAAGCTAGTATTAAAATATACTAAAGATATAGATAAAAAAATTTGAACCAGATATTTTTTAATTTCTTCGCTAATATCATATAATTATATAAGGAGGCTTGGTAGTTTTGGAATCGATACTCAGCGTTAGAAACCTTAGTACCTGGTTTTATTTAGAAGAAGGGGTATTAAAAGCTGTTAACGATGTTTCCTTTGAACTTTCCGAAAATGAGGTTCTTGGGATAGTTGGCGAAACCGGATCAGGAAAGAGTATAACAGTTAGAAGTATTATGAGACTTATCCATCATCCTGGTAAAATTGTCCAAGGTCAAGTTATATATAGAGGCCGTGGTAAAGAAGAAGACATAGTTAAAATGAGCGAAGATGAATTGACACAAATAAGAGGTAAAGAAATTTCAATGATATTCCAAGACCCGTTGACATCACTTAACCCGTTATATACAATAGGTGACCAGCTTATAGAAACGATTATGCAACATCAAGATGTCGATAGACCAACTGCTTGGAAGCTTGCTGTCGAGATGCTTGAAAAAGTTCAAATACCCGAACCTGAAAAACGAATGAATTCATACCCATTTGAGTTCAGCGGTGGAATGAAACAACGTGTGGTAATTGCTATAGCACTTTCATGTAATCCAAAAATACTTATAGCTGATGAGCCAACAACGGCTTTGGACGTTACAATACAAGCACAAGTCCTTGAGCTTATGAAAGATTTACAAAAAGAATTAAAAACAGGAACGCTATTCATAACTCACGACCTTGGGGTTATATCTGCTATGGCTGACAGGGTTATGGTCATGTACGGTGGAAGACAGATGGAACTTGGTCCAGCTGAAGATATCTTCCACAAACCGATGCATCCTTACACAAATATGCTTCTTAAATCAATACCACGTGTTGATATAAAACAAGATAAAATTGAAGCGATACCCGGACAACCGCCAAGAATGATAGATGTTCCCGACGTATGTCCATTTGCACCAAGGTGCCCAAGAAGATTAGATAAATGTACTAAAGAACTACCAAAATTTGAAGAATTAGAACCAGGACATTTTGTAAGATGCTTTAACCCAGTAGAAGCCGGAGGGGATGTAAATGCCTGATAAAAAAAATAACGAAGTAATAATTAAAGTAGAAAACCTAAAAAAATACTTTCCCATATACAAAGGATTTCTAATGAAGAAACATGTTGCTGATGTTAAAGCAGTTGACGATGTTTCATTTGAAGTAAAGCGTGGGGAAACATTCGCATTGGTTGGAGAATCTGGTTGTGGAAAGACTACAACTGCAAGAGTAATGCTAAGATTGATTGATCCAACAGATGGAAAAATAGAAGTCCTTGGTACGGATATTTCAAAAATGTCAAGAGAAGAGCTTCTACCATTTAGAAGAAAAATGCAAATAGTTTTCCAAAACCCTATTGGTTCTCTTAATCCAAGAATGACAGTTGGACAAATTCTTACGGAACCGATGCTCTTCCACAAAATTGTTCAAAATCAACAAGAAGCAAACGAAAAAGCGGTTGAACTTTTGAAGATGGTTGGTTTAAAAGCATTTCATATGGATAGATATCCACACCAATTTAGTGGTGGGCAAAAACAAAGAATTGCTATCGCACGTGCTCTTAGCGTTGACCCAGAGATAATATACCTTGATGAACCAACTTCTGCACTTGATGTGTCTGTTCAAGCACAAATAGTAAATTTGCTCTTGAAGTTCCAACAAGAACTTGGATTAACATATGTATTTATCTCACATAACCTTGCACTCGTTAGATTTATTAGTAACAACGTTGCTGTTATGTACCTTGGAAAAATTGTGGAAATGGGAGATGTCAATGAAGTATTTGACAATCCTATTCATCCATATACAAAAGCGTTATTATCAGCATCACCAATTCCAGACCCTGCAATAGAAAAGAAGAGAAAACGTATAATATTAACAGGTAATGTACCAAGCCCAATAGCAAGACCAAGTGGCTGTTTCTTCCATCCAAGGTGTCCATTTAGAATGGATATATGTGACAAAGAATATCCACAAATGAAATCAGTTTCTTCAAATCACCAGGTTTCGTGCTTCCTGGTAGATAAAAGGGAGGTGTAGGTATGAAGAAGGTTCTCGTAACGCTTCTTGTTTCTTTATTTGTATTCTTCGCTTTTGCTGCAAGCTACATCGGTGCAGATGCAACGGGTAAAAAAGGTGGGACACTCATTCTTCCAACACTCAACGGTCCAAGAACAGTTAACGACACAGTGTCCAAAGAAACAAGTTCTTCTGATGTCATTGCCATGTTCATGAGCTGGGGTGGAACACTTATCGAAAGAGATGCGAGAGACGGTAAGTTCTATCCAGCACTCGCGGAAAAATGGGATGGTCCACGTCTAACAAAAGATGGCGGTATGGAAATTATTTGGTATCTCAGAAAAGGCGTAAAGTGGAGCGATGGTGAACCATTCGATGCAGATGATGTCGTATTCACGCTCAACGAAATCTATACAAACCCTGACATCCCAAGCTCATTCAAAGATGTTATAAGAAATACAAACGGATATCTACCAAAAGCCACAAAGATCAACGACTACACTGTCAGAATGTACTACCCAGAGCCATTCAGGCTAGCTCTCAGATACCTTGGCGGAATGTACATATTCCCAAAACACAAGGCCGAAAGCTGGGTTAAAAACAAAAAATTCGCAGAATTCTGGACAGTTGACTCAATAAACAAGAAAGAAATCGTTGGCTTGGGACCATTCATTCCTGTTGAATACGTACCAGACCAATTTGTCAGATTTGTAGCAAACCCGAATTACTGGAAGAAAGATAAAAACGGAACACAGTTGCCATATTTGAAAGAAGTAGTTTACAAAATTATATCTTCACTAGATGCGCAAAAATTAGCATTTGAAAAAGGTGAAGTTGATATTTACTTACCAAGAGGAACAGAATTCAACTACTTCAAAGAAAACGAAAAGAAATTCAACATAACCGTTCTCTCATACGGTCCAGCATATGGTACACAATTCATAACATTCAACTGGAACAACAAAGACGAGGCAAAGAGAGACTGGTTCAGAAATGTACACTTCAGAAAAGCAGTCGCTTACGCAATGGATAAGAAAAAGATGATTGATACACTCTTCAACGGTCTTGCAATTGAACAATGGTCACCAGTTTCAATGGCTTCACCATTCTACAACGAGAAAGTCACAGTAAAATATCCATACGATTTAAATAAAGCAAGAGCAGAACTTAAACTCGGTGGATTTAGATGGGACAAGAATGGAAAACTCATAGACAGCAAAGGTAGACCAGTCAAATTCACAATCGAAACAAACACCGGTAACACAATCCGTGAAGGTATGGGTAACATTATAACCGCAGCTCTAAAACAACTTGGTATGGATATCACATTTGTACCTGGTGATTTCAACACACTTATTAACAGAATGCTCAACGTTGGTGACTGGGATGCTATAATCATTGGTCTAACAGGTGGAGATGAACCACAAGGTGGAAGAAACGTATGGGCACTTGACGGTTCGTTACACTTCTGGAACCTCTCACCAGAAAATGCAGACTGGGTTGATCCAAAAATTTACTGGGTACCAGATTTTGAAAAAGAAATAGATAAGATATTCAAAGAAAACGTTAGAATCCTTGACGAAAATGTTGTGAAAGACTACTGGGCAAAATTCCAAAAACTCGCATCTGAAAATATACCACTTATTTACACAGTTAACAGCTTAAGACTCTTTGCATGGAGAAATACAATTAAGAACGTTAAAATAACACTCTTGGGAGGAACAACTTGGAACCTTGACTGGCTCTATAAAGAAGAATAATATTTAGTTTTTACACTTTATTACAACATTACAACCGCGGGGCATCCCGCCCCGCGTTTATTAATAGTAATCATGCTTTTTTAATTGAGCATTTTTAATAATCTTCGGAGGTGAATAGGGTTGATTAAGTACATAGCACGCAGGCTTATAATACTTCTACCAGAGTTATGGATAATAACAGTAATCGTTTTTACACTCATGCAACTATCCCCTGGTGATTTTTTAGATCAGTACAGGCTTGACCCTTCTGTCTCAAAGGAGACATTGCAAGCTATGGAAAAAGAACTTGGGCTTGACAAACCAGCAGTAGTACAATATTTTTACTGGTTTGGAAAATTACTTAAACTCGATTTTGGCTATTCTTTCTACTATAGACGTCCTGTAGCAAGTCTTATATCCGAAAGGCTACTTGGAACTTTTGTACTATCACTTTATTCATTTGTTATTTCATGGATAATCGGTGTTGTATTAGGTGTAGTTTCAGCGTTAAAAAAATATACCCTTACAGATAAAATACTAACAGTTATAGCATTTAGTGGATTAGCGCTTCCCGGATTTTTCCTTGCGCTTGTTTTACTTTACATGGCCGCAAGAACAGGCTGGTTCCCAATAGGTGGAATGTACAGCCCCGAAACATCTCGACTCGATGTCTGGAATGCATTTAAAGATATCTTTTGGAGGTTGCAATTACCCGCTTTTACACTTACGTTTGGTGGTTTTGCCGGTTTAATGAGATACCAAAGAGGTACTCTTCTTGATGTTCTTAATGAAGATTACGTAGAATTTGCAAGAGCGAAAGGAATGCCCGAAAGGGTTGTTATATATAAACATGCATTAAGAAATGCTATTAACCCTCTTGTTACGATGTTTGGTGGTAGTTTAGCAGGATTACTCAGTGGTGCAGTTATTACAGAAACAATCTTCTCCTGGCCTGGACTTGGAAGGTTAACCTATCAAGCCCTTCTACAAAAAGATTATTACGTTGTTATGGCAAGTACAGTAATTAGTACAGTTTTACTTATAATCGGTAACCTCGTTGGTGATATACTCCTCGCAGCAGTTGATCCAAGAATTAGATACGAATAAGGAGGTCCCGTTGAAATGAGTGAAAAGAAAAAACTTAAAAATGAACTAAATTCGGCACAAAGTCAAAATATTTCTAACGAAGACTCAGGAGCTGTAGATTTTGAAGATGTTTACCTATCACGTGGGCAGTTAATGTGGCGTGCTTTTAAGAAGAATAAGTTGGCTATGTTTGGAATGTGGGTACTTATAGTAATGTACATTGCAATGATTTTTGCAGATTTTCTCGCACCGTACAATCCTTTCCAACAAAATTTGAACCACTCTTTGAAAAAGCCAACAACAGTGCTTTCAAAATACGAAGTTGCAGATTTAAAAACGAAGATGGCGCCTTACGTTCTGCCAGAAATTAGTTACATCGATAGTTTAGATTTTACACAGAATTTTAAATCTATGCTCTTCCCAAGTAGAATCAAAGTAAAATACAGCGATGGAAGAGAATTAGCTATAATAGACAAAAACGTCGTTGAGGTTAAAGATGACGGTACAATTGTCCCAAAATACTTACCAAAGGGCAGGAAGTTGGATGAACAATTTGCACTAGCAAATTCAATAAAGCTTGTTGTAAGAACTATAAAATACGCGAAAATAGATGGTGAATGGAAACAGTATTCAGACGAAACGGAAGAGATTGAGAAACTTGTTTTTGGTGTTGATAATTCGCTAATTGAAAAAGGTAAAAACATTAGGGAAACAACCTCAAGAACTGCAAGATCAGTTGTTGCACAAAATGAAGGTTGGAAGATAGGATTTTATGCTGTAGACGAACAAGAAGCTATGGAAAGACTCACAGCAATAAGAATAGAGCAAGAAGTTATAGGTATAAAATACTACGATGAAGAATTCAATGAACATGAAATTTCACTTGATGAGGCTAAAATTGTTTCTTACGATTACAAATACTATCCAGTTAAATTCTTTGTTAAATCTTGGGGTCCAGACAGAACTGACCCAGAACGTGTAGGTTATCTATTCTGGATAATCCCACTTCACTATCATCTTTTCGGTGTCGATAACTACGATAACAACGAGTATGTTTCTCTCAACATCTTTGGTTCGGATAGGTACGGTAGAGATGTCTGGAGTAGAATTATATTTGCATCACGCGTATCGCTAACAATAGGTTTCATCGGTTTGTTTGTTACACTTGTATTGTCACTCTTCTTCGGGGCGCTCGCAGGTTTCTACGGCGGACTTGTAGATGAAATAATCATGAGATTTTGTGAAATTTTAATGGCTATTCCTGGTTTTTATCTGCTTCTTATGTTACGCGCGTTGTTACCAATTGATTTACCAAGCTCGCAAATATACATGTTGTTGATATTCATACTTGCATTCTTGGGTTGGCCTGGAAGAGCAAGGATTATCAGGGGTCAAATACTGGCAGAAAGACAAAGGGAATATGTAGAAGCAGCTATCGCGCTTGGCTTCCCAGATATGCGCATCATGTGGAGACATATAATTCCAAACCTTGCAACATATATAATCGTAAGTTCCACACTCTCTATACCTGGATATATCCTTGGTGAGGCAGGTCTTTCATACCTCGGACTTGGTATAAGAGAGCCTTCTGCTTCATGGGGTAATATGCTTACAGCTGCTCAAGATGTATACATACTAGAAAAAGCCCCGTGGCTACTTATTCCAGGTGCATTCATATTCATAGTGGTTCTTGCATTTAACTTCGTTGGTGACGGTTTAAGAGACGCTTTTGACCCAAGGGCATTAGGATAAAATATTTTAAAATAATTAAAAGAACAAGAAAGTGGCGGTTTTTAACCGCCACTTTCATTTTACCTTCGTTTCTTAGTATTTTAATTGTTTATTTTCCAAGTGCAGAGGTAGTAATAGGTTCTATCCATGTTTTTGTCCATCTATCGTACAACCCGAACCCCGCACAAAATTCCCAATATGCAAGTGAAAATCCAAATTCCTCAGCAATTTCTCTAACAGTTTTGGTCCATTTCACCCGTGATTCCATATCTGCTTTTGAATATGCGCCAAACTCACCTAAAAATATCGGAACATTGTTTTTCTTTGCCCACTCACTAACATATTTGAAATGATTTCTAATCTGTTCCACTTCCCAATCTTTTCCTTCCCATTTAACGCCAATTGGAAGCGTTGGACTAACCCATTCAGCACCTTGGTGAGTAAAATTAAAAGGTTCGTAATAATGGAATGAAACAATTATATTTTTATCATCAACAAGCTTTAACTCTCTTACGTAGCTGTAATTTGACCAATTTGGAACATCGATAATTACAATTCTTGATGGGTTTGTTTTTCGAATTTCACCTAAAATCTTTGGATAAAGCTCATTCCACTTATTTGAAGTCAAATTTTGAGCTGGTTCGTTAAATATTTCAAAGAACAATTTATCTGGATAATCTTTGAAAACTTCGGCAACTTGTTTCCAAATTTCAACTAATACTGGACCATACTTATCTGGGTCTTGATATAATTCCTCGAAATGGTGACAGTTTATTATTACAACCAAATCGTTCTTTAATGCAACATCGACAACGTGTCTAACTCTGTCCAAAAAGAATTTATCAATTTCGTAAGGATATTTCTCGGAAATATGTGCAGACCATCTGATAGGAATCCTTACAGAATCAAAACCTCTTTCTTTTATTATTTTAAAATATTCATCCTCTATATAAACTCCCCAAGAACCTTCCACAGGAGCTTCTAAAGCATTTCCCAGGTTTATCCCATGTCCAATCATTTTATTATATTCAAACGCATCAAAATTATTGACACTATTAATATTTTGCTCTGCTTTGCAATTACCATTCATAAGAAAAATTAAAGCAAAACCAAGCAAAACATTCAATATTTTTTTCTTCATAATTCCACCTTCTTTATCCAATTTTCTTGACAGACTGTCTTTCAATCAATTGAGTAGGTAAAAGTACATTTCTTGCAATCTTTGGTCCCTTTCCAAGAATCCTGTCGATTAGTAACTGAGCTGCCATTTGTCCCATTTCCCAACGCGGTTGTCGGATAGTTGTCAACGGTGGGTAAAGATATTCAGAATACGGTGCATCATCGTAACCAATAATTGAAACATCTTCTGGTATCTCTAACCCATTTTCCTTTAACGCTCTAATCGCTCCTATCGCTGACCAATCATTTACAGAAAAAACGGCTGTAAACAATTTTCCCTTTTTCTTCAAAAATTCACTTACAGATTGATATCCATCCTCAGGATTAAATCCTTCGTGCTCACTAAAAAACACTTCAACATCTTTGTGCCTGTCTAAGAACTTTTTAATACCTTTTTCCCTATTTCTTGAAGCCGGCGAATATTGTGGCCCCCTTACATAAAGTATCTTTCTGTGTCCCATTTTGTACAGATATTTCATAGCGTTCATCGCACCTGTTAAGTTATCTATATTTACAGAATCGCAAACTACCTCTTCTATATAGTAATCGAGGGCTACAATTGGTATTCCACTGTTTATGAAAGGCTTAAGGTATTCAATACCTCCAAATAATTCACACAAAATTATCCCATCGATCTTTCTTTTAAAGTACTGATCCAAAACATGCTTTTCCTCTTCTGGAAGCATATTAGGAACCGAGACCATCACTTCGAAATCATTTCTCTTTGCGTAATCTTCTATAGCCATAAGTATTTCGTTGTAATGATCGCCCTTTAAATTTGGTAATAAAACCCCTATAGTATAAAGAAGTTCCGATGCCTTCCTAAGTGAAGGCATCGGCTTGTAACCAAGTGATTTTATCGCCCGCAAGACTTTCTTTCTTGTCTCTTCATTTACGTTACTGAAGCCATTTATGACCCTCGAAACCGTTGCTATAGAAACTCCTGCTTCTCTTGCTACGTCTTTGATTGTTACCATATGGACATTCCACCTCTTTTATATTCTCTCCTCAGAATTTCATCAAGTTATAAGGGTCGTAACCTTTGAATTTGTCAATAGACTTTTCCTTTATTATCTCTCTAAAAATGTACATAGAAGGTCTAGGTATATATTTTTTGGTTGACAAATCTGTGTAAGCAAGTCCAAATCTTTTACTGTAGCCTTTCGCCCATTCGAAATTGTCTATAATCGACCAGTGCAAATAACCTTTTATCGGTATTCCTTCGTTTAATGCCTTTTCTATAGCATAAAGATGCGATATGATAAAAAGACTTCTGTATTTATCCTTTGAATCAGCTATACCGTTCTCCGTAACATAAATATCTTTTTTGTATCTATTATAAACATGTATCAAAATATTGTACAGCCCTTCAGGGTATATTTCCCATCCAAATTCGCTTGCCGGTCTTCCGGAGAGTGCGAATCCTCCCTCTTCGCAAGAATAACCGTAACCTCTCAAAGTATACCAATTCATTTTAAATTCGCCAAAGTCAATAGTGGTGGGAAGTCTATCGATAACCGCTCTTGTGTAATAATTCACACCTATGTAGTCAGTTTTATCTTTTACCATGTCTATAAATCGCCAATTTGTGAGATCCATAGCATTTTCAAAAGATTCCTTGTCGTCTTTATTAACAGTATCGTACCATGTAAAAGAGTATATAACTCCAACAAGATTATTTGTATACTTTTTTATAGCGTCATAAGCTAAGTTATGTGCTTTCGCTTCGTTTTCTAAACTTTTGATATACCATGAAGGATTAAAATAACTTGGTGGGAATCCCGCATTTATTGAAAAATATCCGAGCTGACTTACAACATGTGGTTCATTCATAGAAGCCCACATATCAACTATATCGGCAAATTTCCAAGCCATGTACTCCGCGTACTTTGCAAACTCGACAGGTGTAGAATCAGAAACCCAACCAAGTTTATCTGTCTTCTCACCTTTGTGAACAGCTATAGGGTCGTGCAACCAAATAGGTAAAGTAAAGTGGTAAAGGTTAACAAACAATTTTAAACCCTTTGCTTTTATATCCTCCATTATTTTTCTGTAATGATTTACTGCTTTTTGATTTGCTAATTTGTCCAATTTTTCGAGCATATCTGGTGAACCGTACTCAACACTTTGCGTACTAACTGGGAAAATCCTAGACCATTCGGTTCCAATTCGTATTACATCCATCCCAAAATCGGCAGCTAATTGGTGGACTTTGCCGTACTGCTTCCAGTACCATGAACCATTTTCAGGCAAGTCCCCACTTACGACTCCATTTACAATATTTCCAATATCCCTAACCCATACATACCAATCTGTATTTAGATCAACCTCTTCTGCATCTTGAGGATTTCCCATCTCAAACTGAAACCCAGACATCGAAACACCAAATAAAAAATCTTTCGGAAACATCATCAACCACCTCTTTCACTAATTTTTTAGAACTATTGGTTATTTAACTACCTAAACTTTCGTACATGCCACAAAGTGATTATCTTCAACTTGACGTAATTCTACATTCTTACAAGCACTATCACCCAAAGGACATCTATCATAGTATTTACAATATCCTGACGGAGTTCTTCTGGTTTCAGCTATTAATTCTTCCTTTGTCCATTTCTTATGTGTTGTTGGAACGGACTCGAGTAGCATTTTGGTGTAAGGATGCAATGGATTATTGAAAACTTTTACTGTGTCTCCATACTCCATTATCGATCCACGGTATAATATTATTGTCTTGTCGCTTGTATAGTAACCCAACGAAAGGTCGTGGGTAATAAACAGAACAGATAATCCTTTTTCCTTTAGACTTATCAAAAGGTTTAAGATATCTATCCGTGTTGAAGCATCTAACATACTTATAATCTCATCAGCAACCAAAAATTTTGCGTTCATAAGTAATGCACGAGCGATAAGTAACCTTTGGAGTTGTCCACCACTTAGCTGGTGTGGAAATTTTCCAAGTATCTCTTTCGGGTTTAGTCCAATATCTTTTATAGTGCTTTCAACTTTTCCCATCCATTTATCATGATTTTCAGACGGATAAAATTCTTCCCTTACCATTTCAAATATTCTATCAATTTTAAAAATTGGATTGTACGAGCTAAATGGATCTTGAAAAATTCCTTGAACATACCTATAGTATTCCTTAATATTTTTAAATGTTGAAATATCGGTACCATTGTAAATAATTTTCCCGGAAGTCGGTTTTGTAAGGCGTAATATAAGCTTTCCAATGGTAGTCTTCCCACTGCCACTTTCACCTATTAACGAAACTATTTCGTTATCTTCAATTTTAAAAGACACATTATCAACTGCGTAAAGCTTTTCTTTGCCAAATGCTCCTATATTGTAAGCTTTTGTCAAATTGATTACTTCAAGCATTAGATTTCACCTTCCAACAATAAGCTACATGCCCTTCTTCAATTTCCACCATAGGTGGTTCTTCATCACACTCTTTTGTGCGAAGTGGACATCTGTCTTTGAACCTACAACCCTCTGGCGGATTCAACAATTGAGGTGGTTGACCTGGTATACCCTTTAGTTTGGTTTCAGTATATCTTACTCCAACCTCGGGAAGAGACAATAAGAGCATTTTTGTATACGGATGTACCGGATTTTCTATGAGTTGTTGTGTCGTTCCAATTTCAGCAACTTTTCCTGCGTACATGACCATAATCCTATCAGCTATTTGATAAAGCACTGACAAATCGTGAGTAACGAATATAAGGGATTTAACAATTTGCTGATCTTTGAAACCTTTAATCATTAAACAAACAGACTTTTGAGTAGATACGTCCAATGCGGATGTGATTTCATCAGCGATAAGCAAAGAAGGATTAAGTAGGGTGCTAATTACCATAACAAGTCTCTGTTTCATTCCTCCAGAAAGTTCGATTGGATACATTTTTAAGATTCTTTCTGGAAGTTTAACATACCTCAACCGTTCCATCAGAGTATCTTCAATACTTTCGTAATTAACATTTCTGCTCTCAAGAATTTCCCTGATGTAAACACCTATCTTCCTTGTTGGATTAAGGGCGTCCATAGCGTACTGCGGGATTATAGAGATTTTTTTAAATCTAAAATCATTCATCTTTTCAAAATCATTTATTGGTAGAAGCTCAGAGTCTAAGTACACATTTCCACCAAAATAATTCATAGGTGGTTTCAATAGTGTTAAGCTATTGACAAGCGTTGATTTTCCACATCCCGATTCACCTGCAACTCCTAATAGCTCCCCATCTTTAACATCGAAAGTCACATCATCGAGAGCTTTCACATAACCCTTAAGAGTTTTATAGTATATCTTTAAATTTTTGACCTCCAACATCTTATTTATCAACTCCTTAAGATTCGTAAATCTCTTTATTTATTACATTTCTCTCAACTTAGGATTAAATACCTCATCAAGCCCTGTGTTCATAAAGTAAAGTGCGCCCACGACAAGTGTTATAACTAATCCCGGAGGAATTGCCCACCACCACATTCCAAGTTGAATTGCGTTCCACAAAACAGCATTTTGCATCATTAAACCAAGTGAAATACCCCTTGTTGGTCCTAAACCAATAAAGTCCAGACCAACAGCTGCAAGTATCGCACCGCCGAACTGTAAAATAAATACCATAAAGATGTACGAGAGCATATTAGGCATTATCTCAAATAAAATTATCTTTAAATGAGACCTCCCAGTGATCCTGGCAAGGTTTACAAATTCACGAGCTTTTAACGAAAGTGTTTGAGCTCTAACCGCCCTAGCAGTCCAAGGCCATGCTGTAAAGCCTATGATTATGCTCTGTATTAAAATACCTCTGTATGGAAGATATGACGCGACTATTATCAATAGAGCAAGGGTTGGGACAACAAGTAATATATTTGTTAGCATCATCAAAAGTTCATCTATTATTCCACCTTCATAACCTGCAAAAAAACCTATAATTATCCCTATCAACGTCGCTAACCCACCACCAACAAGCCCAACAAAAAAAGAAGACCTAAGGCCATAAACTAACTGTGTAAACACATCTTGGCCAAAAGTTGTTGTACCGAGCCAATGTTCTTTACTGGGAGGTTGTGAACCCATCCCAACGTAATCAAGAGGATCTTTATATTTTGATATGTAAGGCCCAAAAAGTCCAAGGAGCAAGAAAAGCAAAACAATTGAAAGGCCTATTCTGAGTTTATTATTTCTAAATGCGAAAAACAATATTTCTCTCATCAAATCTCACCACCGTAAGAATATCTAACTCTCGGATCAAGAATCATGTATACCAAGTCAACGGTAAAATTGGCAACTAAAACTCCTATTATTATGAAAAGGAAACAACCTTGTATAAGAAAATAATCTTGATTGAGTATTCCCTGCGTTAGCACGTACCCTATTCCAGGATATGAAAAAACAACTTCTGTGGTAACTTGACCAGCTATAACGGTTCCAAGTTGCAATGCCAAACCTGTAACTTGCGGAAGTATTGCGTTCCTAAAAGCATACTTCCTTATCAAATTTCTCTTAACACCTAAAGTTTCTAAGTATCGTACATAATTATTCTCAAGTTCATAAATAACCATGTTTCTCATTCCTATTGCCCAACCACCAAGTTGTACTATAAAAAGTGAGAAAAATGGAAGAAACCAATGTCTTAAATAATCTCCTATGAAAAGCCAAGAAAGATGTGGTCTCAAGGAAAAACTATAAGCACCAGATATTGGAAACCATCCTAATAAGAAGCCTAAAAAGTAAGCGAGTAAAATACCAAACCATAAATAAGGTGCACCAGTTAAAAAGTACATTATAGGGAGCATAATCGAGTCTAATTTTTTTCGTCTGGCAGCAATAGCACCAAGATTGTTACCTACAAACCAACTCAGCAAAATAGCTGGAATTAGGATACTTAAAGAATAAGGAAGCGCACTTTTGAGGATATCCAAAACTGGTTTCGGATAAAGGTATATACTTATTCCAAGGTCTCCTTTAAATAGAGCCACCCAGAAATTTATGTATTGTTTCCACATCGGCAAATCTAAACCAAACGCTTTAGTTAAATAACTGTACATTACTCTTGCAGATTCTGGCAAACCTGAGAACCTCGAAACTAAAACAAGAATGGGATTCCCAGGCATGAGCCTGGGAATCAACCAATCTATAGTAACTGCGAAAATAAAAGTAAGAATGTAGACTAATATTTTTGTTCTTAAATACTTTTTCATCTCTTACACCTCTTAGATTGATTGTAAATTATGCCGTAATATTATTTATTGGTAATTCCTATAAGCATTAACACTCCACCAGTCTGCCATCTTCCACCCCATGTAACTGGATATGCATATGGTTTTTTCTCACTTGGCCAGTTCTTCCATACTTGCGTACTTGCTTGGAACCACATACCGTTGTACCAAAGAGGAATAGCAGGCATTTCTTTTAAGAAAATTTCAGCAATTTGCTCCAATACTTTCTTGTTTGCAGCTATATCTTCCATTGGTGTTGAGTTAAGTTGTGTAATCAAATCGAAGAGTTTTTGATTTTTATATTTACCGAAGTTTCCATTGTACATATTGTCACTTATGTTAGAATTGAATAACCAATTAAACATTGTCCATGGTGAAACCGTCATCTGACTGTTGAAGTTGTTGATTGCCATATCAAACTTTCCTGTTGTCAAATCTTCCCAGTATTTGCTGTAATCTGGGAATTTTGCTTCTGCATTAATTCCAACCATCCTAAGCTGAGAAGCAATTATTTTGATTGATTCCATCCAATCTGTCCAACCATATGGAACAATTATTTCAACTTTGAATTTGCTACCATCTGGTGCCTCTCTATATCCGTCTTTGTTAACATCTTTGTACCCTGCCTTATCAAGAAGATCTTTTGCCGTCTTTGTGTCGTATCTAAATCCGTATTGTTTTACGGCATTTTCTGGGTAATATTTCATCCAACCCTTAATTGGTAAGAAACCAATAGGATTAGATGTAAGGACCTGACCTTCAAATACTGTTTTCGCTATAACTGTTGGATCAATTGCAAATGCTATTGCTCTTCTGAAGTTTGGATCATTCAGAGGTTTCTTTGTTGTATTAATGAACAAGTAAGCTGTGTTGTCTGACAACATGTAAGGTTCTTTGTCAAACCATGTATGAATATCACTGTAAGTTTTCTTAAGTGTCGGCACACCAGGAAGGAAGAAGTTCGATATATCAAGTTCACCTTTCATTATCATTCCAAGTGCAACGTTGTTACTAAGAACTCTCAAATAAACAACTCTCTTTGGCTTTGGTTGCCCAAAAACTTTGTTACCCCACCAATTATCGTTTCTGAGGTAAACCATTCTGTCGTCACTGTAAGTTTCAAACATATAAGGCCCTGTTCCTATCGCTTTTTCATTTGCTCCACTTAATATTTCATCTTTTGAGCGCTTTGACCAAATGTGTTCTGGTATAATTGGAAGTTGGTAAAGTTGGTATGCCCATTCGTGGTATCTTGGAGATGAGAATGTGAAAACAACCGTGTAATCATCTGGAGTATCAACCTTCGCAAGCCATGTCCAAACTGGGCTGTAGGAAATCTCTGGTATTTGTTTTGCAATCTCAAATGTAAATTTTACATCTTTTGATGTAAATGGTTTACCATCGTGCCATGTAACTCCTTTTCTTAGTTTAATCTCGTAAGTGTTCTTTGATGTCCACTTTCCGCTTTCAGCAAGCCATGGAATCATTTCGTCTTTCAGTGGGTCGTAACCGTAAAGAGTTTCATAGATTAGCCCAACAGTACCAGTAACAGCATTCCAAGGAGTAATAGGGTTCCAGTTTGATGGTGGTGCCCACATACCTCCTCCAGCGTACAACGTCTCATCTCTTTTGTAAACTACGTCAGAAAGTACCAAAGTCGAGAAAACTGCTACCAATAACAATACCATGAAAACCTTTTTCATAAAATCCCCTCCTTTTACAAGTATATTGCCACTAGGGCTGACATAATTATATTTATGAAAATATTTACATTCCATTTTCATAAAAATACCAAATTCCAGAACTTTTTTTATAAAATTCAAAAAAAATACCGTGAAAATCGAAAAGTTCATCTGAACTGAATTTTTGGAAAATTTCTTATCTTAAAAAAATATGTTGCATTATTTAATACTTAGTGTGGTATAATAAAATTGATTACTTATAAACCCTGCTAAAATTAATTAGACTTGATTTGATTATCAAATTCAAAGAAAGGTTTTACTGTGTATTAAATTAAATACTAAATAATACAACTATCTATAGGATAGTGTTAACTTGTAGTG
>SPLK01000144.1_pt1 | contig 32568 bp, 35 predicted proteins | sample 2456111 | NCBI WGS metagenome assembly SPLK01 (sample SAMN11156906, study PRJNA527647) | hot springs metagenome | biome: Geothermal region; feature: Hot spring; material: tree branch in hot spring; isolation source: hot spring sediment rich in lignocellulosic material ... | reverse complement strand
CCGCCTGCACACGCTGGTTGGCAGTGGTGGGGGTCTGTGGTATAATAAGGATGCATGAGCAAACACATGTGCGTAGCGCGGTCGAAACGCCCACCATACCCAAGCCAGGAAACGGCGTTGGGGCTGCGGTCCCCCGATGTTAACTAGGGTTCGAATCTGACCGCTTCTCTTTGGAAGTAACTAGCGCGTAGACCGCTGTGTGCGCTCGATCTATGCGGCCATGGCATCGCCGTTTGCGCTGGGATCGCTGGGGTGGGATTCGATATTAATGGCATGATCCCTAAGAGGCAGGGGGCGAAAATTCGTCCGATGAATCCTGGGATGGTCCATTCTAACAATGATGCGATAGAGTCAGCCCTTGGTCAGCTCTTACAAGAAACCGGTAAGACCATCGCTGTGGCCGAGTCATGTACGGGCGGAAAAGTATCTGAGATGATTACAAGTGTACCTGGAAGCTCCCGATACTTCGTTGGCGGATGGGTTACATATAGTAACGAAGCCAAGCAACATTGGCTGGGGGTACCGATGGACTTACTAAGTAAATATGGGGCCGTGAGTAGGGAGGTAGCACGTGCAATGGCGGAATGTGCTCGAATACGTAGTGGTGCTGACCTCTCGGTGGCCATTACGGGGATTGCTGGTCCATCCGGTGCAACATTACAGAAACCTATCGGTCTAGTGTTTATAGCTGTAGCCACTCACGAAAAGACGATAGTTGAGCAGCATTTATTCACTGGTAGTCGAGAAGATATTCGTCGCAGTGCGGCGACCGCGGCGTTAAGTGCATTGTATCAAGCAGCCAGCGTGCAGCATCAAGGGGGGGACTAAGAGACATATCGATAGATTTGAGAACTATACATGGCAGTCGGAGGGATTATGCTGCGTACCTTTATAGCTATTCCTGTTAGCTCGAAAATCCGTTTAGCAGTGATTGATATCGTAGATAAGTTTAGTGTCGCAGGCAAGGCAACGACGGTGCGTTGGGTAAAGCCTGAGCATCTGCATTTGACCTTAAGCTTTCTAGGGGAAATGGCGGAAGAGATGGTCGATCCAATTCTTAATATCATGGAAGAGGTAGCTCAAAGATATGAACCTTTCAAAGTTTTGGTGGGGGGTCTTGGTGGATTTCCGAGTTTACAGTGCTCAACTGTCATTTGGTTGGGGGTATCAGACGACGACAGTGGGAGTTTATTTCGCATTGCGGGCTCTCTAAAGGATCGTCTCCGTAACTTGGGTTTTGCTATGGATAATCGCTCGTTTAAGCCCCATATTACAATAGGACGCTGCAAGACGCCGATTAGCTTAGAGGATCTTGACGTATGTGATTTTGTGGAGTATATGATGGTTAACCGAATGTGCCTTTATGAGAGTAGACTAGGTCCGGCTGGCCCTGCTTATATTCTTAGGGGATCAGCTAATCTTAGATAGGATTGAGATTATTGTTTTGCTGTAATCCGGAGGTGTGCTAAGATGAATCAGGAACGCCAGCGGGCATTGGACGTGGCCTTGCTTCAGATTGAGAAGCAATACGGTAAAGGTGCTATCATGCGCTTGGGTGAGGCGTCTCAACTAAACGTAGAGGTAATTCCAACCGGGGCTCTTACATTAGATCTAGCGCTAGGTGTCGGTGGAATTCCAAGGGGGCGTATCGTTGAGATTTATGGCCCTGAGTCTTCTGGTAAAACGACCTTGTGTTTACATGTAGTGGCTGAAGCACAAAAGAGAGGGGGTATCGCTGCGTTTATTGACGTAGAACATGCTCAGGATCCGCAGTATGCCAAAAAGCTTGGTGTTGATATCGATAACCTCTTGATATCTCAGCCGGATCACGGTGAGCAGGCTCTGGAGATTGCCGAGGCCCTTGTCCGAAGCAATGCTGTTGACGTTATTGTTATCGATTCTGTTGCTGCCTTGGTTCCAAAGGCCGAGATTGATGGTGAAATGGGCGATGCTCACGTTGGATTGCAAGCAAGGCTTATGTCACAGGCGCTTCGGAAGTTGACTGGTGCTATCAGCAAATCAAGGACGGCAGTGATTTTTACCAATCAAATCCGCGAAAAGGTAGGCGTGATGTTTGGTTCTCCGGAAACACAACCGGGTGGCCGAGCTCTTAAATTCTATGCGTCCATACGAATGGATATACGCAGAGTGGAAATAATCAAGCAGGGAAATGATATGGTGGGGAGTAGAACGAGGGTTAAGGTCGTTAAGAACAAGTTGGCTCCGCCGTTTAAAGAAGCTGAGTTTGACATTCTGTATGGCGAGGGCATTTCCCGAGAGGGTTCGATTCTCGACCTAGCAACCGACCTAGAGGTAGTCAATAAGAGCGGCGCATGGTATACTTACGGTGACGTCCGTCTGGGTCAGGGGCGCGAAAATGCTCGACTATTTCTCAAGCAAAATCCGGAGCTCTGTGGGGAGATCGAACAAATTGTTCGCGAACGTGTTGGTATCGGTGAACGGTTTGTGCATCATGACGGAAATACATCTACTGTGATAAATGGATCGAGCCTAAGTTCTTAGTGGATACGTAAATGACTCCAGGTTGGCAAAAGATTGGGTAACCAGAAGTGGCATTGGAGACGGGTACGGTCGCGAACGACTTCGCACAGAGCTACTCTCGCATGGTATAGATGCAGCAGTAGTCGAGAGTGCCTGGTGTCTTTATAGCCATGACCAGGAGGTAGCAGCGCTCGCACTGCTACTCATCGCTGGCTAGGGTTGACGGCCTCTGGAAGGCGTACGGATGTGGGGTGTGAGGACGATCGAGGGCACCTTGCCGAGCACCTGTTCCGACGGGGGTTCGGACCCGACCTGGTCGACGGTCAGGAGCTTAGGCTGGAAGAAATGTATCGCGGACCAATAGCTGTCCTATCTACATGCGGTGTCCCGTAAGGCCTCGCGTTGACAAGGCGTCGGTTGCAAGCGTAGAATGACTCTTGGACCGTCAATCCGTAGGAACTCCCTGAGCCGAGTGCACCACTCGGCTCTTTCGTCATGTGAACGTAGACGACCTCGGACGGACGGGATGGAAGGGGAGGGCATGGCTCTAGAGCCGCCGTAGGAGGCCGATGTCGATCCTTTTCTGTCGGCTAATGGTGATGGTAGGTCTGCCTATGGGCTGTAGGGCAAGCCCCGATTGGGCCTGAGGGGGTGAATGCCATTATTATCCTACTCGTGTCGCTAGCAACCGCAGTGGCGTTCTTTGCCGTCGGCTATTTTACACGCTTGCGCTTGGCGGAGATGAAGGTTGCATCCGCCGAAGAGAGGGCAGAGCGGATCATTGCCGACGCGCAGCGCGAAGCCGAGAGCAAGAAGCGAGAGGTCTTACTAGAGGCGAAAGACGAGGCTCACCGTATTCGAGCTGAGACGGAGAGAGAAGCGCGTGAACGTCATAGGGAACTGCAAACTCTAGAACGGCGATTGCATCAGCGGGAAGAAGCGCTGGAACGTAAAAATGAAGCTCTATTAGCACGTGAGGCCGCTATCGAGCGGGCCAAGCAAGAAGTGGAACAGGCTCGGAAAGAAGTTGCTGAGTTGATCGAGCGCCAGAGGATGGAACTGGAGAGAATTGCCGGATTAACCAGTGAAGACGCTCGACAACTCTTGTTGAAGCGCACGGAGGATGAGATTAAACACGAAATGGCCATGATGATCAAAGAGGTTGAAACCCAGGCGAGGGAAGAGGCTGAAAGGCGCGCTCGGCAAATAATAACTACTGCCATCCAGCGCTGTGCGGCAGATCACGTGGCCGAAACAACTGTATCTGTGGTGTCGTTGCCAAATGACGAAATGAAGGGAAGAATAATAGGACGAGAAGGCCGTAACATCAGGACGTTAGAGAATCTGACGGGTATTGACTTAATCATCGATGACACACCAGAGGCAGTAATTCTATCTGGTTTTGATCCTGTTCGACGAGAAATAGCTAAGATTGCGTTGGAGAGGCTTGTGGCTGATGGTCGGATCCATCCGGCGCGGATCGAGGAAATGGTGGAAAAAGCCCAAAAGGAGATCGAAAATGTCATATGGGAAGAGGGTGAGCGGGCTACCTTTGAAACTGGGGTTCACGGATTACACCCTGAACTAATACGGTTGCTTGGTCGCTTGAAATTCCGTACAAGCTACGGACAAAACGTACTGAAGCATTCGATTGAGGTAGCACATCTGGCTGGTTTAATGGCGGCTGAGTTGAATGCAGATGTTGAGGTGGCTAAACGAGCTGGTCTTCTACATGATATAGGTAAAGCCGTTGATCAAGAGTACGAGGGTAGCCATGTTAAGGTAGGCATGGACTTACTAAGGAAGTATAGGGAGTCTAAGGAAGTTATTCATGCTATGGCGTGTCATCACGGTGACTATGAGCCACAAACAATAGAGGCTGTGCTTGTAACTGCTGCTGACGCGATCTCGGCAGCCCGGCCTGGAGCTCGCCGAGAGTCCCTTGAAAACTATATAAGGCGACTGCAAAAGCTAGAGGCTATTGCTGATTCTTTCGAGGGTGTTGAAAAGGCGTATGCAATTCAAGCTGGACGTGAAGTGCGAATCATGGTGAAGCCTGACAGGATTGATGATGCTAGCGCAGCAAAAGTAGCACGAGAAATCTGTCGCCGTATAGAACAAGAACTTGACTATCCCGGACAAATCAAGGTAACCGTGATTCGTGAAACCAGAGCGGTGGAGTATGCCAGATGATCGCTAAGAAGGATGGGACAGGGAGACCCGAGGAAGGCGGGCTGTATGATAAGCCCGCCTTCGGTGAAATAGTTCGCATCTTCCACCGGATCGAACGGACGCCGAACGGACTGGACGATGTTTCTTGCCTTCCCAGACTGACTGAGCGGCTGTTCCAGCTGGGTTGGACTGAAGATCAGGTGACTGCTGTCTTAGGGGGAAATTTCCTGCGCGTACTTAGACATATATTACCAGACCGTCCAGTTCGCATCAATAATTAGATCAGCGCGACGTGCATTGGCTATGCTCGCTGCGGGACATACTGCCTGGTGGAGGAGGTAGACGAGAATGCCCGTAATTAAGGTTATAGAGCTTGTGGGTGAATCCAAAACGAGCTGGGAGGACGCCGTCAAAGAGGCCGTAAAGGAAGCATCGCGGACAATACGTAATATTTCCGGTGTAGAAGTATTAAATTGGACCGGTAACGTGGGACCGAACGGAGAGATTACTGAGTATAAGGCCGATGTACAAGTAGCTTTTGTGGTAGAACCGGATCGTTAAGTTAAACTGATACCTGTTTCCCTGGTGGGAATGGATGGAGCAAGACAGGGAGTCTATCCCGCTTGCTCTCTTTTTATCTTTCTTCCCAACGCAGGCCAGCAGGGCGACCGGAATAAGTGCTGCGGTTCGAGGCATTCTATCCGACGGAGGTGACCAACATGGAGTGGTTGGGAGCTGTTGTGAGGTTTATAGTGTCTGCAGTCCTGCTAATGATACTTAGCTTTATTTTGCCAGGCTTTCGAGCTATAGGATTTACCACGGCACTACTGGCCGCCGTTGTAATTGCAGCAATTGGCTGGGTTGTTGAAGCTACGTTGGGTCGACAAGCATCTCCTCACCGTAGGGGGCTAGTAGGATTCCTTGTGTCGGCTGCTGTCATCTGGGCCACCCAATTCGTCGTGCCGGGATTATCGATAAGCATCTTCGGTGCCCTGCTTGCAGCGTTTTTGATTGGGATCATTGACATGTTTGTTCCGACGGCCTTGCGGTAGATAATGCTGGTTCTATGGTACCCCTGCGCGGCGGAGAAGGGCAGCGGTGAGGTTACTTGCGATGGGGGGTCCACGGGTCTGGTGAATAAGACGAATGGTGCAAATGCTGGCCACACGACTGTGTGTGTTCCAGTGAGGGAGAGGCTTAAGGAGAATCTGGATTGGTTTAAGGAACGCGTAGGCGCGGGGATCTCCTATGATGTGCAAGTGCATGAGTTCGCCGTTGGTGGCCGACCCGCCGCGCTACTCTGGATAGATGGTTTAATTAAGGATGTTGTAACATCACGTGTGATTCAGGAACTACAGGACGCACCTTCCGACTTGGGTCCCGACCCTCTGGGTGAGTTGCGACGGCATCATATTCCACATGTCGAGCTAACAGTCGTAGAGACACTGGATGAAGTCGTGGACCAGGTTCTCGCGGGCCCTATGGCTTTACTACTAGACGGAGTTAAGTCAGCATTAATTCTGGACCTCAGACAGTATCCTGGTAGAAGCATTGCTGAACCAGATACAGAAAGGGTGACACGGGGATCACGCGATGGATTTGTCGAAACGCTGATACATAACAGCGCACTGATTCGGCGCAGAATACGTGATCCCAAACTGCGTTTTGAACATATCACAGTGGGTACACGATCGAAGACCGATGTGGTCATAGGATACATCGACGATATTGTCAATAACAGGTACCTTAATGCTGTGCGCGATAGGCTGAAGGCGATTCAAACGGATCATTTAGCAATGGGAATCAAGACATTAAATGAATTTCTACATCCCTCCAGGTTTAATCCTTTGCCTACAGTCCGATTCACCGAAAGGCCGGATGTAGCTGCGGTGCACCTACTCGAAGGTCACATCGTTATATTGGTTGATGGTAATCCAACCGTCGCTATTGTACCGGCCAATGTTTGGCACTTCACGCAGCACGCGGAGGAGTTTTTTCAACTACCAGTCGTTGGTACTTACCTGAGGTGGGTAAGATTTGGGGGATTTTTACTGTCGCTTCTGTTAGTTCCTTTGTGGCTGTGGTTGGTTAAGATTAAACCGATATTACCGTCATGGTTGCAATTTATTGGACCTGAAAAGACAGGGCCGATCCCTATCCCACTACAATTGTTATTAGTCGAAGGAAGTATGGATTTGATTCGACTGGCTTTAGTGCATACTCCCACTGCTTTAGCTACCTCGATCGGCGTTGTAGGCGGCATTTTGCTTGGACAAGTTGCTGTCTCTGTTGGATTGATCAACGCGGAGACTATGCTTTATCCTGCTATTGCAGCGATAGGTAGATTTGCGATCCCTAATGTTGAGTTTGCCATGGCAATGCGCTTGTTCAATCTGCTCTTCTTGCTATGTACGTGGATAGGGTCTGGACCAGGACTTTTAATGAGCATATTGTTCGCTATGGTCGTACTCTGGCGTACACGGTCGCTAGGCTTGCCATACTTGTGGCCTCTTTTGCCGTGGGATGGTAAAGCCTTAGCTAGGGTGTTATTTAGATTTCCTGTTTTGGATATCAAGACGCGTCCAGCATTTACGTCGCCGCCTAAGATTCGGATACGTCGGTGGGCACCAGAGACATTGGAGAAAGGTGCTACGGAGCTGCCCGGTAAAGAATTGGGAGCAACAGGCAACTCAGCCGGCGCCAGCAGCCATGCCAAGACAAATGGGTATCTAGACAGCCGGAGACCCAGGCGGCGGTAACCAGCGAACGCTTGATCGACAAACTTGACCCGGTCCCCGCTGTATGGTAGGATTCACGTGTTAGTCAAGGTATATCCAATTGGATGTAAACCCTGCCTGGTTGACGCGTTCGAGAAAGGTGCGGGGACAGGTGGAATTACGGTATCCATTGCGAGGCACAATGGCAATTAATGGTAAAGGCCATCTGGAGATAGGTGGCTGCGATACAGTTGAGTTAACAAAGCGTTATGGGACGCCGCTGTACGTTTTTGACGAGGAGGAGATCCGGCGGCAGTGCCGCCGGTACCTTACAGGTCTATCAGCTGGCTACGGTCGTGCTGAGGTGATATATGCCGGTAAGGCTTTCTTAGTTAAAGCTATGTGTCGTATCGTTGAGCAGGAGGGTTTGAGCCTTGATGTTGTATCAGGTGGCGAGTTATACACTGCATTAATGGCAGGCTTTCCTCCGGAACGGATTTACTTTCATGGAAATAACAAATCGGTAGATGAGATAAAGCTTGCGTTAGCAAGTGGCGTCGGACGGTTCATGGTGGACAATCTGTACGAATTGGCGTTACTGGATCGTCTCGCCGCTGAGTTTGGTCGTACGGCTTGTTGTTTGCTTCGGGTGAGTCCAGGTATTGAGGCGCATACACATAGCTATATGAAGACTGGCCAGGTAGACAGTAAGTTTGGAATCGGTCTAAGCGGGGGACAAGCTTTAACTGCTATTAAGCAAGCGTTGTCGTGTCGTAACATACGCTTAACGGGTGTGCACTGTCACATTGGATCTCAAATCTTTGACCTTGAGCCCTTTAAGGCTGCTATTCAGGTGATAATGGAGTTTTTGGCCGAGGTCCGCCGGGAGCTTGGAATTACCTTGGAAGAGCTTGATTTAGGTGGCGGACTCGGTATTCGTTATAGTGAAGGTGATAAGTCCCCTAGTCCTGAAGAATACGGAGCTGTTATAGGTAATACAGTTCGTACAGAGGCGCTGCGGTTAGGTTTACCGCTACCTAAGCTTCTGTGTGAGCCTGGTCGGTCAATTGTCGCGCAGGCGGGCACCACTTTATACACAATTGGCGCGGTTAAGGAAATACCTGGTATCCGGACTTATATAGCCATTGATGGTGGGATGGGCGATAACCCGCGGGTGGCTCTCTATCAAGCACGCTATGAAGCAGTCGTCGCGAATAAGGCGAACCAGCCTCTCTCCCAGTTGGTAACAGTTGCAGGAAAATACTGTGAGTCAGGTGATATTTTGATTTGGGACCTTCCTGCGCCGGTTGTCGAACCAGGTGATGTATTGGCGGTTTTCTCTACTGGTGCATACAACTATTCGATGGCCAGTAACTACAATAGAGTGCCACGCCCGGCAGTGGTAGGTGTTTGGCGAGGAGAAAGTACGCTGTGGGTTCGTCGTGAATCGTACGCCGACCTCGTGAGGTTAGATGTCATGCCATCTCGACTCGCCCACGGTCTAGAAGAAGTTGCTGCCGGCCATAGTGAAAGTGTGAGTGATTAATGGTTGCCGAATCATGGATTGTACTAATTTACCACGTTCCGGCGGCCCTATTTGGGCTTGCAGTCCATGAATTTGGCCACGCCTGGATGGCTGTTAAAATGGGTAATCGGTCGGCCGTTAAACGGATGAGCTTTAATCCTCTTGTCCACTTGGAGACATCCTGGGCGTTGCTGCTTTTATTTAGTGGGTTTTGGTTGCGTCCATTCGCAGATACTTACGTCGGGAGAAAAAAAGCATGGGTTGCCGCTGGTGGTCCCTTGTTAAATCTGTCTACAGCCCTGTTAATGTTTGTAGCGGTATTTTATGTTCATTATGGCTCGTCTGCTGTTGAGCGCGAGATAATACGGTTTTTATCGATTAGCGCAAGCTATCAAATTCGGTTTGCGACTGTGAATTTGCTTCCAATTCCTCCGCTCGATGGCGCGCGTATTATGGCTGGGTTAATGCCTCGCTTGATGGGCCGTTTTATGGAGCGTAATGAGACCGTCGGGTTGGTTATTTTAATCTTGTTGCTCGTTTCTGGCTCGTTAAACGTAATAGTAGAGTCCTTTGAGTCATTGTTACAGATTGCCGTTGGGTCGAGGCTTTTGTGAGTGCATCGCCATGTGGAGGAGCATAACGTGGCGTTTGTTGTCTCGTTGCAGCACTTTTCGGGTTCACTTGAGCATCTATGTAAGGTCGTTGAGTCCGGATTGCTCAATTTGGTGTCAGTTCCGTTGATTACAGTTGTAGCAGGTTATATTGCATATTTGGATAAAAATACAGAAGAACCGATTAATCAAGCTGGTGATGCCGTATGGCTGCTGGCCCGATTGATCCGATCCAAAGCAGAGGCATTGCTTCCGACGACGAGTTCCGTGGTAGGGGAGGCAGACGATCGTGCTAACTCGGTCACAGGTCTAGTTTTCGCCGAGCAGTTGAAATTATATCATCAGTTTAGGGCGGCGGCGGCGTACCTCGCTCAAATGGCGCATAGGAGATCCAGTATATATAGGCGACCTGTAGGGGCTGAATTAAAGTCACGTCCTATGTGTATGAGTTCCATTGGTTCGGTCAGCCCGCAGAAGCTGCTAAGCGTCTTATTGGCGCTTCGATCCGCTAGTAGTCATCCATGGGTACCTCCTCAAAGGGTCATAACAGTGGGTGATCAAGTAGAGTATCTCAGACGCGTGGTTGGGCAACGATTGTGCGTCCGTTTTGACGATATATTGATGTGTAGAGCTGAGGACAATAGATGTGAAACGGTTGTTATGTTTTTGGCGGTATTAGAGCTGGTTAGGCGTGGAGAAATAGATGTTGAGCAAAATGGCGCGTTTGGCCCCATTTGGTTAAGGTGGATTGGGGGACAATTGGGTATCGCGTAGGAGGCGCCTAGATCAAGGGATATGGATATTACTCGGTGGTTAGGCGCTGTTGAAGCGCTGCTTTTTGCATCTGGTTGTCCTATACGAGGTGAGGAAATTGCTGGGATTTTGGGCTTGGAAGCAGTACTGGTGAAACGGGTGCTGGAGGAGTTGGGTCGAAGATATGTTGAGGACTCTACGCGTGGGATTTATTTGGAAGAGGTTGCTGGAGGTTATCAGCTGGTCACCAAGCCTATTTATGCGGTCTACTTGCAATCCATCGGCAGGCCAGTGTACCGTGGTGGGCTGTCGCAGGCAGCCCTGGAGGTACTAGCTATTGTAGCTTACCGGCAGCCAGTTACTCGAGCGGAGATCGACGCCATACGAGGCGTAAGGTCTGACAGTGTCATTGGGTTGCTGTTGGAACGTGGTCTTGTACAAGAGGTTGGGCGTCGGGACGGGCCGGGCCGACCGGCGTTGTATGGTACGACCGAGGAATTCCTTGTGCAGATGGGGTTGTCGTCGCTTGAGGATTTGCCTCCGCTGCCCGAGGATGTATAAAACTCGTGGGTATGTTGAAGTGCCCTCGGGGGATCCTGGAAGGGAGCGGCACGGTTATGCGTGGTTGAGGCGGATGGAAGGCGATGGCAAGGCTTTGGCTGGCGCTAATGTTGGCGGTGGCCGTTGTGGTGGTTCTTGGTCTGATGTTCTGTCGCGTTCGCCTTCGCCTGGTTTTACAACAAACAGGTGTTCGCGGAGAGCTCGTGGTAGGTGTTTGGGTCTGGCAATACGATTTGGTGTTGGGCCGCTGGACATGGGAGCGACCAGAGGACCTGTGCCGGGTAGCAGGCTTGATTTTCGAGCTCTTAAGGCGGAAGAGTAGCAGTATTGGGTCTATGGGGATACGATATAAACGGTACATTGAAGTAACCAAGTTTAGGTGGATAACTGCTGTTGGGCAGCAGGATGCCGCTCTAGCTGGGTGGCTATTGGCTTTTGTGTATAGTGTTAAGAGTATAATGACTGTTTGGGTCTGCCATCTGTTCCCGGTTATGTGTCCTCCACGGGTGGTAGTGATTCCGTGCTTTGGTGGCACTATTTTCCGTACGCGAATCGATTGCATATTTCGCCTTCGTCTTGTGCACCTTATTCATGGCCTGTTCAAGTACGTCCTTAGGGGGCAGAACTGGCGTATCAGTTCTTCCCAAGGCACCGGTAAAAGATCAGTTTCGCAAAGAAGGGAGCGAGCTGAAGGTGGAAAATGGTCAGATCAAGCACCCTATTGAGGGTTTAATGGAAACTGCTATGGAGAGCATTAAGTCCATTGTAAACGTCCATACAATATTGGGCGATCCTGTAGAAGTGCCGGACGGTACAGTGGTAATTCCAGTGTCTCGGGTATCACTGGGCTTTGCTGCAGGGGGCACCGAATATGAGGTAGAATCGAGAAGGACCACGGAAGTAGCTGATGCGTTTCCGTTTGGGGGTGGGAGTGGCGCTGGCATCACTGTCAATCCGGTGGCGTTTTTGGTCGTGGGGCAGGGCCAAATTCGCCTTCTTCCGATTAGCCAGAGTGCTATCTACGATCGTTTACTAGACATGGCTCCGAAGATGATCGAACAGCTGCAGGGATTGGTCAGGGGTTCGAAGGCTGCTGCGGATGGAGTGCGTGTTAATGGGGGTGGAGACGTAACCTTCTGACCCCCTTGGTGACTCCCTTAGCAGTGGAGGCAGTGATGACTGCCGAAAGGCTTCAAAAGGTGCTGGCCGCCGCGGGGGTGGCCTCGCGGCGGGCAGCTGAACAGCTTATTATCTCGGGCAGAGTACAGGTAAACGGTAAAACTGTCACCGAGCTCGGGACAAAGGTGGACCCACAAAGGGATCGTATCCTTGTTGACGGCCAACCGATCGTAGTTAGTACACAACGCGTTTATTTCGTATTGCACAAACCAAAAGGTGTTCTAACTACGGCCAAAGATCCCTTTGGTCGGCGTACGGTCATGGATCTTTTGCCAGAGGGTTGTCCGCGGGTGTTCCCGGTGGGCCGTTTGGACGTCGACTCTGAGGGATTGCTGTTGCTTACGAATGACGGCGAACTGGCCCATGCATTAATGCATCCGCGTCACGGGGTGGAAAAGGAATATGTGGTGGAAGTGGAAGGGTGTATCTCTCCGGTAGCGGTACGCCATTTGAGAGAAGGGGTGGCATTAGAAGAAGGCCGAACCCGCCCTGCGGCTGTGCGGGTGGTGCAGCGCGGTAGGGATCGTACGGTTTTGGCTATCACTCTACGCGAGGGGCGCAAGCGGCAGATCCGTCGCATGTGTTGCACCGTTGGGTACCCCGTCGTTCGCCTCGTGCGCGTCCGTATCGGGCCTCTTCGACTGGGGGGACTTGCACCGGGGGCCCTCCGTTGCTTAAAGGATACGGAGGTTGCTGCCCTACGTCGTGCCGCGGGATTGACGGCTGGCCCAACCCGGGATATCACGGCGCCTAATCGTCTCGCAAAAAAGAGACTTTACACCGGGCGTCCGCAACGCTATAATGGGAAGAAAAGCTAGGATGGACCACCGGACCTAGCCAAGGCGGGAGCGCGATGGCTTGGTCCCGTGGTAAAGCCTGGCAGGGTGAGTCTTTCCGCCATTAAAGGCGGTTAAGGCAGCGGCAGGATGGCAGGAAGGCGAGCGACGCGTCGCGGGTGGCCGTAGCAGCAATTCCTTCCTCGGCCGTTTGGCGGTATTCTCCCTGCGGGAGAAACCGCTTTTTGTTTTGGAGGGAGATGCACCTTGCAGCGGAGCCATAGCCGCGAGGTTGCCCGAGCCGCTATCTTGATGGCTCTCACGGACGATCACGCAGATGAGGCCGAACTGAAAGAACGGCTCCGCCGACGGGATATTCGTGCTGCAGCCGTGGACTATGGCGGGGAATTTTTGGACTCGATCAAACGAATCGTGGAGCGGGCCATTGTCGCGGCCAAACGTGAAGGTTTGATTGAAGAAAGGCATGCGGACGAGGGGGCTATCGCTGGGGCTACGCACGAGGCATTAAGTCAAATAGCACCCAAGGCTGCCGGATTGGGTGTGGGAGGCAAAGTGGGAATGGCCCGTCGCGGAGATCATATTGCGGTTGCCATCTTCTTTGGCGTTGGTTTATTGCATCTCGATGAGGTGGCCGTCGGGCTGGGGCACCGAGCCGTTCCCCAGTCGTTGTCACGAGGAGAGATCAGACTTGGCTGAGTCGGTGGTACGAGCCATTCGAGGGGCCACTACCGTGGAGGCCAATGATCGAGAAGCTATAATAGAGGCGGTCCGGGAATTGGTAGAAACCATTATGGACCGAAATAATCTCGACCCCCAACAGATAATTAGCATTATTTTTACAGCTACCGAGGATCTAAATGCGGAGTTTCCGGCAGTGGGAGCCCGGATGGTGGGTTTGACCGATGTGCCGCTACTTTGTGCCCGTGAAATCGGTGTTCCTGGCAGTCAACCTCGCTGCATCCGGGCGTTGCTACATGTGCTTGTCCCGGTAAACCATGCAATTCATCATGTCTACCTACGGGCTGCCGTGTCGCTGCGGCCGGATTGGGTCGATGGTAGCGGGAGGGCTGATGGACACCAGCAGTGAATGAAGAGGACGAAAAAGGAGGTGATAGCTATGTCGACTGGTGAGATGCGTTCGGTACTTCGTTACCGTCAAACGATTGACAGGATAGAGCCATATGTACCTGGTAAGGCCATTGACGAGGTTAGGCGCGAGTTTGGGTTGAATGATGTAGTTAAACTGGCTTCCAATGAAAATCCGCTGGGACCGTCCCCTTTGGCCGTCGCGGCACTTCAGCGGGCCGTTCTTGATGTACATTTTTACCCGGATGGTGGTTGTGTTCACCTACGCGAAACCCTAGCTCAGCGGCTAGCAGTACAACCTGATATGATAACCATCGGTAATGGTTCGGACGAGGTAATCAAGCTTCTAGCGGAGGCCTTTATCGAGCCCGGAGACGAGGTAATATTTGCTGATGTGACGTTTTCGGAGTACGCTTATGCTTGTCGACTCATGGGGGGGCGAGAAGTTCGAGTTCCGTTGGTCAATGATACGCATGATTTAGATGGGTTTATTGAAAAAATAGGGCCTGCTACGAAATTGGTGTTTGTCTGTAACCCCAATAACCCAACCGGCACCTATGTTAATCATGAGGATGTAGTACAGTTCTTGGCCAAGGTGCCGCCCAATGTAATAGTAGTCTTTGATGAGGCATATCGAGAATATGTCAGTGCCGAAGACTTCCCTGATACACTGTCAATAGTGCGATCCGGAGCCAACGTTGTGGTACTCCGTACTTTCTCTAAGATTTATGGCCTGGCCGGCCTACGTGTGGGATACGGAATAGGACCTACCTGGATAATGGAGCGTCTCCAGCGAGTGAGAGAACCCTTTAATGTTAATGTTTTGGCCCAGGTTGCCGCTGTGGCCGCGCTAAATGATCAGGAGCATTTGGTGAAAAGCCTAAATAATAACCGGGTTGGCATAAGCCAATTGTGTGAAGCTTTTACCGGCTTGGGGTGGAAGGTTATTCCTTCGCAGGCAAACTTTTTGTGGGTCGACACAGGAAGTGACAGTCAACGTTTGTTTGAGGGACTACTTCGACAAGGAGTAATAGTACGGCCTGGGGGTGCCTTTGGCTGTCCTTCAAAGCTGCGTGTGACGGTGGGTACTCCAGAGCAGAATGAGCGTTTAATAGAGGCCATTTTACGATTAGGGATATCGTAGTCTAGTCCTGTGGTTATGCACAAAAGTGGCAGGCAGGATGGAAGGGCTCGCGGCGGTTGGCGCCGGAGGAGGTAGAGGACAGTGATTGTGATTATGGAGCGCGAGGCTACCGCTGCTCAGATCGAGAAGGTTGCTGAACGACTGCAAGCTTTTGGGTTCCAGGTACATCTTTCTCGAGGTGTAGAGCGAACCGTGATTGGGGCTATTGGTGACAAGACGCCAGAGAAGATCGAGCAGATTGAAGCAATGCCTGGAGTCGAACGGATAGTGCCTATTCTGCAACCGTATAAACTCGCCGCTAAAGAATTTCGGCCAGAACGAACGCAGGTGCGGGTAGGTAATGCGGTTTTTGGCGGAGATGAGGTTCCAGTCATCGCTGGTCCGTGCGCTGTAGAGAGCCCCGAACAGATCCTTGAGACGGCGAGGGCTGTAAAGGCCGCAGGGGCAACGGTACTGCGTGGAGGAGCATTCAAACCTCGAACTTCGCCGTATTCATTTCAAGGTCTAGCTGAGGAAGGGTTGAAACTGCTGAAGGAGGCAGGCCGTGCAACGGGTCTCCCGGTGGTGACTGAAGTTATGAACCCACGTGATATAGAGTTGGTACATGAATATGCGGATATGTTCCAAATAGGAGCTCGCAATATGCAAAACTTTTCCCTTCTAAAGGAGGTGGGGCGGGCTCGTAAACCCGTGCTTTTAAAGAGAGGGCTTTCGGCCACAGTCCAGGAATGGCTGATGGCTGCGGAGTACATTCTTTCTGCGGGTAATAGCCAGGTTGTGCTTTGTGAGCGGGGCATACGTACTTTTGAAACGGAGACACGAAATACCCTGGACCTCAGTGCAGTGGCCGCGGTGAGAGAGCATAGTCACTTGCCCGTCATTGTTGACCCCAGCCACGGTACGGGAAAGTGGAAGTATGTCCTGCCCATGGCACGAGCTGCAGTCGCCGCGGGGGCTGATGGGTTAATTGTGGAGGTCCACCCACGTCCAGAGCAGGCACTGTCTGACGGGCCTCAGTCTCTAACGCCGGAGAACTTCGCCCGGATGATGGAGGAGGTCCGGGCCGTTGCCACGGCGGTAGGGCGGAGGGTGTAACGTGTTACAGGGCCCTCCCCTGACCGGCCAAGGGATCCGAGTGGCGATTGTTGGCGTGGGGCTGATCGGCGGGTCGTTAGGCTTAGCACTTTGCCGACTGCCGTCGATAAGCGAGGTCTTGGGAGTCTTTAGGAATTCAACGTCGATGGTCGAGGCATTGTCAATTGGCGCCGTCCATCGTGGAACACTGGATTTGGCGGAGGCTGCGACGGCAGACGTGGTTGTCGTCGCCACGCCGGTTAACGCCATTGTGGATACTATTCGTCGGCTGGCTGTATACTTGCGTCCTGGCATGGTGGTGACAGATGTAGGCAGTACAAAAAGCGTAATCTGCAAGGCCGCTTCCGAGGTACTACCGCCAGATGTGACATTCATCGGTGGACATCCCATGGCGGGATCCGAGCGGCAGGGTGTTTCTCACTCCGACCCGTACCTATTCCAAAATGCAGTCTACGCGCTCACCCCACCTATTACGCGAGATAGTGTGGGGCGCGTACGAGAGGAATCGGTGGATGATAATCCTGGGATGCAATGCTTGTTGAGTTTGGTACGTGCCATTGGTGCCATCCCTTTGGTCATTAAACCGGAAGAGCATGATTGGATTGTAGCTGCGGTCAGCCATTTGCCACATATGGTTGCTGTGAGTTTAGTCCAGGCGGTTGCGGAAGAAGCCCGAATTAACAACAAAATGCTAGAGCTCGCGGCAGGAGGATTTCGGGATACCACCAGGGTAGCTAGTGGTGCCGCGGATGTGTGGACAGACATCTGCCTCACGAATGGTCCGGCCATTGTGCGTATGTTGGAACGCTTCGAAGAGCATCTGTCTCGCCTTAAGGAGCTGATAGCGAGAGCTGACTCCAGTGGATTGATTAAGGAGTTTGAGGGAGCTCGTCAGATAAGGGCTACTATTCCAAGTCGCAGCAAAGGCATCCTATCTAGCGTTTATGACATGGTGGTTCAACTTGAAGATAGGCCGGGGGCACTGCACGAGCTTACCGGTATACTGGCCCGTGCAGGAATCAACATTCTCGACTTAGAGATTCTTCGGGTTCGTGAGGGTGAGGGTGGTACCATCCGCTTGGCTTTTGAGCGGCCTGAATGGCTGGACCAGGCCTTGGTGCTACTGAATCGGCATGGCTATGTGGCAAGACGTAGATAAGATGGTAATCGTCTCGGAGAGTCGTCGCCGCCACTAGGTAGGTGTGCGTGCAATGAAAGGTCCCGTGCAAGGGCTCCGGGTAGCCATTGACGGGCCTGCAGGAGCCGGTAAAAGTACGGTTGCGCGTTTGTTGGCGCAACGGCTGGGTTACAGTTATATTGACACCGGGGCATTATATCGTGCGGTGGCGCTGGCTGTGTTGCGTGCCGGGATCCGCCCTGAAGATGAGCAATCGGTCACAAATCTGGTCCAGCAACTTGATCTGCGAATGGAGCCGGGACGTCCAGGCGAACAGGCAAGGGTTTTGCTGGGAGGATGCGACGTTACGGAGGAACTTCGCACTCCCGTAGTCACGCAGCATGTGCCCGTTATTGCTAGATATCCGGCAGTCCGGGCGACGTTGCTTGCGATAATGCGGGCACTTGGCGCGCAGGGACGTGTGGTTATGGACGGGCGTGACATTGGGACTGTTGTTCTCCCAGATGCCGAGGTTAAGGTGTTCTTAACAGCCAGCCTCGAGGAGCGGGCCCGTCGCCGTTGGATAGAGCTGCAGCGTAAAGGTTATCAGGTTGATCTCGAGCACGTCAAAGCTACGATTCTGGAGCGAGACAAGCAAGACACAGGACGTCAGCTGGCTCCGCTTAAGCCAGCGGATGAGGCCGTAATCGTCGACACTAGTGGGCGGGCAGTCACGGAGATCGTGGAGGAGCTTGTAGCTCTCTGTCGGCGCCGAGCCCCTCTCCGCCATCCGATGGATCGGCAAGGCATGGCGGGTTGTTCGAGTCCCAATCGGCTTTCCGATGGGGTGGAGTAAGAGCGAGTGGAACGCACAACGTCGCCAACGGCTCAGACCGGCGGCCAACTCAAGGTAGAAGAAACGCCATGGCTTTATCGGCGCGTGTGGCCGCTAGCCAGATGGTTGTTCCAACGTTGGTTCAATTGGCGGATTGACGGACTGGACAATCTACCTCTGGAGGGCCCAGTGCTGGTAGCCGCTAACCATGCCAGTTTCTTGGATCCTCCACTTTTGGGAGCTGCCCTTCCCCGACCGGTCTACTTTATGGCCAAATCCGAACTTTTCACCAGTCCCCTGTTGCGTCCTTTGTTAGTTCGTGTCGGCGCGTTTCCTGTGCGGCGTGGGCAGAGTGATAGGAGTGCCATCCGGCGCGCCGTTGCCTTGTTGGCGGCGGGTCGAGTGGTAGGTATGTTTCCGGAGGGTACGCGGAGTACGACAGGCGAACTGCAACCTGCTCAGGCGGGGGTCGCTCTACTCGCCCTTCGTACGGGCGCCCCTGTCGTTCCAGTGGGCCTAAGTGGGACGGGGAAGGCGATGCCTCCTGGTCGCGCCTGGCCGCATCGGGTGCCAGTGGCCATCAAGGTGGGGCCTCCACTCAGGTTTGAGCACCGGGGCCGCATCGACAAAGAGCTCCTGCGAGAGGTGAGCGAACAGGTGATGGCAGCCATCGCCCGGCTCATCGAACCGCCGTAGCAGGTTGAGCACCCTACAGTTCACCAACCTGTTTGTGGTCAGTACCAGGACCCGGCAGGAGTTATGTATAGTAGGCAGAATAGAGATGGCGGCGGGCTGATCCGTGCAGCCCCGGCAGTGGCGCGTTGTCTGCTGACCAAGGGCAGGCCCCTCGACCACGTGGGCCAAGACACGTACCGCGGGGACGAGGTCGGTGACGGAGCACGTATTCGGCGCAGGTCGGGGTGGCCCAGGGGCCCCGCTTGGCTGCGCCGTTTACCTTTTTCCAAGGTGCGCCGCGCTGGTACTGCCCCTGGGGCATGTGAGGGGGTTGTGACACGATGATGCAGGTCGGTGACGAAAAAGAGCGCGAGGGTCAGGCCACGGTTACAGGGAGCGATGCTACGCCTACGCAAGCGACCGAGGCCGGCGGCCAAGAACCGCGCGCGGCCCAGGGGCACGCGGCAGGTACTGGCGCCGGTGATGAGCCCCCAGCCGGCGCCGTCGGGGCCCCAGCGGGGGCCAACATGCCACAGTTGGAAGAGATGATGGTTACGTTGGAGCCCGGCCGAATTGTGAAAGGAAAAGTTGTTCACGTTGGAGCCGACGAGGTATTGGTGGATGTCGGTTACAAGACAGAAGGGCGTATTCCCTTACACGAACTCGGATTGCGGGCGGGACAACGTCCTGAAGACGTGCTATCTGTAGGCGACGAGATCGATGTTTGCGTGATCAAGGTAGAAGACGCCGAGGGTAATGTTCTGTTGTCGAAACGGCGAGCTGATAGCCGTGTTGTCTGGGAGCGTCTTGAACGTCTGCATGCTGCGGGTGAACCCATTGAAGCCAAGGTCACCGAGCGGGTGAAGGGTGGTCTACTCGTTGATGTCGGCGTAAGAGGCTTTGTTCCCGCCTCGCATGTGGCTCGTAATTATGTAGAAAATCTGGATAAGTTTGTTGGCGAAACGCTCCGTTTCAAGATCATCGAGCTCGATCGACGCCGTAATAATGTGGTTTTGTCGCGCAAGGAGCTGTTGGAAGAAGAGTATCAGAAGGCAAAAGACGAGATTTTCAATACCCTTAAGGAGGGCCAGATCGTCGAGGGTGTTGTACGGCGTTTGACGGATTTCGGTGCTTTTATCGACATCGGTGGAGGAGTAGAAGGGCTTCTTCACGTTTCCGAGATGGCGTGGAGCAGGGTGCGTCATCCTTCCGATGTGTTGAGCGAGGGTCAGCGGGTGCGTCTCATGGTACTGAGTGTTGACCGTGAGCGTGAGCGAATTTCCCTCAGTCTAAAGGAGACTTTGCCAGACCCCTGGGATACGGTCGCTGAACGGTATCACGTGGGTGACGTCGTAGAGGGGGAAGTCACCCGAGTAGTGGACTTCGGTGCGTTTGTTAAACTAGAGGATGGCGTTGAGGGCCTCGTTCATGTCTCGCAATTAGCAGATCGGCATGTGGCCAATCCCTCCGAGGTTGTTCAGCCAGGCCAACGTGTAAAGGTCAAGGTAATTAGCCTCGACGAGAAGGCCAGGCGCATCGGGTTGAGCATGCGGGACGCCCAGCCTCGAGAGCGTCGCCCCGAACGACACGTTGATCCACAACGTGAAACGGTAAAACTAGGTGACGTATTTGAGGACCTGAGCCAATTCTTCGCGGACGAGGAAGAGGAGGAGAGCCAGCGGCGCCGTCGCCGGTAACCCCCTAATAATCCTTCCGCCAGGTTTAGGTCAATGACCCAGGGTGCCCTGTACCCTGGGGCCTCATACCACGACCAACCCAGGGGTACCCTACCCTGCGCGCAGGCGGTGTTCATGCCCGCCCATCTTGATGACGGGGTGAGGGTCATGCCCCTCGGGTTGGTCTTATTGTTTGGAAGCGCCCTCCTGGTGTTTTTCGGTTTGGCGCACCGGGTCTTAGACCGGATGCGGCTAACGGATGGTCAGGCGTTGGTGATTTTAGGCCTTATGGCCGCCGGTAGTTTTCTGGATATCCCCGTGTTCAGGGGCCCTTTTACAATGACAGTGAACCTGGGCGGGGCCGTGGTTCCTGTCGGCGTCTCTATCTACCTCCTTATGCGCGCTGAGCGCACCGAGGAGCGGTTGCGAGCACTATTAGCTACTCTTGTAACTGGAGCTTTAATATCAATTATCGCCGGGCGATTTCACTTTGGCCCACATGGGGCGACATCAGCACGTCTTCCCATATCACCCCTTTGGCTTTTTGGTGTGCTGGCGGGGGTTGTAGGTTATGTGGTGGCTGGGCGGTCACGCCGCGCTTCATTTATTGCTGGAACGCTAGGGCTGCTACTAGCGGATACTGCCTCAGCTTTGGTGCAATGGAGTCGGGGGCTACCGTCTACCCTTCATCTCGGTGGTGCCGGTGCCCTGGATGCAATAGTAATCGCTGGGATTTTGGCAGTAGGACTTGCCGAAGTGTTTGGCGAGAGCATGGAACGTTTAGTTGGAGGCCCACGGCTAGGGAATCGTCCCGCAGCACTTCGGCAGGATGAAGGCCTCTTTGTTGACAAAAGGAACGGAGGCGAGCCACGTGAATAAGTTGCCATGGGCAGGATTTATCGCCGTCATACTGGCAGTTGTTTTCGGTGTGTCTATAGTAGCTCAATCGAATGAAGCACATAGTGTGGATCACAGTTCAACGTTTTTCGCTTTGGTAGATAAGACGGGACGGGTGGTTACTTATACAGCACTTGGCCTACAGGTGGGTGATGCTTATATTGATGGCGCGAATAATCTTTACGAGGTGGTGGCGCTAAGGGGGAATCGGGCTGAGGTTACCCGCCGCGGCCGAGTTGAACTCCCGATGATCGATGTGCCTGCTACGCCGGAGCAAGCATTGGCCGCATGGAGTGGTATGCCCGGCCGGCGGGGTCGAGTGGCCATTTATCACACGCATAACGACGAGTCATATGTACCAACCAGTGGAATTGCGAACCGTCAGGGGCGTGGAGACATTCATGAGGTTGGGAGGGTACTAGCAGAAGCATTGGAGCGCGAAGGATTTCCCGTCGACTGGTCCCAGCGACTTCATCTGCCCCATGACGGTCAGGCATATTTCCGCTCTCGGCGTACGTTACTTCAACTGTTACGGCGGAAACCCCAGACCGCCCTGGACATCCATCGCGACGCTGTTCCTCGCCCAGAGGAATATCGGACGACGGTCGCTGGCATGGAGATGACCAGTGTTCGCCTAGTTGTTGGACGCCAAAACCCGCAAAGGAATGTAAATCTAGAGTACGCAAAAAGAATCAAAGCTATCGCTGACAAATGGTATCCAGGACTCGTAAAAGGGATTTTTCTCGCTTCCAGTGATTATAACCAGGACCTTGGACCAAAAGTAATATTAATGGAATTCGGCACCCATACTACCAGTCTTGAGGAGGCCGTGCGTTCAGCGCGCCTCATGGCACAAGTGATACCGGTAGCAGCTGGCTTAACGCCTCAAACAGCCAGTTCTGCGCAAAGGTCCGCGAGCCGCGTAGGGGCGCGAGTAGCAATATGGATTCTGGTCGTTGGTGTGGTAGGCTTTGGAGCTTATATCATCATTAATCGCGAGGGATGGATGCGTCTTTGGAGCGGTTTTAACAGGATTCTCGGAAATGGGGCGGGACCCGGTCGCGGGGACGACCATCAAGGATCTTGACGAACAGCTATAAGTCTATAACGACGGGGAACTGGAATATGAAAGTCATTTATACATGTTATGGGGGTTCCCACTCTTCTCCCGTTGCTGCAGCTATTCACCTGGGGCGATTAGACCCGGATCGCATTCCTACGCCTAAAGAGTTAATGAGTCTGGACCTCTACGATCGTACCAGCGCCGATGATCATGGTCGCGTGATTTTCCTGGGTCGAGACGAGGCTGAGAATGAAATATACGTACTTGGGCGAGGAGCAGCCGGAAGTATAGCCGAACGCGCTCTCCGTAGTGGCCTGGAACTCGCAGGTGCCCAAGATATGCCCATCCGTATGGTGGATACACTGGTCTGTGTAAACGTCTGGATGCGTATTGGTGGTTTTCTCTCCCGGGCGTTGGGACTTGTAACTCTAGGTAGACCCTTGGTCATATATGGAACTCAAAAGGCCTTCCCTAGCTTAGTGGCCTTGGTCATGCGTGTGCGGCGTGACCTAGGCCTTGAGCCAGGGCCACCTTGGGCACCCAGGGCAGGAACAAGGGACAGGAGTGTCGAAGTCACGATCAAGTAGCGGAGGTGCCCGCCTTGGCCTCGCGACCTGTGGTCGCCATTGTGGGACGGCCCAATGTTGGCAAGTCCACTCTGTTCAATCGTATAGCTCGGACGAAAGCTGCCATCGTACAGGATGAACCTGGCATAACCAGAGACCGGCTGTATGCTTCTTGTGAGTGGCAGGGGCGATCTTTTCTGCTAGTGGATACAGGCGGCTTCGATCCCCATGCCGCTGGCTTATTAGCGCTGGTACGTCGGCAGGCAGAGATCGCTATTGCGGAAGCGGACGTCGTAGTATTGGTGGTGGATGCCCGTCAGGGAATTCATCCATTGGACGTGGATGTAGCCCAGCTTTTGCGCCGATCAGGGAAGCCTGTGGTGGTCGCCGCCAATAAGGTGGATGCCCCTGGACAGGAGGTTACCATTCACGAATTCCACGCATTAGGTCTCGGGGATCCCGTTCCGGTGTCGGCTGAGCACGGTCGCAATGTAGGTGATCTGTTATCAACTGTTGTTTCTCGTCTACCGGAATCTCCACTTGAATTGCCAGAAGAAAGGTCCGAAGAAGAGGGGGTTCGCGTCGCTATCATCGGCCGCCCCAACGTAGGAAAGTCATCGCTCGTCAATGCGATACTTGGGCATGAGCGGGTGATTGTTAGCGAGATCCCCGGTACTACGCGAGATGCTGTCGATGTGGAAGTGAGAAGGGGCAAACAAAAGTTTCATTTGGTTGATACGGCAGGCTTGCGCCGATGGAGTAAGGTGGATAATGAGGTAGAGTATTATAGCACAGTTCGAACTCATCGGGCTATCGAGCGCTGCCACGTGGCTGTGGTTGTGTTGGACGCCACTACGGGTGTCGTCGAACAGGACAAACGAGTGGCTGGATATGGGCACGAGGAAGGGAAAGGTGTCATCCTGGTCGCCAATAAATGGGATTTAATGCCTCAAGACCGTGAGGCTGCTGATCGGTTTGAAGCACACGTTCGGCTGGAACTGGCGTTTCTAGACTATGCCCCTCTGCTATATGTGTCTGCTCGCACCGGCTATCACGTCGGGGAATTATTGGACTTGATAGCTTATGTATCAGAACAAAGGCTTTTGCGAGTTTCTCCCGGCCGCCTACGGCAGGTCCTTGCAGAAGCGCAGACAGTGCGACAGCCTCCCTCGGATAAAGGGATCAACCTTGAAATCTACGAAATTCAACAAGTCCGGGTAGCACCCCCTACCTTTGCCTTGTGGGTTAACCGTCCGGAACTTCTGCATATCTCTTATCAGCGGTATCTAGAAAACCAGCTTCGGGCCGCCTTTGGATTCGTGGGTACCCCCATTCGTTTTGAGGCGCGGTTCCGTAGCCCAGAGCGGTGAGAATAACGTGATATTCGCCTTAATGCTGTTAGCATACGTAATAGGTTCGATTCCTTTTGGTTTGCTGGTCGGGCGCTTCTGGGCCGGAATTGACGTCCGCCAGTATGGTAGTGGCAATATTGGGACGTCGAACGTGATGCGTACCCTAGGTACAGTGCCGGCGGTGCTGGTATTAGCATTAGACGCCGCCAAGGGCATGATACCTGTATTAATAGCTCGTGAGTGGTGGGGACCTTCAGTTGGTCTATTAGTAGGTCTGGCTGCGATTGTTGGTCATAACTGGCCGATATTCCTGCGGTTTCGAGGAGGGCGAGGCATTGCGACATCCTTAGGTGTTCTTTTGGGACTGGTACCGGGTATTGCCTTCACATTAGCTGTAATCTGGGCATTGGTGGTAGTGATAACCCGGTATATTTCGGTCGGGTCGCTTGTGGTTAGCGTGCTGTTACCGTTTGTTTTGGTGTATACTGGGCAGCCCCTCCCGGTAGTGGTGGGAGGATTTGCCATGGCTGTGTTTTCAGTTTATCGCCATTGGCCTAACATCCAACGCCTTCGCCGGGGAACCGAATATCGGGTTGGAGAAAGGGTGGGGCCGGGAGGCCCTCGGCGTGGTTGGAGTTTATGATGGGTGTGGCATGCCGCGAGGTAACGCCTTGTAACGAGAGACGATTAGCTGTCTTGGGGGGTGGAAGTTGGGGTACAGCTTTAGCGATCCTCTTGGCACGCCAAGGCCAAGACGTGTATTTGTGGATTAGGGATGCGACTTTAGCTGAACGGGTGAGACAGACCCGTGTCAACGAGGTGTATCTTCCTGGCATTCCATTGCCGGAGCAAGTCCAGGTCGGGAGTGACTTGGCTAAGGCGATATCGGAGTGTCTTTGCCTTTTAGCAGTAATACCCACACAGTTTATCCGTGAAGTTGCGAGGGACATAGTGCATCGCGTCACACGGGAACATGTTTTATTGAATGCGAGTAAAGGTTTAGAAGTGGGAAGTTGTTATCGTCCTAGTCAGATTTGGGTGGAGGAGATTCCTGCTCTAAAAGGGCGTTTGGCTGTTTTGTCCGGCCCTAATCACGCGGAAGAGGTTGCTATTGGTGTTCCTAGTAGTTCGGTCGTAGCTTCTGCTGAGAAAGGGCTTGCGGAATCCTTTCAGGAGTTGCTCATGGGACCAACTTTCCGGGTGTACACCAATCCTGATTTAGTCGGAGTTGAAGTGAGTGGTGCCCTGAAAAATGTGATTGCTATTGGTGCTGGTATATCGGATGGGTTAGGTTTTGGGGATAATACCAAAGCCGCTTTAATCACGCGGGGATTAGCCGAAATAGCTCGGCTAGGGGTGAAGCTTGGGGCTCAACCTCTCACATTTACTGGATTGGCTGGCATGGGTGACCTTGTGGCTACTTGTACGAGCATGCACAGTCGAAATCGCCGGCTGGGCGAGGCGATAGGTAGGGGTCGCCCGCTGGTGGAAGCCCTAGCCAGTTCAAGAATGGTGGTAGAGGGTGTTTCGACTACCCGTGCAGCACTGGATCTTGCCCGGCGGGTGGGCGTGGAGATGCCCATTACACAAGCCGTGTATGGGGTGCTCTTCGAGGGAGTAGATCCAAGGGCCGCCGTGGCAGAGCTGATGAGACGTGGACCCCGTAGTGAACTGGATGCATTTCTCAGTGACGGGGTGTCCTACGAGTAAGGTTGTGCATACCCTCCTTCGTTCCGGCATACCGATGGTATAGCGCCTCGGGCGACAGGCCTGAAGTCCGCGGTTCCGGGCTTGCTCCCTGTGTGTTCCGAGGGGGCGGGCAGAGGAGGGTGTAGTGTGGATAAATTTGACATTTTTCGGGATATCACGGAGCGGACCAACGGCAGCGTCTATATTGGTGTAGTGGGTCCAGTTCGAACGGGCAAGTCCACATTCATCAAGCGTTTTATGGAGCTTCTCGTTTTACCAAATATGCGCGACCCCCACGCACGTGAGCGGACCCAAGATGAGCTACCGCAAAGCGGCGCAGGGCGGACAGTCATGACGACGCAGCCCCAATTTGTGCCTGACCAGCCCGTTACAATCCATCTTGGTGACAATGTTACTTTTCGGGTCCGCCTAGTAGATTGCGTGGGTTATGCTGTGGAGGGTGCCAGGGGTTTCGAAGATGAAAATGGACCGCGACTCGTACGTACCCCTTGGTTTGACCACGAGATTCCTTTTGTCGAGGCCGCAGAGATGGGTACTCGTAAGGTGATCGCTGAGCACTCAACCGTCGGTTTGGTTGTAGTCACTGATGGTTCTATTACTGATATCCCGAGAGCTGCGTATGTAAAAGCAGAAGAACGTGTGATACGGGAGCTTCAAGAGTTAGGTAAGCCGTTCCTAGTACTTTTGAATTCTATCCAGCCTGAATCACCTACGACTCGTCAGCTTGCTGCTGAACTCGAGAGCCGCTACGGAGTTACGGTGGTCCCGGTAAATTGTCTTGCTATGGGACAGAATGATATTCTAGAGTTGTTACATGAACTTCTCTTCGAGTTTCCGGTGCGCGAGATCGGTGTTAAGCTGCCAGATTGGGTAGAAGAACTGTCACCGGATCACTGGTTGGCCCGGAGGTACTTGGAGAGCATTGCTGAAACCTTAGAACCGGTTCAACGACTACGTGATATCGACCGCGCCGTGCAGGCGTTTGCGGAAGATGAAAGTGTAGAAAGTGTAACCTTAGCAAAAATGGAGCTTGGAACAGGTACAGTGAGGATTAGGTTGGAAGCGCCACGTCAGCTGTTCTTCCAGATTGTACAAGAGATCACCGGCTTCGAAGTACAAGGCCATCACCATCTCTTGCGTCTGATGAAGGACTTAGCCGAAGCTAAGCGGGAATATGATAGAATTGCACCAGCTCTTCTTGAGGCTAGAACGAAAGGATATGGTGTGGTAACGCCCAATTTGGAGGACATTACCTTTGATGAACCGGAGATAATTCGGAAAGGTGGACAGTTCGGCGTTAAACTGCAGGCTAGCGCTCCTTCTTTGCATTTGATCCGTGCTAATATCATGACCGAGGTCACACCGTTTGTAGGGACAGAAAAACAGGGAGAAGAGTTGGCTCGGTATCTAACCGAAGAGTTTGAGAAAGATCCTGGCAAGGTGTGGAATTCCGATTTCCTTGGAAAATCGCTCCAGGAACTAATTAGGGAAGGGATTCAGACCAAGCTTCAGCGCATGCCAGATAATGCTCAGCAGAAGTTACAAGAGACATTAACTAAGATTATTAATGAGGGTAGCGGCGGACTAATCTGTATCATTTTGTAAATAAATGGTCCAGAAGGTTCTGTGCTCCTGCCCCGGGTAATCATGTGCCCGGGGCTTGCCTTGTTCTGGAATTACGCTTCGCGGGTAGGGCTGTGCCCTTTTCTTTTCCAGCCCCGGCATGCTATAATGCGATGTTAGTATCAGCATAAAATTGGGGGCGCGCACAGTGAGCGGGGCTATTCGGGTTGGCTTGCTGGGCCTAGGCACAGTGGGTCAAGGGGTCTACGACCTTCTCTCACGTAACGCCACACCTATCGCGGGGCGCGCGGGAGGCCCCATCATTGTGCGCCGAGTCCTGGTGAGTGATCTGACGAAACGTCGGGATGTGTCGGTGCCGCCAGATATGCTCACGACTGATCCAGAGGTCGTTATAGGCGATCCTGAGATCGACGTGGTCGTCGAGCTGATCGGGTGCCGGGACGGTGTAGAGCCAGCACTGAGGTACATGCGAGAGGCCATCGTTCGAGGCAAACACGTAGTCACCGCGAATAAAGAGATTATTGCGAAGTATGGCTCCGAGCTGTTTAGATTTGCCGCTGCTCGGGGGGTTCTTGTTGGGTTTGAGGCGGCGGTGGCGGGTGGGATTCCCATTATTAAGTCGTTGAGGGAATGTCTGGCGGCTAATCGCGTTGAAATGATCTTGGGAATTATCAATGGTACTACCAATTACATGCTGACAAGAATGGCTCGAGAGGGAGCGGACTTTGAGTCTGTTTTGCGGGATGCCCAGGCGCAAGGGTATGCCGAAGCGGATCCTACCTCGGATGTCGAAGGTTACGATGCGGCCTACAAACTAGCCATCCTCGCATCTCTTGCCTTTGAAACTAGTGTTCGAGTAGAAGATGTATATCGGGAAGGTATCACACGGATAACAGCGGAGGACTTAAGTTACGCCAGGGAGCTCGGATGTACGATTAAATTGCTGGCTATCGCGAAGCAAACTGAGCGAGGTGTGGAAGTACGTGTTCACCCTACGATGATACCCGTGACTCATCCGCTTGCGGCGGTGAATGACGTATTTAATGCGATTTTTGTGCGCGGTGACGCTGTAGGCGAGTTAATGTTCTACGGACGGGGTGCCGGGCGCTTGCCGACCGCCAGTGCGGTGGTGGCCGATCTAGTGGAAATTGCTCAGGCTTTACGCCAGGGCGGTGGGCCTTGGATGCCACCCAGGGATGTGGGAACAAAATCCGTGCTTCCAATTGACGAAACGGTTTCCCGATACTATATTCTTACAAAAGTTATAGATCGTCCCGGGGTACTGGCGGCAATAGCCACTGCCTTTGGGCAAGAAGGGGTTAGCATTGAGTCGGTGATCCAAAAAGGGCGCCGAGAGGATCCCGTTAGTTTAGTGTTTGTCACCCATGAGGTAAAGGAGCGCAACGTACGTGCTGCTTTAGCCAAGATTGCCCTTCTGCCCGTGGTTCGTGCGATTGCCAACGTCATCCGGGTGGAAGGGGATTAAAAATTTATGGCCTGGCCCGGCGTTATCGCGGCTTATCGCCCTTTCTTGCCAGTGTCGGCTGAGACACCGATCGTGACCTTATTGGAAGGAAATACTCCTCTTATTCCTGTACCTGCGTTGGCTCATCGGATGGGTTTAGACTGTGAGTTGTATCTGAAGTACGAAGGGGTCAACCCCACAGGATCATTCAAAGACCGAGGTATGACTGTAGCTATAAGCAAGGCACTAGAAACTGGCGCAGAAGCGGTGGTATGCGCGTCCACGGGTAATACGTCTGCTTCGGCCGCAGCGTACGCAGCACGGGCGGGGCTAAAAGCCTACGTATTGGTGCCAGCTGGTGCTATTGCTCGGGGTAAGTTAAGCCAGGCCTTGGTGCACGGAGCAACTGTTGTGGCTATCCAGGGAAGCTTTGATCAAGCCCTGCAGTTAGTACGGGAGCTAGCAGGACGCTATCCCATCGCCCTTGTGAATTCCGTTAATCCTCATCGACTTGAAGGGCAGAAAACTGCAGCTTTTGAAATCGTCGATGTACTTGGGGATGCGCCTGACATCCTGGCACTGCCGGTGGGTAACGCGGGCAACATTACGGCTTATTGGAGAGGATTCTGTGAGTACTACGCGCGGGGACGGGCAAGTCAGCGCCCTCGCCTGTGGGGGTTTCAGGCGGAGGGGGCAGCTCCTTTAGTCTTAGGGCAACCTGTGTCAGAACCCAAGACGATAGCCACGGCTATTCGCATTGGGCGGCCTGCAAGTTGGCAGGGAGCTGTGGCGGCGCGGGATGAGTCTGGTGGTCTCATTGACATGGTGTCGGATGAAGAGATATTGATGGCTTATCGATGGTTAGCTGGCGAAGGAATCTTCTGTGAACCGGCGTCCGCGACGGCTGTTGCCGGTGTTGCTAAGCAAGTCCGGCTGGGAAAGGTACCAAAGGATGTACAGCGCATCGTTTGCGTTGTAACCGGCCATGGGCTGAAGGATCCAGATTGTGCCTTCGTTAACGGCCAGCAGCCTATTGAAGTACCAGCAACGTTGAGCGCCCTTGAGCGGGTGATGAACATATGAGCCAGACTGGAGACGGGTCTAGTCGGCGGAGGGGGGTCTACGCGGGAGAACGGGTGAGCGTTGAGGTCCCAGCGACGAGCGCGAACCTGGGACCTGCTTTTGATGCTGTTGGACTAGCACTTAACTTGGTATGTCGGTTTGAGGTCGAAGTACAGCACGGAGACCGTCTAGACATAACCGCGGTGGGTGAGGGAGCCGACGTTATTCGCGCGGATGAGGGTAACCTGGTGTGGCAGGCAGTCCAGGCCTGTTTCAGGGCCGCGGGCGTGGACCCTCCAGGTTTGCGCATCCGAATTAAGAATGAGATCCCGTTGGGCCGTGGCTTGGGCAGCAGTGCCGCAGCCATCGTGGGAGGCGTGGTAGCCGCCAATCGCCTCCTTGGTCGGCCGATGTCAACACAGGAGCTATTGGAATTGGCCGCTGATCTCGAAGGGCACCCGGACAATGTGGCGCCAGCCTTACTGGGAGGTTGGGTTGTCGTAGTCGCGCAGGATCGAGGCCGGCTAACTTGGGTGCGGTTTGACCCACCAGCCAACATGTGGGTCGCAGTGGCGGTTCCATCCTTTAGTTTACCAACCTCGGTGGCACGCCAGGTCTTACCACAGAAGGTCGAGCACCGGGACGCGGTCTTTAATGTGGGACGAACCGCGCTGTTGGTGGCTGCACTGGGCAGCGGAAACTTACCCGCGTTGACTGTGGCGATGGAAGACCGGTTGCATCAACCGTATCGTGCCCCGTTGGTTCCGGGTATGACGGATGCCTTGCAGGCGGCACGGGAAGCCGGTGCTGTGGGGGCGGTTTTAAGCGGCGCGGGTCCCTCTCTGTTGGCTATAGCACCCGACCGAGAAACCGCTGCCAAGGCCGCTGAGGCCATGTGTGGGGTACTCCGACAGAATGGCACGGACGCCATCCCAAAGGTCCTTCGACCAGTGTCGACCGGGGCTTTAGGTTCAGGTTGCATCGGAGGCGGTTATTCAGAGGATATCTACAAGTGAGGCCAGAGCGGAGTGGAGGCGGGTATACCAGTGCGAATCATGGTTCAAAAATACGGAGGGAGTTCCGTCGCCAACGCTGATCGCATTAAGGCAGTAGCCCGTCGGGTGGTGTGTGCCAAAGATGCTGGGTACGCAGTGGTAGTGGTGGTTTCGGCGCGCGGTGACACAACTGACGAACTTATTGCCCTTGCTCGTGAGATAACGGACCGTCCTCCTCAACGTGAGATGGACATGTTATTGGCTACGGGTGAACAGGTTTCCATTGCGCTGCTCGCTATGGCTATCGACGCCCTGGGTTATCCTGTGATCTCCCTCACCGGTGCGCAAGTCGGCATCCTGACGGATAGTGTGCACACGAAAGCGCGCATACAGCGCGTAAGCACACAGCGTATTCTGCAGGAGTTGGAGCAAGGTCGCATCGTCATTGTAGCGGGCTTTCAAGGGATTAATGCGGCAAACGATATTACCACTTTGGGCCGTGGTGGTTCCGATACAACAGCCGTCGCGGTCGCCGCGGCCCTGGGAGCCGAGGTATGCGAGATCTATACAGATGTAGACGGCGTATATACCGCGGATCCTCGCGTCGTACCGGGTGCTCGAAAACTGCCTGAAATCTCTTACGGTGAGATGCTGGAGATGGCAAGCCTGGGGGCTGTCGTCTTGCAACCCCGGTCCGTGGAATACGCTGCTCAACATGGCGTGGTGATCCACGTTCGGTCGAGCTTCCACGAGGGTGAAGGAACCTGGGTGCGGGAGGCGCGCACGATGGAGAAAGAGATGGCTATTATCGGGGCTGCCCACGATCTGAATGTTGCGAAGGTGGGCATTCTCGATGTACCTGACCGGCCTGGCGTAGCCCATAAGATCTTCGCGAGCCTGGCGGCAGAAGGCATTAACGTTGATATGATCGTGCAAACCACCAAGGCCCAGCAGGTAACTGACTTAGTTTTTACGGTAACTCGGGACGATTTACGACGCACGAGGGAAATTGTTGAGGTAGTAGCCCGTGAACTTGGCGCATCGGGTACTATATACGACGAAAATGTGGCTAAGGTATCTATCGTAGGTGCCGGCATGATGAGCAACCCAGGTGTAGCTGCCCGCATGTTCGAGGCACTAGCCGAGGAAGATATCAATATTATGGTGATCAGCACCTCGGAGATTAAGATTTCGTGCTTGGTCGAAGCGAGCTCAGCGCTCCGGGCATTAAGGGCCATCCATGCCAAGTTTCAGCTGGGCGCTGCGACACAGGCGGTAACCGAAGTAACAGGCGTGGAGCGGGGAGCGTGATGAGTGTTGACGGCGCTGGGACGGCCGGGCTGCTGCCGGGTCCGGCCGTCCCCGGGCAGCGGTACCAGGTCAAGCGCCCGCGCCTTGGCCCAGTAATTCCGCATCCAAGTGTTCCCAG
>SPLK01000140.1_pt1 | contig 34133 bp, 31 predicted proteins | sample 2456111 | NCBI WGS metagenome assembly SPLK01 (sample SAMN11156906, study PRJNA527647) | hot springs metagenome | biome: Geothermal region; feature: Hot spring; material: tree branch in hot spring; isolation source: hot spring sediment rich in lignocellulosic material ... | reverse complement strand
GAAAAACGGCAAGCCGCTGGATATGGGGATCCGGTGCGGGAGAGGGGGCAGGGAAACCGAAGGACACTGGACTCACCCTTTAGGGAACATTTGTTTACTTCTATTATACCGAACGTGTGTTCCTGTTTCAAGGGGGGATCCACTAAGCTGTCTGTCGAATGCGAGAACATACTAGTATCCCGTTGCCTCAGAAAGCGTATATTCTATAGCCGCATGTCTACTACCGTTTAACATGTCCCAGTCTCGTCGGAAAATGATGCTCGTTTTGTCGGTGATGTGATTTATAGAGATAGGAACGTAAACCTGAGTCGTGGGGATATTGGTATGTGCGCATCGAAGTTGGGTATGTGCGCATCGAAATTGGGTACGTGTGCATCGAGACTGGGTTCGTCCTCATCAAAATTGGGTAATGGCGAACCGTACAATGGCGAAGCAAGCAGGTTCAAATTGATCAAGAAGATCCAACGTCGATTCAACGTCGCATTTAGAAAATCCAACGTCGAACTTAGAAGATCCAACGTCGAACTTAGTGGATTCAACGTTGAACTTCAAAGTCGAATTAAGCTGGGCTAACGTCTATCTACGCTGGGTCGATGTTGAAATAAGATGGGTTAACGTCGAACGAAGCGGACCTTGTAAAAGTAACTTGTACGTACAACATTTCTGTATCGGGAAACGAGGTATGGTATAATGAAATTTGGTTTAGAGGGTGAATGACGATCCTTTCGGGGTGTATCAATGGACGACATCAAAACGCCAAAATACGTAAAGTTGAAGCAGGAGATTTTGCGCTGGCTGCAGTCCGGACAATTCCGGCCGGATGAGCAGATGCCTTCGGAGCACGAGATTGCGGAGCAGTTCGGCGTCAGCCGGCAAACCGTTCGCCAGACGCTGGGGGAACTGGAGCAGGAGGGCTGGCTGTACCGGTTGCGGGGCAAGGGAACGTTCGTCTCCCGGCCCCGGGTCGGTGCGTCACGCGAACCGAAGATCATGGGCATGCTAACCACCTATATTTCCGATTACATTTTCCCGCACATTGTGCGCGGCGCCGAAGCGGTATTCCGGGAAAACGGATATGGCCTGCAACTGGCCAGTACGGACAACGACAAGGCGAAAGAGCTGGACTGCCTGCGTCTCTTTCTCTCTCAGCCACCGAACGGACTGCTGGTGGAGCCGACCAAGAGCGCCCAGGGAAACGCCAACCTGTCACACTATCTGGCGTTGCTGCAGCATGGCATTCCCGTGGTCATGTTGCACGCGCGTTATCCGGAATGGGACGGGCCGTGCGTAAAAGTGGACGATGAGCGGGGCGGGCAGTTGGCGGCGGAGCATCTGCTGGAGCTTGGTCATCGGCGGCTGGCAGGGTTTTTCAAGACGGATGACCTGCAGGGGGTCAGCCGGCTGAGAGGGTTTCTGGCCGCGCACCGGAAACGGGGGCTGGCCGTCGATCCGGCTTGCGTCGTTCAGTATTCGACCGAAACGAGGGACACGGAACCGATTGAGGCGGCCATGGCCTTGTTGCGGAGGGATGACCGGCCGACGGCGCTGTTTTGCTACAATGACCAGCTTGCCGTCGGTATGCTGGACGCGGTGCGGCGGGCCGGGTTGCGCGTGCCCGAAGACGTGTCCATCGTCGGCTTTGACGATTCGCCGCTGGCGGTTGCCATCGAAATCAAGCTGACGACGCTCGCCCATCCCAAGCAGGAGCTCGGCCGGCGGGCGGCGAAGCTGTTGCTGGACATGATCGAGCGGCCGCGGGACGAATGGGGCGATGTGGTGTACGAACCGGAACTGATCGTCCGCGCTTCGACCGCCGCGCCGCCAGCCTCCTGATTTGTATCCCCGACGGACGGGCAAGTTTTTTTTCAAATATACGAACAACTTTGAGAAAAAGTTAATGCAACATTGTACGTACAAGTTTATAATAAAAGAGGTTGCAACGATGCACGGAAAGGAGCGGAGGCGGCTTTGCTGGAAGATCTCAAGCAGGCAGTATGGGAAGCCAATTTGGCGTTGCCCCGGTACCGGATGGTCACGTTCACCTGGGGCAACGCCAGCGGCATCGACCGCGAGCGCGGACTTCTCGTCATCAAGCCAAGCGGCGTGCCGTATGAAGATTTGAAACCGGAGGACATGGTGGTGGTGGATCTTCAGGGGAAAGTGGTGGAAGGTCGGTTCAAGCCTTCATCCGACACGCCGACCCACATCGTGCTGTATCAGGCGTTCACGGGCATCGGCGGGATCGTTCACACCCATTCCCCGTGGGCGACGAGCTGGGCGCAGGCCGGGCGAGGCATTCCGGCGCTTGGCACGACGCATGGCGACTATTTCTACGGGGAGATTCCGTGCACCCGGCCGATGACGGAGGCGGAGATCAAGGGCGACTACGAACGCGAGACCGGCAACGTGATCGTGGAAACGTTCCGCGACAAGGATCCGTTGATGATTCCCGGCGTTCTTGTGTATTCGCACGCACCGTTTGCCTGGGGGAAAGACGTGCACGATGCGGTGCACAACGCCGTCGTCCTGGAGGAAGTGGCGAAAATCGCGGCGCGCACGCTCGCCATCAACCCGGCCGTTCAACCGATGGATCAACACCTGCTGGACCGGCATTTCCTGCGCAAGCACGGGGCCAACGCTTATTACGGACAGCGCTGAGATGAACGTCGCTCTCCATGACGTGCGGATCCGGAGCGGCATCACCGCTTGAACGGGATGAGCAGGAAGAGAATGAGTTGAACTCGAATTCGATTGGTTGAACATGAAAGCGCTTTGTTGAACAGGGACCGCTTGGTTTGACAGGACGGAGAGAAACCGGAGAGCAACCAAAGGAGGTATGGGGATGAGCAAGAAGTATGCGATCGGCGTCGACTTCGGGACGCAGTCCGGACGGGCCGTGCTCGTCGATCTGGACGACGGCTCGGAGGTGGCGGATCATGTCACCCCCTATCCCCACGGGGTGATCGACGAGACGTTGCCGGATTCCGGCGTCCGGCTCGACCATGACTGGGCGTTGCAGCACCCCGGCGATTATTTGGAGGTGCTGAAGCGGTCGGTGCCCGAGGTGCTGCGGCAATCCGGCGTCGATCCGGCCGACGTTATCGGCGTTGGCATTGATTTTACCGCGTGCACGATGTTGCCGGTGAACGCCGAAGGGGTGCCGCTGTGCTTCCTGCCGCAATGGAAGAACAACCCGCACAGTTGGGTAAAGCTGTGGAAGCATCATGCCGCCCAGGACGAGGCGAACCGCCTGAACGCTATCGCCGCCGAACGCGGCGAAACGTTCCTTCCGCGATACGGCGGAAAGATTTCGTCGGAATGGATGATCGCGAAAATCTGGCAGATCCTGAATGAGGCGCCGGAGGTGTACGAGGCGGCCGACCGGTTCCTCGAAGCGACGGACTGGGTTATTTTCCAAATGACGGGCAATATCGTCCGCAACAGTTGCACCGCCGGGTACAAGTCGATCTGGCACAAGCGCGAGGGGTATCCGAGCAAAGCATTTTTCAAGGCGCTTGATCCGCGTCTGGAACATCTGACCGAAACGAAGCTGCGCGGCGAAGTGGTGCCGCTCGGCACGAAGGCGGGGGGCATCACGGCCGAGATGGCGGCCCTGACGGGACTGAAACCGGGCACGGCCGTCGCGGTCGGGAACGTGGACGCGCATGCCGCTGTGCCGGGAGTCGGCGTCGTCACGCCGGGCAAGCTCGTCATGGTGATGGGCACGTCCATCTGCCACATGCTGCTCGGGACGGAAGAGAAGATGATCGAGGGCATGTGCGGCGTTGTGGAAGACGGCATCATTCCGGGGTATTACGGTTACGAAGCGGGCCAGTCGGCGGTGGGCGACATTTTTGAATGGTACGTTGAGCAGGCGGTGCCGGCCTACGTCAAGGAAGCGGCCGCACGGGAGAACGTCAGCGTGCACGAATGGTTGGAGAAACGTGCATCCGCTTACAAGCCGGGACAGACCGGGCTGCTGGCGCTGGACTGGTGGAACGGCAACCGTTCCGTGCTCGTCGACACCGACCTGACGGGGCTGCTCATCGGCTGCACGCTGCTGACCAAGCCGGAGGAAATCTATCGCGCGCTGCTGGAAGCAACGGCGTTCGGCACGCGGAAGATCATCGACGCGTTCCATCACGGCGGCGTCGAAGTGAACGAGCTGTATGCGTGCGGCGGCCTGCCGCAGAAAAATCGTCTGCTCATGCAGATTTACGCGGATGTCACCGGCCGCGAAATCAAGGTGGCGGCCTCCAGGCAGACGCCGGCGGTGGGAGCGGCCATGTTCGGCGCGGTGGCAGCGGGCAAGGCGGCCGGCGGCTACGATTCGATCGTGGAGGCGGCGACGCGCATGGCCCGAATCAGGGAAGAATCGTTCCGGCCCATTCCGGAACACGTCGCGATTTACGAGAAGCTGTATCGGGAATACACGCTGCTGCACGATTATTTCGGCCGCGGCGGCAACGACGTCATGAAACGGCTGAAGGAGATTCGGGAAAGCGTACGCTGACCGGTTGGGTGCGCCGTGCGAATTGGCGCAGGCCTTGCGAGTTGGACGGTTCGGCGCGTCGGCGGGCCCTGCAAGATGGCGGTTTGGCGCGTGGTGTGGCTGACGAGTAGGCCGGTTCTGACGGGTTGGGCGGCCTGCCGAGTGGCAGGTCCTGACGAGTTGGCACGGCCCGGCACGTTGGCACGGGTCAGCGGATTGGCTGGGCCGGAACCATCGGTCGGACATTGACCCATGTTGAAAAGGGAGGAGATTGACCGTGCTCAAGGTGAAGCCTTACAAGTTTTGGTTTGCCACGGGAAGCCAGCATTTGTACGGACCGGAGACGCTCGCCGAGGTGGAGCGCAACGCCCGGGCGATCGTCGAGGGATTGAACCGCAGCGGCGAGCTGCCGTTTGAAGTGGTGTACAAACCGGTGCTGACGACGCCGGACGCCATCCGTCGCCTGGTGCTGGAGGCGAACGCCGACGATGATTGCGCCGGCATCATCACGTGGATGCACACGTTCTCGCCGTCCAAAATGTGGATCGCCGGCCTCACCCAGTTGAGCAAGCCGCTGCTCCACCTGGCGACGCAATTTAACCGCGATATCCCGTGGGGCACGATCGACATGGACTTCATGAACCTGAACCAGGCCGCGCACGGCGACCGCGAACACGGGTTTATCGGCGCCCGGCTGCGTCTGCCGCGCAAAGTGATTTTCGGCCATTGGGAAGACAAGGCCGTGCGCGCCCAGGCCGGAAACTGGATGCGGACGGCGGTCGCCTTTGCCGAAAGCCGCCGTTTGAAAGTGGCCCGTTTCGGCGACAACATGCGCCAGGTGGCGGTTACCGAGGGCGACAAGGTGGAGGCGGAAATTGTTTTCGGCTGGTCGGTGAACGGCTACGGCGTCGGCGACCTGGTTGAGCGGGTGAACGCCGTGTCGGAAGCGGACGTGAACCGCCTGATGGACGAGTATGCGGAACGCTACGACATCGTGCCGGCCGGCCGCGCCGACGGACCGGTTCGCGACGCGATCCGCTACCAGGCCCGCATTGAGCTCGGCCTGCGCGCTTTCCTGGAAGAGGGCGGGTTCACCGCTTTCACGACGACGTTTGAGGATCTGCACGGGCTCCGGCAGTTGCCCGGCCTCGCGGTGCAACGGCTGATGGAAGACGGATACGGCTTCGGCGGCGAAGGGGACTGGAAAACGGCGGCGCTCGTGCGGCTGATGAAAATCATGGCCGACAACAAGGGCACGTCGTTCATGGAAGACTACACCTACCACCTCGACCCGGACCATCAGCTTGTGCTGGGCGCGCACATGCTGGAAATCTGCCCGACGATCGCGGCGCACAAACCGCGCATCGAGGTGCATCCGCTCAGCATCGGCGGCAAGGAGGATCCGGCGCGGATGGTGTTCAACGGCCGCCCCGGTCCGGCGGTGAACGCCTCGATCATCGATCTGGGCAACCGCTTCCGCCTGTTGGTGAACGAAGTCGAGGCGGTGGAAGTGAAGCACGACATGCCGAAGCTGCCGGTGGCGCGCGTGCTGTGGAAGGTCCTGCCCAACCTGAAGGACGGCGTGGAAATGTGGATTCGGGCGGGCGGCGCCCACCATACCGGATTTTCCTATCATGTCACGTCGGAACAGCTCGCCGATTTCGCGGAAATGGCCGGCATCGAGTGCGTGGTCATCAACGGGCGGACCGATCCGTTCGCTTTCCGCAACCAGTTGCGCTGGAGCGAAGTTGCCTGGCACTGACCCGGTGAACCGGCAGCCTCTCCCGCATGTGCGGCCCATGCGATCGTTTGCTTCCTTTTTACGTTATACTGATTAATGGACGGGGCGGGCGGACCCGACCTCCGTCCTGACGGGAAACGCCACGCAAGCCCGTGAAAGGAGCGAACGCCATGAGTGTCCATCTCAGCGCCAAACCGGGCGACATCGCCGATGTCGTGCTGCTTCCCGGCGATCCGCTCAGGGCCAGGCACATCGCGGAAACGTATTTCACCGATCCCGTCTGTTACAACGAGGTGCGCGGCATGTACGGGTTTACCGGCACCTACAGGGGCAAACGCGTCTCCGTCCAGGGCACGGGCATGGGCATGCCGTCCATCGCCATTTACGTGCAGGAGCTGATCCAAGAATACGGGGCGAAAACGCTCATTCGCGTCGGCACCTGCGGCGGGCTCCGGGACGAGGTGAAGGTGCGGGACCTCGTCCTTGCGTCGGCGGCGTGCACCGATTCGAACATGATCCGGCAGCGGTTCCCGGGATTTGATTTTGTCCCGGCGGCCAGTTTCCGGTTGTTGCACGCCGCGTACGAGGCCGCGCGGGAGCGGGGCTGGCGGGTGCACGTCGGCAGCGTGCTGACGACGGACCTGTTTTACCGCGAAGACCGGGAGCCGCTCCGGAAGCTGGCGGCGTACGGGGTGCAGGCGGTAGAGATGGAAACGGCGGCGCTGTATCTGCTTGCGGCCCGGCATCAGGTCGATGCGCTGTCGATTCTGACGGTCAGCGACCATTTGTTCAGCGGCGAGGCGGACACGTCGGCGGAGGAGCGGCAGACCGCCTTCGGCGCCATGGTCGAGCTGGCGTTGGACGTCGCCGTCAGGACGTCGCACTCCACATGAACGGTTGAGCGTGAACGGGCAATCGGGTAAACGTTAAACGTGAAAAGGATAAACGGGAAAACAGTCAAACGGAAAACATGTAAACGAGAAAACGGGTAGACAGCAAAACGGATAAACGAGAAAGGGTAAAAAAGACTGGGTCGCAAGTCGCAATTTATTCGGACAAGGGCAACCATATCCGATTTTCGGCGTCTGTATGGACAGACGCTTTTTTGTTTTTGGAGGGGCGGAGATCGGAATGGTCTTGTGGGGAAAACGGAATCGTGCGCTGCTAAGCTGTCTGGCGGTTTTGGTCGTCCTGTCGGGGTGGTGGGCGCTGTTGGGCGCCCGTCCGGCGACGGCAGCCCAGGCCGCGGAAATCCGCATCTTTCTGAATCAACGGCCGCTCGTCGGCGACGTCCCGCCCTATCTGGTGCCGGGGGCCAACGTCACCATGGTGCCGCTAAGGCTGGTGAGCGAGGGCATCGGCGCCGGCGTGCAGTGGGATCAGGCGACGAAAACGGTGACGATCCGGCTGGACGGGCGGACGATCGTCCTCAAGATCGGCCAGCGCGAGGCGCAGGTGGACGGCAGCCCGGTGACGCTCAGCTATCCGGCGCAAGTGATCCGGGGCCGTACGATGGTGCCGCTGCGTTTTGTCGCGGAGCAGCTCGGCCTTGGCGTTGAGTGGCGGCAGAGCAGCCGGACCATCCTGCTTTCCACTTCGGAAGGGGGAGCGGTCCAACTGCGGGGCGCCTGGGTGGCGACGGTGTACAACCTGGACTGGCCCAGCGAGGCGGCATACGGAAACCCCGAAAAGCAAAAGCAGGAATTCGTCCAACTTCTGGACGAGTTGCAGGCGATGGGCCTGAACGCGGTGTTCGTGCAGGTTCGCCCGGCCGCCGACGCCCTGTACCCGTCCGAACTCGTGCCGTGGTCCAAGGCGCTGACCGGCGTGCAAGGCCGGGATCCGGGCTACGATCCGCTCGCGTTCATGATTGCGGAAACGCACCGGCGTGGCATGCAGTTCCACGCCTGGTTCAACCCGTTCCGGGCGCACACGAGCACGAACACCAAGGAATTGGACGCCCGCCATGTGGCCCGAACGCATCCGGAGTGGATCGTGAAAGCGGGCAACCAATTGTACCTCAACCCGGGCATTCCGGAGGCGAGACGGCACATCATCGATGTGGTTCGGGAAGTGGTGCGGCGCTACGACGTGGACGGGGTGCATCTGGACGATTACTTTTATCCTACCGTGTCATTTGCCGACGACGATACGTTCCGCCAATACAACGAAAACAAGATCAAGAACAAGGGCGACTGGCGGCGCGACAACATCAACGCCTTCATCCGGGAGCTGGGCGCGGCCGTCAAACGGGAGAAACCGGGCGTGGTGTTCGGGGTCAGCCCTTTCGGCGTCTGGCGGAACAAGGCGGATGACTTGACCGGTTCGGACACGCGGGCGGGGGTCACCGCCTACGACCACATGTACGCCGACGTGCGCACGTGGATTCGCCAGGAATGGATCGATTACGTGGCGCCGCAAATATACTGGAGCCGCTCGCACACCGCCGCCAATTACGACAAGCTGGTGGACTGGTGGGTGAACGAGGTGCGGGGGACGCGTGTCATGCTGTACATCGGACACGCCCCGTACAAGCTCGGCACGAACGAGACCGGATGGAACACCGCGGAGGAAATTGTGAACCAGCTCAAGTACAACGAGTGCTATCCGGAGGTGGCGGGAGACATTTTCTTCAGCGCCAAGGATTTGCGCCGCAATCCGCTGGGCGTGATCGAGGCGTTGCGCCGCTATTACGGCGTGTGAACGAAGCCGTGATACGGACCCGGGAAATAATTTTGGAATATATTTCTGGATATAACCCTGGATATGACTCCATGAAATCTGAATCTGTGAAATCATCCGTTAAACGAACCCGTTCCCATGCGCCGGTGAAGGATGTCCCGATCCGGACGGAACGGGTTTTTTTGTGGGGCGGGAGGCGGTCGGGCGCGCAGCGGACGAAGAACTGAAGCGGCAGATAACCGAAGAGCCGGGATCCGAAAACTTAAGGAACCGAAGAGAACGAGAACAGGGGAATTTGCGAACAGGTCGTCTCGTAACCCTCCATAAAATACGTCATATAAACATATTTCATTTATATATTGTGTTATAAATAGTTTTGTGGTATGTATTAATCACTATAGAACGACATTCATGACGTATCTGTTGAGGCGTACGACGGGAGGGTGCGGTATGGAAAGAGAACTGGCGCTGGAAATTGTACGGGTCACCGAGATGGCCGCGCTGGCCTCGGCGCCGTGGATGGGTCGAGGCAACAAGTATCGCGCCGATGAGGCGGCGACCATGGCGATGCGGGCGATGTTTGACTCCGTGTCGATTCGCGGGACGGTCGTCATTGGCGAAGGGGAAATGGATGAAGCGCCGATGCTTTACATCGGCGAGCGGGTCGGCAGCATGCAGGGGCCGGAGGTGGACGTGGCCGTCGATCCGCTGGAAGGCACCGAGATTGTGGCCAAGGGGCTCAACAACGCGATGTCGGTCATCGCGGTGGCCGACAGGGGCCAGTTGCTTCACGCGCCCGACATGTACATGGAAAAGCTGGCCGTCGGTCCGGCCCTGGCGGGAAAACTCTCGCTGGAAGATCCGATCGAAGTGACGCTGCGGAAAGCTGCGGACATCCTGCACAAAAAAGTGTCCGATCTCACCGTCATGATTTTGGACCGGGAACGTCACCGGGAGCTGATCGACCGGCTGCGCTCGATGGGGGTGCGCATCAAGTTCCTGTACGCGGGCGACGTGGCGGGCGCCCTGGCGCCGGCGTTCCCAGAGGCGGGCATCGATGTGTACGTCGGTTCCGGCGGCGCGCCGGAAGGCGTGCTTGCGGCGGCGGGCCTGAAATGTCTGGGCGGAGAACTGCAGGGCCGGCTCATGCCCTCGGACGCCGGCGAGTATGAGCGCTGCAAGCAGATGGGCATTGACGACCCGCTGAAAGTGCTCAAAATGGACGACATGGTGGGCACGGGCGACGTCATTTTTGCCGCCACCGGGGTGACGCCCGGGGAGTTTCTGGGCGGCGTGCGGTACTTTCCCGACGATCGGGCGGAAACCCATTCCATCGTCATGCGCGCCCGGACGCGCACGATCCGCTACATCCGGTCGCTGCACTATTTGCCCAACAAGACGCTGTTGCGCAACCTCGAAGCGCGATTGTCCCCGGCGTAAACGCCGGGGTTTTGGCTATTGTCCTGAATGCAACCCGGCCGGAGGCTCCATCCCGGAGAGGAAGGTTCCTCCGGGTGTGCGCGGGTCGGTGATTCGACCGTCGAGGCCCGAAGATTTCGACCGTTGTGCACGATTGCCAATCTATGTTATACAGGTGATATACAAGAAAAGAAACCGCGCAGACGGTGCATGTCCGGCGGATCGTTCGACAGGGGAGGGAACGGAGATCGAACTGACCGACAGGCAACGGGAAATCCTGGACATCGTGAAGCAGCACGCCCCCATCACCGGCGAACAGATCGCCGAATGCCTGGGATTGAGCCGACCGACCATCCGGTCGGATTTGTCCATTTTGGTCATGCTCGGCCTGATCGACGCCAAACCGAAGGTCGGATACTTCCTGGGCAAGGCGGTGTCCCCCGAGGGCCGGCTGAATCGCCGGTTGAAAGAGTTGGCGGTGAAGGATGCGATGAGCCGCCCGGTGGCGATCCGCGAGCAAGCGACGGTGGACGACGCGGTGTTCACGCTGTTTCTCGAGCAGACCGGCATGCTGGCCGTTACCGACGACGATGGACGGTTGACCGGCGTCGTCACCGTGAAAGATTTGCTCAAGGTGGCGTTTGGCAACCCGAACGCCGCCTCCATCCCCGTGCAGATGGTGATGACCCGGCTGCCCCGCGTGGCGACGGTCTCCCCGGAAGACTCCCTGCTGGAAGCGGCGCGCCGGATGATCGAGCATCAGGTGAGCGGCATGCCGGTCGTCCGGCGGTCCGAAGGGGACGACGCGCACCGTCCGCCGGAGCTGGTCGGCCGGATTTCCAAAACGAACGTGGTGCGGATTTTGCTCGATGTCGCATCGGAGTTGTAGGGCGGGAGGAACACGCATGTCGGACGAAACGACCAAAACGATCTACGTATGCTCGGATGCCGTGGGCGAGACCGCGGAAGCGGTGGCCAGGGCGACGATGCGGCAGTTTGCGGGCGAAAAGGTCCGGGTCAAGCGGTACGGTCATGTCAAGCAGGAAGAGGAAGTGCTGGCGATCATCCGCGAGGCGAAGGAAAACGGCGGATTCATCGCCTACACGCTCGTCCAGCCCGAACTGCGCGAGACGATGCGCGAAGAGTCGGTCCGGCACGGCGTTCGCGCGGTGGACGTCATGGGCCCGATGATGCAGGCGTTCATCGACACGTTCGGCAGCGCGCCCCGCTACAAACCGGGGTTGCTGCACACGATGGACGATCACTATTTCCGCAAAATCGACGCCATCGAGTTTGCGGTCAAGTACGACGACGGTAAGGACGTTCGCGGCCTGGCACTGGCCCGCGTGGTGCTGATCGGCGTTTCCCGCACGTCCAAGACGCCCCTTAGCATCTATTTGGCCCACAAAGGCATCAAAACGGCCAACTATCCGCTTATCCCCGAGGTGAAACCGCCCGACGAACTGTTTCAACCGCTGCCCGGCCGGCTCGTCGTCGGTCTGACGATGGATCCCGAACGGCTGTTGCGCATTCGTGTGGAGCGGCTCCGGTCCCTCGGGCTGCCTCGCCAGGCGAATTACGCGTCTCCGGAACGGATCCGGCAGGAACTGGCTTTCGCCCGGGACGTGATGGAACGGTTGCAATGCCCGGTCATCGACGTGACGGAGCGGGCGATCGAGGAAACGGCCGCCATCATTGTGGAACGTCTGCAGGAAGATTCAGGGGAAGAGGGGGTGTAAACGCCGGCATGGACAAAAAATTGCGATGGGGCATCGTCGGTTGCGCGGCGATCGCCGTAAACCGGGTGATGCCCGCGATCTTTCGCTCGCAGCGCGGGACGCTTGCCGCGGTGGCGAGCCGCGACGAGCGCAAGGCGAAGGAAACGGCGGAGCGGTTCGGCGTCGAAAAGGCGTACGGCAGTTACGAACAACTGCTGGCCGACCCGGAGATCGACGCCGTGTACATTCCGCTGCCGAACCACTTGCACCGCGAGTGGACGATCCGCGCGGCACGGGCGGGCAAGCACGTGCTGTGCGAAAAGCCGCTCGCCATGAACGCGCGGGAAGCCGAGGAGATGGTGCAAGCCTGCGCCGACGCCGGGGTGCACTTGGCGGAGGCGTTCATGTATCGCCATCATCCGCGCGTGCAACGCATCCGCCAGTTGCTGGCGGCCGGCGAGATCGGCGAGCTGCGCGCCATTCGCGGCGCGTTCACGTTCAACAATGCGGACGATGCCGGCAACGTCCGGTTTCGCGCCGATTGGGGCGGCGGTTCGATTTACGACGTCGGCTGTTACCCCCTCAGCGCGTCCCGGTGGATCACCGGCCGGGAACCGGAGGCGGTTACCGTGCACGCGTTTTTCTCGGACCGGCACGACGGTGTCGACATGATGGCGTCCGGACTCGTCGAGTTTCCGGACGGGGTCGCCCTGACGTTTGACTGCGGGATGTGGGCCGAATATCGCCAAAAGCTGGAGATCGTCGGTTCCGCGGGTCTCATCGACATTCCGTTTGCTTTTGTCACGGATGCGCACAACGCCGGATTCCGCGTGGTCACCAACGGGAAGGCGCGGGAGGAGCCGGCGGAAGGGGTGGATATTTACGCGGTGCAGGCGGACGATTTCGCGCGGGTCGTCTTTGGCGAGCAGGCGCCGCTGTTCCCCCCGGAGGATGCCGTAAACAACATGCGGGTGATCGACGCCTGCCTGCAGTCGGCCCGCGAACGGCGGCGCGTCACGCTGGCCCGCTTGTGAGGAATGCCGCCTGGCCGGCCTGGCCGGGCCTCGCTTCATGCCGCTGAACGCAAGCGCAAAACATAAGCAAAACCAAAGCTACAAAGCAAAAAAAGCAAAGGGGATCCCTGCGGATCCCCTTTTTTGTCGCGCTTCGTCAACCGTTCAGCTTCCGGCGAATCCGTTGCCGGGTTCGTCCGGACACCGCCACCCGTTTGGCGTCCGGAGATTTCCCGCTGCCGGCAAAATAGACGTACGCTTCATCCATGTCCGAAACTTTCTCTATATTAATGTAGCAATTGGAGGAGATCCGGACAAACATCGGACTGGACAGCAGTCGTTTGCGCTCGTCCTCCGTCAGATGTTTGCGGATGTTGAAATTCGGTCCATGGAAGCAAATCACGCCGCGCGCGCCCGTCCTGAAAAACAGCGTGTCGTTGAACGGGTCGAACCGTTCGTAGACGTCCCGCTCCCGTACCACATCCCGATCCTGCAGCGATGCGCTCATCTTCCATTTCCCCCCAGTTTCTTTATCGTGAAGCGCTTTCATTATACCACAAAACCGGGACTTTGGGTTCACGTTTTTTTTCGCCAAGTTGCAACCGCTGCGGCTGGGGCACCATATATAATAAGAAGGCTTTTGAGAAAGCCGGCATCATTCCGCTGTAGTGCAAACTGATACGCCGTTCGCTCGCCAAGGCGATCCAGATCTCCGCACGTTCGTGGAGAACGGCCGGGTTGAGCCGGACCTGTCGACGAACAACCGGGAGATGTTCAGGGCGAAGTGGCTACGGGATCAACATGGACCAGGAAACGAAAGTGCCGCAACGGGCCGAATGCATGTCGTTCCAGCCGGATCTCATCGAAGAGGTGCCGACGGATCGCCGGTTTAACGAGATCGCCAATGGCGGAGATTGGCCTTTGGACGGGAGCCGCGGCGCAGAAACTTGTCGTGGCGGAGGATCTGGAGAAGGCGTTCGGCGAGCCGAACGCAGCCTGGGCGAAGGCTCGAAAGGAATTTGGCTATTGATTGATCGGACATAGTGCTTTAGAATTAATTATATAGACCTAAAAACGATAAAAAAGCCGGGGGTGATCCGGCTTTTTTCCATTTTCATCTAAACGTGATGGAATTCACATGTAATTCGGACTATTTCGACAACAAAATCCGACAAAATCCTACATCATTTTCTGATGCCTATGACGTAATGCATATGCTATATATTCAAGCGCAAAAATATGTGTTTAATTTACATAGTGAAAGGTAAATTTCGGTTGGATTTAGGCGGTGTCTGTCGGAAAATGAATCATCTGGTGGTGGAGGAGGCTTAAGATTTGGAACAACTGCAGGCTGCTGAACAGATGCGGGGCGACGACTTCAGACTGTGGTTGCACAATCAGACGAGAGGTCGACAAGCTCGCACCTATCCGATTCCCACGGAAAAGATCAAAAAGATCTTTATGGAAAAGGAACAAATTTTCCGTCGATCCCTGCCGTCGCCTTTCGTGCTGATTGTCACCGACAAATCGGGGTCGGTGTTGTTCTCCATGGGGCAACCGGATTGCCGGCAGTCGTACTTGAGCCAGACCGCCAGGGAAGGAGTGAATTTATTGAAGGAACCCCACCGCATCCGTCCGCTGGAGATGGCCGTCGAACGCAAAAACGACGTCTTTCTCACCGGCGACGATCCCTGGTTGGGGGAAGAGATGGGATGGGCCTGTTTGGCGCTTGCGCTCAACAATCCCGCGAATGAGGTATTCGGGTATTTCGCCTTGTTCACACCGCCGCAGAATTTGAACTTGAAAGCGTATCCCTTTGTCAAATCGCTCTCCATGATCATGGAAAGCGAAATCAATTCCAACCGGCCTTCGTGGGTGGATTTTACCGACTACATGGGGCATCAACTGGAACAGTTTGACCTGACCCCGCGCGAACGCCAGGTGGCTGCGCTGTGGATGATGGATTACGACTACAAGCAAATCGGGCGCGCCATCGGCATCAGCGAAAACACGGTGCGGGTCATCACCAACCGGTTGAACGCCAAAATGAATGTAAATTCAAAAGCTTCACTCATTTTGCGGGTATTGGGGGCCATCTGACCGAAGCGCCGGTCCCTCGGCAAAATGACCATACAACCGGGAACGACAGATGGGAGGATCCACGTTGCGTCAGAAACGGAAAAAGAAAAAAAGCAGCGCGGGGGCGGTGTTGGCCCTGGTCGCACTTCTTGGTTGCGCGGCGGCAGTTGTTGTATTGGATGTCGGAAACGTCCGCGAACGGTTGGCGGATTGGCTCCTGACGGACAAGCCTCAGCAATCGGCGCCGGAACCGTCCGACCACGGCGATTCGGATAACCCGCAGGCCGCCGGGACGGAAACCCCGTCGGCGGATGGAAACGAGGCGAAGGCGACCGCGGAGGACGCAAAGGGGAGCGGCGCGGATGGCGCGCAAAACCGTCAGGGAGGCGGAAATGATGCCGCCGTGGACGGCTGGCCGAGGCTGGCCACGGTGCGCGCCAACGCCGACGTCTCCGGTCTGAAGGAAGGCGCGAAGCTGCGCATCGACCTGCCGGCCGCCGGGACGTTCTCCTATCGCCAGTGGCGCGCGACGCCCGGGGTGGAGGGCGTGCAGAACGACGCCGTGGTGGCGTCCCTGATCTTCGAAGCGGCGCTGCGTGCCGGCCTGGAGGTGGGCGAACGGCACATCCATCCGTCCCTGCCGACGGGAACGCGCGCGGGGTTTGACGTCGACGTGTCCGAGGGCAAGGATTTGACGCTGCGCAACGGATACACGTTCCCCGTCGCGCTGACGCTCGCGTCTTCCGGCGGCACGCTGATCGCGGAAGTGAAGGGGGATGCCCCGGAGGACTGGAAGGCGCCTTCCGTCACCGTGTCCGAGCCGCAGACGTTCCAGCCGGAGCGGATGGAACTGGTGAGCGCCGACCGGTCGGAACTCGGCGTGACAACCGGCAAACCCGGCCTGCTGGTCAAGGTGTACGTGAACGGTCAACTGGCGCACAAGGATTTTTACGCGCCGGTGCCCACCCGCATTGTGCGCGCGCCGTCGCAGGACATGCAGGAAGCGTTCCGTCACGACGGTTCGCTGTCCGGTTCGTGACCGGGCGATATTATTTGGATGCTTTGAGGCGGACCGGGGATGTGACAAGAGGATTCGCCGCAGGCTTCTTTGGTCGAACGCTTCGGGGGTGAACAAACGTGAAACTGGGCGAATTGCTGGTTGCCAACGGGATTGTGACGGAAGAGCAGTTGAACGAAGCGTTGAAAATGCAGGCGGAGGTCAAGAAGAAGCTCGGCTCGGTGCTGCTCGACCTGGGCTACATTACGGAACGGCAATTGGTCGAGGCGCTCGAATTCCAGCTCGGTTTTTCTTCGGTCAGCCTGTTTGACGCCAAAATCGATCCGAACGTCCTGTCGCAAATTCCGGAAAGTCTGGCGCGCAAGCACTGCATCATTCCGCTGCGCCAGAGCGGCGGCAAGATCGTCGTCGCCATGGAGGACCCGCTCAATTACGACGCGATCGAGGAAATCCGCCTGGCCGTGGGCGCCAGCGTCCAGCCGGTGATCGCCACCCGCTCGGAAATCGAGCAGGCGATCAACCGCCACTACGGTCTCGAAGACACCGTCGAGGAATTAATGGAAGAGATCGAGTGGGAGGGGACGACCGACGACATCCAGGAGGCGCAAAGCCAGTCGTCCCCGATCGTCAAGCTGGTCAACCAGCTCATTCAAGGGGCCGTCGCGCAGCGGGCGAGCGACATCCACATCGAACCGACGGAAAAGCATGTGGTGGTCCGCTACCGCGTCGACGGGGTGCTCCATCAGGAGAAAGTGCTGCCGAAAAACATGCAGGGCGTGCTGACCGCGCGGCTCAAGATCATCTCCAAGCTGAACATCACCGAACGCCGCGTGCCGCAGGACGGCCGGATCCAGGTGCAGATCGACGGACGTCGGATCGACATCCGGATCTCGACGCTGCCCTCCGTGCACGGCGAAAGCATCGTGCTGCGGATTCTCGACCAGTCCGCGGGCGTCAAGTCGATGCGCGATCTCGGGTTCAGCGCGGAGAACCTGGTGAAGTTCGAAAAAATGATCCAGCGCCCGAACGGCATCATACTCATCAGCGGGCCGACGGGCAGCGGGAAGACGTCGACTCTGTACACGGCGCTGCGCCGGCTGAACGGGCCGGAAGTGAAGATCATCACGATCGAGGACCCGGTCGAATACCGGCTGGAAGGCGTCACCCAGGTGCAGGTGAACCCGCAGGTCGGGCTGACGTTCGCCTCCGGGCTGCGTTCGATCCTGCGGCAGGACCCGAACATCGTGATGGTCGGCGAGATCCGCGACGCGGAAACGGCCGAAATCGCCGTGCGGGCTTCGCTCACCGGCCACCTGGTGCTCAGCACGATCCACACCAACAGCGCCATCAGCACGATCAGCCGGCTGATCGACATGGGCATCGAGCCGTACCTGATCGCTTCCTCGCTCAACTGCGTCGTGGCGCAGCGGCTCGTGCGGCGGGTTTGCCAGGAGTGCGCCACGCCGTACCCGATCCGTGAAGACGAACGGCGCCAACTGGAGGAACTCGGGCTGCTCAGCGAGGTGAAGCGGCAGTCGGGCACGTTCAGCGCCCCGATCTCGGTCGTCAGCGAGAACCTGACGTCGATGATGCGGGGGAAAGGCTGCAACGCCTGCAACAAGAGCGGCTACAAAGGGCGTATCGCCATCCAGGAGGTGCTCGTCATCGACGAGGAGATGCGGCGGGCGATCGCGAAAAACCGCCCCCTCGACGAGCTCAAGGAGATCGCCGTGAACAAGGGCTTCACCAGCCTGCTGCACGACGGCATGAGCAAGGCGCTGTCGGGCATGACCACCAGCGACGAGGTATGGAAGGCGGTAGCCGAAGAGTGAGTGACATCCGGCAGGGATCGCCGGACATGACAAGCATCGCGTTCGGGAGGTGAACGTTCGGCATGCCCCTGTTTGTCTACGAGGCCGTCACGGCCAACGGAAAAAAAGTAAAAGGCGTGCACCGGACCGTATCCAAGACGGCCGCCATCCAGGAGCTGCGGGAAAAGGGACTCATCATCCGCAGCGTGCAGGAGAAAAAGGCGACCGTGATGGAGCGGGAAATCACCATCGGCCGTCCGGTCAAGCTCGAGCATTTCGTGCTGTTCTGCCGGCAGTTCGCCACCCTGATCCGCTCCGGCATCCAGATCGACCAGTCGCTGGAAATCATGGAGGACCAGACGACGTCCAAAAATCTGAAGGCGGCGCTCAGTGACGTGACGGAGAAGGTGCGCAACGGTTTGCAACTGTCCAAGGCGATGAGCGACCACCCGAAGATTTTTCCCGAGATGTTCGTCAACATGGTCGCCTCCGGCGAATCCGGCGGCAACCTGGATGACGTGCTGATGCGGATGGCCGACCACTACGAGAAGGAGCATGCGACGATCCAGAAAGTGAAGTCGGCGATGACGTACCCGATCATCGTGCTGTTGCTCGCCATCGGCGTCGTCATTTTCTTGCTGCTCAAGATCGTGCCGACGTTCGCGAAAATGTTCGAGGAGCAGGGCGTCGAGCTGCCCTTTGTGACAAGGGCCATCATGATCGCCAGCAATGCGGTGATCAATTTCTGGTGGCTGATGCTGATCGTCGTGGTTCTCATCGTGGTCGGGTTGCGGCTGCTCGCCGGCACCGAAGAGGGGAAGCTCGCACTGGACAAGTTCAAGTTCCGCATGCCCGTCTTCGGCAGCGTCTTCCTGAAAGCGGCCATCGCCCGGATGAGCCGGACGCTGGCGTCGCTGTACAACAGCGGCGTGCCGGTGCTGCAGTCGATCGACATCACGGCCAAGGTGGTCGGAAACCGGGTGCTCGGCCAGGTGCTCGCCGACTCGCGGTCGAGCCTGGCGGAAGGAAGACAGATCAGCGAGCCGTTTGAAGCCAGCGGCCTGTTCCCAAAGCTGGTCATCTCAATGCTGCGCGTCGGGGAAGAGACCGGGCAGATCGACCACATGCTGCTGAAAGTCGCGGAGTTTTACGAGAACGACGTTGAACAGACGGTGGACCGGCTCAAGGCCGTCCTCGAACCGCTCATGCTGCTTGTCGTGGCCGGGGTTGTCGGATTCATCGTGATGGCCGTCATGACCCCGATGTTCACGATCTATGAGACGTTCTTGCAATAAGGGCTTAGATTTCAACACTTGTCCAAAGGAAAGCGGGATGAACCGAAAAACTTTGAAAGGAGGTGAGAACAAGAATGAATGCGACACTTGTATCCCATTCCATGCATCATCATCAAGGAGGAGATGTTCACATGTCGAATGCTGTTGCAGAACGCAAAGGATTGCTGGGCAATGAAAAGGGGCTCACGTTGATTGAACTGCTGGCGGTCATCGTCATTCTCGCGATCATCGCCGCCATCGCCATCCCGTCCATCGGGGGGATCATCACCAAAACGAAAAAAGAAGCGCACCGCTCCAACGCGCAAATGATCGTGGATGCCGCGCGTTATGCGGTGACGACAGAAGATTTCCCGCTCATAGATCCTAATGGTACAAATAACGCAACCTACACTGTGAATCAGCAAGACAGTGTTAAGGAAGGAACTACTGACGTCCCTACGTATTCCATTACAGTACCGGTCATTGACCTTGTGACGAAAGGCTACCTGGAATCAATGCCCAAAGACTCGGAAAATTCTTCTCAAACATATAACACCAAAGATTCTGTTGTAAAGATTCACAAAATTGTTTCCAGCGGAAAATACCGCTACGAAGTCAAACTAGTGAAATCCAACGATACTGATGTGTTCGCCGATGAATTCGTTCTCGAAGAAAACATCAAATTTGCGAAATTGAACTGACAACCCATCCGCACTACACCGGAGCCCCCACTCCGGTGTAGTGTCCCCCATCGTCTGGCCCAACACATACAAACGAGGAGACTGCAGCCTATGTTCGGAATCAACCGCAAAAAAAGGCGTTGCGGCCTGCAATTTCTCGACCGGCAGATCAAACTGGTCGTTGCCGCCGGTTCGTCCTACAGCCGGATCGTCCATTTCCGCAGCATTCCGCTGCCCGACGGGACGATCAAGGAAGGGAAAATCGTGGATGAAGACCAGTTGGTGCAGCAACTGGCCAACCACGTCAAGCTGCTGTCACTTGAGGACGAAGAGGTCAGCCTGACCGTGCCGACTTCCAGCGTCGCGCTGCGGAAAGCGACGTTTCCGCGCGTCAAGGACAAGGAATTGCGCAACCTGATCGACGTGGAGCTGCACGGCGGCGAGACCCAGTTGCCCTTCCGCAATCCGGTGTTCGACTTCGTGCCGGTCCGGAAAGGGGACGAGGATCAGGACGTGCTCATCTTCGCCACCCCGGCCGATGTCGTCGAACAGTACGTGCGGGTGGTGAAAAACGCGGGCATGCAGCCGGTGGCGGTGGACACCTCCCCCTTGGCGCTGTTCCGCCTGCTGTTGAAAGGATTGCGTGCTTACGGCCAGACGTTGCCGAAGCGGTTCCTGATGTTGGATGCGGAACCGGAACGGGCGGAAATCAGCATCTTTGTGGACGGGTATCCGGTCTTTTTCCGCACGGCTTCGATGAACATGCCGTTTCTGCCCAACGAGGAGGATGACCGGAACACCCAGTACGCGCGTCAACTGTCCGTCGAACTCGGCCGCATCATGAACTACTACAAATACAGTGTCGCCAATGATCAGGAAGATGTCAAGCACCTCGTGCTGGTCGGGGATCCGTCGCTGTGCGATCACCTGGCCCGGACGCTGGAGGAAGATTTTGAACGCATTTTGCAAATGCCGGTGGACGGGGCGCTGGTCAACTTTGAACCGCCGCACAAGTCGTTCGCCGTTTCGATCGGACTGGCCATGAAGGGTGCATGATAGATGAGTGAACCGGTCATGAACACATCACCGTTGGAAATCAATCTGTTGCAGTGGGACGAAGACGCGAGTCTGGAAACGGAATCGTTGGGTAAACCGTTGCTCGTGCTGGCCGTCCTGCTCGTCGGCATCTGCGTCGTGGGCTGGCTGTGGAACGACGCGAGGGTGCGATCCCGGGAGTTGCAGGCGGAATTGGACGCCGTGAACGCAAAGATCAACGAACTGGAGGCGCGCCGGGCGGAAACGGGACTATCGATGCCGGTCCAAACCTGGTTGGCCTTGCCGGAGGCGCTCCGTACGGCCGTACCGGAGACGACGGCCATGCTGGACAGCCTGCGGGCGCTGTTGCCGGAGGAAGCCAACCTTACGTCAGTCGTCTACACGGAGGACGGCAACCTGAAAGTGTCCGGACGCTTCGCCTCGGTGGAGCACGTTATCGCCTTCATGCGGGAAGTGCAGGAAAGCGGAAATTTCGAGCTGGTGAACATGTCCGGCCTGAGCAACACCCTTCCGAGGGACGGAACGGAGGGCGGCGCCGAATCGGGCGCTGCGGGACCCAAGACGCTGCCGGTTATCGCGGTGTCCTTCGACCTCCGGTACGCGCCGTCCTCGCCGGAATGAAGAAGGGGGCGGTGCGTGATGCAACTGTTGCAAAATACGAAAATTACGGCGTTTGCCATCGTGTTGATCGTGCTTTTGCAAGTCGCCGCTTATGTTTATTATGTTCGTCCGGTGCAGGAGCAGCGTAACGAGCTCGCTTCGCAACTGGACAATCGCCGTCAGTTGCTGTCCGCGTTGGAACAGGCGGAACAGCCGCAGAACGACCCTGGCTACGTCGTGCAATTGGCGCAGGTACGGACGGAAATTCCGGAGCTTCCCTATCCGGAACTTTTGCTGCGAGAATTGCGGCTGCTGGAAGCGGTCGGCGACGTCCAGATGAAATACTACAACATTCAGGTGGGGGAACAGGCGCTGGCCAACGGACAGAGCACGTTCCCGCCGTTTGCCCAGACGGGTTCTTCGGGAGCAAACGCGGGAGCGTCCGGCAGTGCGGGCACCGCGGGAGGAACGCTGAGCGCGGAACAACAACAGACGCTGCAACAATTCGGCCAGACGCTCTACCCCGTGACGATCACGACCGAATTCGAGGGCGGCTACATCCAGATTCGCCGTTTGCTGGCCGAAGTCGAAACGCTGAACCGGATCTGGCATGTGACCAACCTGACGCTGAACGAATCCACGTCGCTTGAACAGGTGGCGATCAACGTGCCGAACCGGCAATTGCGCTGCCAGATCACGTTCCGCGCCTATTACGCGCCGACCTTGCAGCAGATCTTCAAGCAGCCGTTGCCGATTTGGCATGAGGAACCCGGCAAGCGAACGGTGCCGTTCTGATCGGGAGTCCATTTGCAACAGAGAGGGGAAAGCCAGTGACGGCCAACGATTTTGCCTTGGCGCAAGAAGATGCGATGACCGTGTCGGCGCTGCTTGAGATGGCCTACGAACAAAAGGCGTCCGACGTGCACCTGAATCCCGGTTCCCCGCCGCTCATGCGGCTGAACGGCGTCCTGACGCCGATCGTGCCGACGGTGCTGCGGCCCGAAGACACGATGCGGATGGCCAAGGAAGTGTTCAACGCCGAGCAGTTGGACAAGTTGAACAAGAAAGGCGAGGTCGACTTCGCCTACACGCTTCCCGGGCTGTGCCGGTTTCGGGGAAACGCCTTCCGGCAAAAGCGGATGGTCAACCTGGCATTCCGGGTGCTGTCGTCCAAGGTGCCCACGCTGGAACAGATCCAGCTTCCCGCATTTGTCCGGGATTTTGCCACCAAGCAGCAGGGGCTCGTGCTCGTGACCGGGCCGACCGGTTCCGGGAAATCGACGACGCTTGCGGCGATTCTGAACTATATCAACGAAACCCAGCACAAACACATCATTACGCTGGAAGATCCGATCGAATACGTTCATTCGAGCAAAAAATGCCTGATCGCCCAGCGCGAGATCGGCACCGACACCACGTCGTTCGCTAACGGCTTGCGCGCGGCGCTCCGCCAGGACCCGGACATTATTCTCGTCGGCGAGATGCGCGACCTGGAAACGATCCGCACCGCCATCACCGCCGCGGAAACCGGCCACCTGGTGTTCGCCACGCTCCATACCCCCGACGCGCCGCAGACGGTGGACCGGATCATTGACGTGTTCCCAATGGAGCAGCAGCGGCAAATCCGCATCCAGCTTGCGTCGGTGCTCGTCGCCGTCCTGTCGCAGCGGCTCATTCCGAGATGGGACGGTTCGGGGCGCGCCTTGGCTCTGGAGGTGCTGATCAACACGCCGGCGGTCGCCAACCTGATCCGGCAGGAGAAAATCTACCAAATCAAATCCGTCATGCAGACGAGCCGCCATCTGGGCATGCAGACGATGATGAGCAGCATCCAGGAACTGGTCGATCAAGGCATCGTCCATCGGGATGCGCTCAGAGATTACGCCTTGACGATTGGGGAGGAAGTTTGATGAGCAGGTGGATCCGGCAAAGCGCAGCAATTGTGTTCGCGGTGTTGATCGTCGTCATGTCCGCATTCCCCGCGGCGGCGGAGTCGGACGCATCTTCCGGAAATGCCGCCGGAACGGTGGACTGGGCGAATCTGCTTAAGAAACCGGTCGAGGAACGGCAGGAGCTGTATCAACAGCTCAGGTTTGACACCGCCGGATGGAAGGCCGGCGACGTGTTGTCCCGGGAACCGTTCGTGGTGGTCAGCGAAGCGGGCGTACGGGGATCGGACGCGGCTGCGATGGTTCGTATCTGGACCGGTTGGTTCGCTCGCGTCGATGACGACCTGGTCACGGTATGGGACGAAATCTGGATCGGTCCGGACGGGGATGTCATTCTGGCCGTTCCGGAAATGGAAACCGTCATTTTGGACTATTTCAAGTCGCCGACTCAATCTGCCTATTGGAACAAGGATTACGTCGGCCGCTATCCGTGGGTGTCGATTCCGACGGACGCGGAAGCCGAGGCGGCGAAACTGTCCAAGGTGCCGGGGACCGGCGTGGCCAACGCGTACGGTCTGAAACCGGAAGGGGAGGCGGATCTGGTGGATGTCCCGTCGGTGCAACCGCTTCCGGTCGTCCCCGATCGCATCCGTCCCAAACGGGTGTTCCCGGAAGTCGAGGTCCGGCAAGTGCCGAAGGACATTGAAAATCATTGGGCCCGGGAAGACATCCTGGCGTTGATGCGAAAGGGTGTCGTGACCGGATACAACGACGGCACGATCCGGCCGCAAAAGACGCTCACCCGGGCAGAGTTTATCACGTTGCTGATGAAGGGGTTGCAACTCAATCCCAGCGTCACCGGCAACTCTTCCACCTACAGCGACGTGAAAAAACACTGGGCAGGCGCCAACATTGCCGAGGCCGAGCGTCTGGGCATTCTCCCGAAGGGGGACGGCAAGGCCAAGTTCGGACCGAACGAGCCGGTGACCCGTCTGGAGATGGCCCTTTGGATCGCGAACGCGCTGCCGCTCGTCGATCGCACGGATGAAGGGCCGGCCGTCTCGTTCAAGGATACGGGCAAATTGAACGCCGCCCAGCAAACGGCCATCCGCAAGGCGGTGAACAACAATTTGCTGAAAGGTTACGTCGACGGCACGTTCAAGCCGGAGCGGTCGCTGACCCGCGCGGAAGCGTTTGTGGTGACGTACCGTCTGACCGAGTTGTAAAGAACCGTAATGATTGAACCGTCGATTAAGCCACTTGGAGAGGAGAGATTTTGGCAATGCGCGGAACGTTTTGGTCCCGCTTCATTCGACCGCTGGCGCTGCTGCTTATTGTTGCACTGCTGCCCGTGGTTCCCGCGGCGCCGGCACAGGTCGCGTATGCAGCGGGCAACAGTTGCCTGACGCTGACCGGGACGTTGAAAGAAAACAACGGAACCGTGTTCATGTTCCAGCCGATCACGTTTGAGTATACGATCCGGCCGGAAGGCGAATTAATCGAACTGGTGCGTGATCCGGTCGATGTGGCCATGGTTTTGGACGTGTCGGGGAGCATGAATTACGGCATGCTGCCGAACAAAACGAAACCGACCCGTCTCGACACGCTGAAAGAAGCCTCACTGAGCTTTCTGGACGATCTGGCCGACCAGCGGGCCGGCGACCGGGTCGGGCTGGTCAAGTTTGCGACCACGGCTTCCGTCGTTCGGAGTCTGACGAACAATTACAATACGCTGAAGCAGGACATTGAACGACTGACTGCCAATGGCAACACCAACATTGATGACGGCCTTCGCAAAGGCCGGGAAGTATTGAACGCCGGTTCGAACCAGCAGAAATTCGTCATCCTGGTTTCGGATGGGTACCCCACGCATTACGGGAATGGGAAATCAGGCGGCAGCGAAGCCAAGAGACAGGCGTTGCTGCGGGCGAACGAGCTGGCGGCGGCGGGCATTCCGGTTTACTCGATCGCGCTCGGCTCGCAAGGGGCCAGCAACGTCGACCACGCCCTGCTGGAGGAAATTTCGTCCCGCACCGGCGGCGAGAAATTTACCGCAGGCAATGTCGACGAACTGAAAGAAGTGTTCCGCAACATCACCCGTGCGATCCAGAAGGAGGGCAAAATCTCCAACATCTTCATCCGTCAGCCGCTTCCCGACGGGTTTGAACTGGGCGAGGACAATCCTCCGGGCACCCGCATCGAGAACGGCGTGCTGCTGGTGCCGATTCCGGACATTACGTATCCGTTCACGGTCAGTGAGCTCAAGTTCACGATCACGCTGAAGCAGACCAAGCAAGTCGGCAGCTACACCTTCGAGGATGCGACGCTCACCTTCCGCGACGCTTGCGACCGTAATTCGTCCACGGTCATTCCGAACAACAACTCGATCACCGTCACGGGTTGGCTGGACACGTGGGGCAATCTGTACGTCGGCGATGAAAACGGCGCGGTCATCCGTTATCGGCACGCCGACCTGAACGAGAAACAGTTCACGGTTCCCGGCAACGGAAAACTGATCACCAAAATTGAATTTATAGATTCGGCCGACGATGTGGACGACGACGCCATCGTAAAGGTCACGTACGTTGACGGTTCCACCATGACCCTGAACTTGTTGCCGAAAGCGCCGACCATCGCGCTGATCGATAAGAACGGCAATGAGATCAATAAGGATGGCTGGTTCGCCGGTCCCGCCAAAGCCCGCGTCTCGGGCAGCGGACATCAGCTTCCCGCCAACACCGCGTTTGACGGCGCGAACGGCGACTTCCAAAGCGCCTATATCAGCGGTTACGAGTACCGCATCAACGGTGGAGACTGGATTCCGGTCGGGGCTGACACCTGGTTTGAAGTCGGCGAAATCGGCAGCGGGATCCAGATCGAGGCACGGGCCGTAACGCATTCCGTGTCCGGCTTGGCGGACAAGCCGTCTTACGGCGATGTGGCTTCACGCGAGACGTCGCTGGATGACACGGGTCCGAAAATCAACTTTACCGCGGACAAGAGCGGCAAGGTGTTTGCCAATAACGATCCGGAACTCACCATTCAGGTAACGGATCCGGAAAGTCCCGTTGTCCGTGTCAAAGTTACCGTAGTGAATGCAAGCGGCAAATCGTTTGTCAAAGAATATCCGTTCAACAGCCATAATGTCACCTTGAAAGCGAAACTCTCCGAAATCGTTTCGGCCGAGAAGGACCGGATCGGTTGGGACAAGGTCACCATTCTTGCCGAAAATGAAGCCGGACTGACCAGCCAGGTCACGGATTGGTTGCTGGTCAATCCCGGTCCGGGCGGTTCACTGGTCACCAAGGACGGAAAAGATTATTCCACCAAAGCGTCCAACAAGCCGGTGACCGTGGTGCTGGAAGACGTGGAGGAAACGATCGTCAAGAAGCTGAACAACGATACGTTCGACGTCAAACTTGCCGGCAAGTGGTTCCAGATCGTGGAAGGCAACAAACAGCCGGATAACAATAAGTGGAGCAAACTCGGCGGACTGCAGCTCCAGGTCACCGGTCAGGGAACCAATACCGTATGGGTGAAGCTGGCGGACGACAAGGGCAACGAGGTCACGATCAGCATCGTCGTGAAAATCGACTACAACCAGAAACGCTATTGAGCCTGACGCTCCGGGGCGGCCGGACCGGCATGCGGCATGAGTCCGGCCGGCCGCCGCTGGGCGCGGACGCTCCATACCGCTGAACGGACCGGAGCGCCGACGGCGGGAGGAAAAGAAATGGAAGACATCAAGCAACTGCGGGACGAACGCGGCTTCACGCTGGTGGAAGTGCTGGCCGCGTTGACGATCATGGCGGTCATCAGCGTGACGATCATCGGTTACTTCGTATCGGCCATGGACCGTTCGACCGAGGAGAGCCGCCGCGTCATCGCGATCAACCTCGCGCGGCTGAAAGCGGCGGAGTTAAGGGATTGGGCGAAACAGGAAAGTTCCGGACAGACCCACTATAAAGGGTTGCGCAACCTTTCCCAGACGGTGTTCAGGGAAAACGACCCTCCTTTCGATCAGAACGGTCTGCTAACCGCCACCCATATTTCGGGCACGACCTATCATTACGAGGTCACCCTGTTCCCGGACGAAGGCGCGGGATCGCACACGGAATGGCTGGACTCTATCATGGGGGACCAAGCGGATAAATTTCTGATGCGCATGATCGTCAAGGTGTATTGGAGAGAAACGACCGCCGGTCCTTCATCCGCCCAATCGGTCACTCTGGATACGTATCTTGTTGATCGGAGGTGAGGCGCCATGCAGCATCGCCGGATGGTTGGGCCGATGGCATCGCCTGCAATTCGTTCCGTCGCCAGGGACGAGCGCGGCCTGACCCTGATCGAACTGCTGACGGGGCTGTTGCTGTTCGGCATGATCACCTCCATTCTGTATTCCTTCCTGTTCATGGGCGCTTCCATGTACAGGAAGATTTCCGTGGAAACGCAGCTCCGCAACCAGGCCGACGCTCTCTACGGACGCATCATGTCGGAGTTGAAAGATGCGGTCTACGTGCAGCAGGGCGCCAGTGAAAAAGAAATTGTGATCGTCAAGCGGGCGAGCGATCCGAAGGTCTATGTGGAGACGTACACCATGGTGATCGAGCAGGACGACGACGGTTTGTACGGGGTGACGGTCACCGGTCCGGGAGCGGCGGACAAGAAACGGTTTGATCTGACTCCGCGGTTCGTCCTGAACGAATCGGAATCCAAACTGATCGCCTCGACCCAAAACCTGGTCAAGGTGCTGCTGGTTTTTGAACGGGCGGACGGCGACGCGGTTCCGGACGCGGAAGACGCGAAGCTCGTGCTTGAATCTTCGATCCCGTTGTTCCGGATGGAATGAGAGGTGATCACGCCAATGACAGGTTGCGGACCATCCGAACAGGACTTGGAACTGGTACAAGATCGCTCCGGAGAACGGGGCGCCGCCCTGCTGGTGGCGCTGCTTGCCGCCGTTTTTCTGACTATTCTCGGGCTTGTCCTTCTGGAAATTCTGAAAGGCGGACTCGCCCAGGCGGCGTCGACGGAGGCGTCCATCCAGGCCGAGGCGCTGGCGCAGCGCGGAATCGACGATGCGACCGCCCTTGTCTGGAACGAGGTGATCAAGAGCAACCAATGGTCCACTTATCACGATCGAATTGAAACGCTCGAACCTGCGCTGAACTCGCTGATTCAGCAGATGGACGACAAAACCGTAACCGGCGAGCGGGGGACGTACACCATCAAGATCGTGGGAGATACGAACAATTACGAAGACTACAAAGAGAACTACCAAATCATCCCCGATTATCCGTACAGCCGGATTCTCACCGTGCAGTCCACCGCGACGGCGGGGACGACGCGGAAACGGACGGTTACCAAGCAGGCCGACATCTTTGTCACCACGATCAACCCGGTATTCAAGTACCCGCTTTCCGCCGACAACGAACTGGCGCTGAGCGGCACGCCTTATATCGTCGGCGACGTGCTGACGGGTGCCGGGAATCTGAACGTGTTCAACTGGGCGTATTTCATCGGATCTCCCGGGAATCGACATGCGGTGGAAACCGATTGGCCAACGATCAAGGGGTTTTACAAGGCGTTGGCGGTAGAACCCAGGGATACGCAAGGAAATCTTCCGTCGATTCCAAATCAGACCAGGATTTTTTCGCATTATGAACCGTTCAGGGACGACCAGCTCCCGGATGCTCCCCATATTTCGGTGATCGGTGCGGTCAACGCCAGAATCACGCAAATGGACAACGACCTGAATAACGGTACGGCGTTCCAGCCCATTTTGGATGAAGAATTCGGCGGTCACGTTATCAATTCCAACGTGACCATCAGCAAGAAGTACGTGGGACAATGGGTGACGTTCCCCACGGAAGTGACCATTGGCAACCCGAATGGGGGCCCCGTGCATTTCGCCGTGGATGGCGGCGTCATGACGATGACCTCGGACGCCAAGGTGTCGATTCCGAAAGGTTCGCTTTATGTCAGATACGATAATCCTTATATTGCGGCGGCGACCTTCGCGGGTTCGCTGGAAGTTGCGCCGCCGTATGCGGTCGTGGTACAGGGCAACGTGGTCATCGAAGACGGCTTCCATTTCAAGGGGAACATGTTCATCGACGGTTCGGTGCAGATCGTCGGCTCGGTCAATTTGGAAGGCACCCTGTACGTCAGCGGAACCGTGGACATGAAGGACATGAAGTCCATCAACTTTGTGGACGAGAACAATGACGGCATAGCGGACAAGGAATCCGCACCGTTGATCCTGCTGGCCGGCGGACAGGTGATCTTTTCCGAGAGCCGAAGCGACGATCCGATCCGGATTCGCGCGTTCCTGTACAGCCAGGAGCCGATGAATCTGTACGGTGTCGTGTCGAAACTGCACATCACCGGCGGGGTGCATGGCCAGACGGTCACGCTCAACGCCCTGCGGGAGGATCCCAACAATAAAACCGGACATTTTGTGGGTGATGATCTCGATCCGTTTTACTTCACCCCGAAGGATGCGCAGTTGCAACTGCCGCCGGAATCGTCCAACCTGCAAATCTTTTACGACCATGAGCTGTTTTCCCGGCCGCCCGTCGGCATTCCGGTGACGGACGGACTGACGATGTTCGTGCAGAGCACGGTACCGGCGCCGGCCGCCCCATAATTCGATCATCACATGATTAAAATGCGAAAGGAGGTAGACCGGGTTGAGCATTCGCTTTCTGATCGTGGACGACACGAAGTTCATGCGGAAAATGCTAACCGACATCCTGAAGGGCATGGATTACGAAGTCGTCGGGGAAGCGGACAACGGCACCACGGCGGTGCAAATGTTCAAGCAACTGCGCCCGGACGTGACGTTCATGGACATCTACATGCCCGAGGTGGACGGCATCGAGGCGATGCAGCAAATCCGGAACATCGACCCGAAGGCGATCGTCATCGTCTGCTCGGGCACGAGCCAGCAGTACCTGATTTCCGACGCCATGAAAATGGGCGCGAACGGTTATGTCATGAAGCCGTTCAAACCGAAGCAGATCAGCGAAGTCATCCAGAAATACGTGTTGCCGCATCTGCCCAAGCCGGAAGAGAAGGAGTCGGCCGCTTCATCCGCCAAGGACGTTCCGGTCGCGGAACGGCAGGACGCCCCGCCGGAAGGAAAGGCGGCGGATCGCGAAAAGACGCAGGAAAAGGAAGCGCAGGTGAAGCGGGAAGAAAGCCGGGAGGCGCAACCGCAAGCCAAGACGGAGGCCCAGCCGGCGACGCCGCCGGAAGCTCGGGAAGCGGGCGAAGAAGCGAAGCCCGAGGCCCGGCAGGAAGCCGGTCAGCCCGCGCAGGAAGAAGCGCCTCAGGCCGCCGGGGCCAATGCGCAAGTGCAGCCGGAGGCCGAAGCGCCGGCCAAGGCGGAGCCCGCTGCCGCGCAGGCGAACGCGCCGGCGCCGCAAGGGACGGCGGCGGCAGAAGAAAAGGCGGCGGAGCCGGCAGCCCGGCAAGACGCCGGTCCGGACGGGCAGCCGCCTGAACAGCCTGCCGCGGCCCGGAAAACGGCGGATCCCGAGGCTCCGGCCGAAGCTCCGGAACTGGAGACTCCGGTCGACGACTGGCCGGGCGTGGTGGCGGAGGAAGAAGCCGTCGCCTTGTCGGATGCCGTGGAAGCGGGGAAAGCCGGGGAAGAGGCCGAGGAAGAAATCACGTTGTCCGTGGCCGGGGAACCCGAGCTGGAAGTGCTGGCGGCAAGCCCGGAGGTGGCGGCGGAGCAGGACGAGGTGTCGTCCGGCGGACTCGGGTTCAAAGTGTTGGAAAGCGCAGAGGCGGAAGCAGACGAATTTCTCGAGTTCAGTTCCGATGTCCCGGCGTGGAATGCGGATGAGGATCCGGATGACGATCACCCCGTATTGCCGGCGGCGGAAGTCATTCCGATCAGCGAACTGAAAGGCGGATCATCGAAGGAGGAATCGGGCTTGAAAGAATTCAGATCGTGCATTTCATGCCGTTGGAAAGAAGATGTGGCCGACCAGGAAGTGGTGTACAACGTGACCTGCTACGAAGGCGAGCCGTTTTTGCGCATCGAGTCGTCCGCGAAGGGGGAAGAGTTGCTCCTTTCGTTCGATGGGTTGCGGCATCTGTTGCAATGGTTGGACAAACATGCCCTTCAGGTGTCGGGACCGCGCAAGGAAGTCGCCCGCCATTCCTGACCCCGGAGCGTGAAGCACAGGCATGACGGCGGAAACGTGGCTGTGGACGTTGTTCTGGTTTGGGTTCGGGGCGGCGGCCGGTTCCTTTTGTGTGCTGGCGGGACTCCGCATACCCCAGCGGAAATCGGTGGTGCGCCCCCCTTCCGCGTGCCCGTCCTGCGGCGCACGCATTTCCGGCATCGACCTGGTGCCGATCGTCGGATGGTTGTGGAGGCGAGGGGCGTGCCGCCATTGCCGCGCGCGCATCTCCCCCATCTACGTATTGGGAGAAGCGGGGACCGGCCTCCTGTTTGCGCTTTTGTACCTTCACCACTCGTCGGTGGCCGAATGGATCGGCGGCATGTTGCTGGTGGCGATGCTGGTGGCGCTCACGGTGAGCGATCTGAAATACCGGCTGCTGCCCGATCGGATCGTGTATCCTTCTTTTGCCGTCTTTGTCCTGTACCAATTGCTGGTGGCACCCGGCCAGATCTGGAGCCATGCCCTCGGTTTGCTGATCGGCGGCGGGATGTTGCTGGCCGTCTCATGGGTGAGCGTAAAAGCGAACCGGCCCGCGATGGGGGGCGGCGACATCAAGCTGATGGCCTTGCTCGGGTGGTTGCTCGGATTTGAACGGGTGTTGCTGGTGATCCTTCTGTCGTCCGTACTGGGATTGCTGGTGGGCTTCAGTCTGATCGCGGCGGGGAAAATGCGCAGGGATACGTTCCTGCCGTTCGGGCCGTTTATCGCGGCGGCCGCCTTGTTCGCGTGGATGTGGGGACAGGACGTGGTCGATCGGTATTTGAATCATTTCGTCTATATGTAATCTGGAATAAAACAAATGACATGAAAATATTCCTATATCAGTTACAGGTCGCCATCGCGGAACTCCGCCGAAGGAAAACCCGCCCAAGGATGGGACCTGTTTTTTTTGCTCAGTTCTGTAGTGCATCCGGATGGCGGTTCCGGTGCAGCTTGTCCAGCAGCGCCTGCAATCGCTTGATATGACATTCCGCGACGAAGCACGTTTTGTCCCGGCCGTCGCATCCGGCAAAATGGGCAACGCCCAGCTCGGGGTCCAGCCGTTTGATTTTGCGCACATTCACCACACAAGCCTTGTCCGCTTTTTCAAACCCTTCCGCCGAAGCTTGCACCAGATTGTGGAGCACCTTCAGCGAGTTCCAGGGCAGGCGGTACACCCCGTACGCCGTATGTCCCCATATTTGCCGTTGTTCGACTTCAAAAAAAAGAAACTCGTCCAGCGGCACCGAGTGCAGCGTCTGACCGTCGTCCTGCGGCGAAATGACGGTGATGGAGCCGTTCCAGTTCATAGGCATATCTCCGGTCGTTCAATGGAAATCGGGCCCGCATCAGCCCGGTCAGCCGAGCCCGGAAAGGCGTCGGCGCACTTCCTGCATTCTGACGCGGGCAATATAACAGTATTTGGCATCCGGCGGTTCCCCGAAATACCCTTTGCACCACTCCGCATCCAGTTGGCGGATTTTCGCCAGATTGGCGATGTAGTTGCGGTCGGTTCGGTAGAACCGGGGATCGGTTCCCCGGATCGCCTTCCACAGGCGATCCAGGGAGTCCCATCCCGTGCAGTACTCCTTCTGCGTGGTTTGAGCCTTCACCTGGTTCTGGTGAAAGAAGAAATAGAGCACGTCTTCGGCCGGAACGGACACGAATCCGGTGCTGCCGTCTTCTTTCTCCGACAGGGTGAAGGTGCCGTCCCACGACATCATGCCGCGTCCTTTTTCAGCAGTTCTTGCGGCACTTCGGGTTGGTGAGCCCAAATGGCGCAGGCCGTCAGGACGGAAATGGAAGCGATCGCGGCGGCCAGCGAGCAAATCAGGTGGACAACTCTTCTTTTCATGTTCTTTCACCTCCTTCGGATAAGCAAAATGGATTGAATAAAGAAGGTAACGGCAATGATGGGGGATTGAATGATCAAATTGGTTCCGATCAGCAACACCGACAAAACGCGAAGATGCGGAAAAAATCGTCTCGGAATTCGCGTCTGGTTTTCAATTTTTCGGGTGGCGAACACCGCCGCCAATCCCATGCTGATCACGCTCATCGTGACAAGCATCGCGGGCGTCACGTATTCGGCGGCAAGCGGTATTAAGTTGGCCCCTGCCGATGTGATCAAAATGCAGGCGACACTGGATTTGAGATGGATCCCCCCCGACAGCGCGCGCAGCACGGCGAACGCCACCATGGCCAGAATCGTTTCTAGCACCTGTCCCAGAATGGCGGCAACCGTTAAGGATACGATGATGGTACCCGCCACATTGATGATGGTGGCCAGCGCGTAGGTCAGGACTTCGACGCTGATCGGGTGCGACGGATGGATCTCTTTCAATCGATACGCCAATCTTTTGGATAGGACGGCAATCATACTTCCGATCGCTCCTTCCGAATGGCCAAATATAACAGATAGACAAGAATTACGGTTCCTATAAATACCCCGTAGTATAGACCCGAGTTTGACAGTAAGCC
>SPLK01000139.1_pt1 | contig 34137 bp, 51 predicted proteins | sample 2456111 | NCBI WGS metagenome assembly SPLK01 (sample SAMN11156906, study PRJNA527647) | hot springs metagenome | biome: Geothermal region; feature: Hot spring; material: tree branch in hot spring; isolation source: hot spring sediment rich in lignocellulosic material ... | reverse complement strand
TTACAATATGACAATATCACAGACGAACAACACCTTCTTGATCAAACAATTGTTTTATGGAATATTTTGTGTTAACATATGAATAATGGCAGGAATGTCCGTTTCGGGAGGTCGAAGGTTTTGTTGCACAAGGTATTAATTGTATTATTGGTCATTGTGTCCATCAGCCTGATTGCCGTCGTTTTGTTGCAATCGGGAAGAAGCGCCGGGCTGTCGGGTGCCATCACCGGCGGGGCGGAGCAGCTTTTCGGAAAGCAAAAAGCCCGGGGGATTGACCTGATTTTGCACCGGATCACGATCGTGCTCTCTGTGCTGTTCTTCCTTTTGACGATCGCCGTTACCTATTTTGGCTTGTGAAAACGCGAAATCCTGGCCGAGTTTGCAGGTCAGGTTTTTTATTTGGGGGCAAACGGCACCGAAAAAGGCTTCCCTTGGTCCGAACAAGGGATGAAAAAACGGGCGTGGGCGTCCTTCTTTTCGGGCAACCTTTTAAAAAATTCTGCCTCCGCTACCCGGAGATGACCCCGCCCGCCTCAGGCTTCCTTTGAACGGTTTTCCTTGGGGATGGGGAGCAAGATTTCGGATGCTGCGGTTGATCAGGCTCCTTTGAACGGCTTTCCTTGGGAAAGCCTTGCGTTCTGGCATATCCTCGGACAAAAGGATTGAAATTTTTTCCGGTTCCGGGATAAATCGGCCCGGACGGGGCAAACCTTATAGATGAATGAAAGGATGCATGCGCGTGAAAATCGTACCGCCGAAACCGTTCACCTTTCAAGCGGGGGAACGGGCCGTATTATTGCTTCACGGATTTACCGGCACGAGCGCCGATGTGCGTATGCTCGGCCGGTTTCTGGAAAAGATGGGCTATACTTCCCACGCGCCGATCTACCGGGGCCACGGCGTGCCGCCGGAAGAACTTTTCCGCTATACCCCGGACGATTGGTGGGAAGACGTGCTGAGCGCCTACCATTCCTTAAAAGATATGGGGTATGAAGAAATCGCCGTGGCGGGCCTGTCCCTCGGCGGCGTTTTTGCCCTGAAGCTGGGCTATACCGTTCCCGTCAAAGGGATCGTCACGATGTGCGCCCCGATGGCGATTCAAAGGGAAGAAAAAATGCTTCACGGGGTTTTGAACTTCGCGCTGGAATACAAAAGAAAGGAAGGGAAGGACGAAGAAACCGTCCGTAAAGAGGTGGAGGCCCTTCGGCAAAAACCCCTCTCCTCCCTGAAAAAAATCCAGGCGTTGATTCAAGAAGTACGGGACAGTCTCGACATGATCTACGCTCCGGTTTTTGTCGCCCAGGCCAGGCATGACGAGATGATCGATCCGGGGAGCGCCGACGTCATCTATAACGGCGTCGCTTCCGCGGAAAAACAAATCAAGTGGTATGAAAGATCGGGGCATGTTCTGACGACCGGCGTGGAAAAGGATCAATTGCACGACGACGTGCTCCGCTTTTTGGAAGGGTTGGATTGGCAAGCTTCCCGTTAATCCGTTAATCCGCCCGAATGGATGCCGCCTGACCGCAGCTGGGAACTTCCGTTGCCGAAAGGGGCGGGCGGGGATGCTGCGATTGCGGGAAGGCGGAACGGGTCTTGCGCCTGCCGGGTTGGCGGCCGGGATGGCAAGGATGCCGGGCCCCGTATGCACATGGACGGACCGACGATGATCAGGATACGGTGGCCGGTCGGAAAAGGTCGGCCCGTTATCACCGGACGACAAACCGGAAGATCAGCAATTGCGGCGACCGGCAGGGCCGCTCCCTTTCCCCGGTCAATCCGCCGATGAAGTCCAGGCATTCGTGTAAAAAAGAAGGGGGCGCAAAGCCGTTCCTTTTCCGGGGTGCTGTGCTCCCTTGGCATTAGGCAGGATTTTACAAAAGCAGGTGATTTGGCCGGTCCGCCCTTTATAGATGGTTAAGAAGAAAAGGAAAGAAAGGAGGGAGTTTTCCATGGAAACTTCCGAATGGGTGGAAAAATTGCTGGACTACATGCGGGAGGAAGCCTACAAACCGCTCACGGCCAGCGAATTGGAGAAAGCCTTCGGGGTGAAGGACGCCGCCGAATTCAAACAATTCGTCAAGGCCCTGGTTTACATGGAGCAGAAGGGCTTGGTCGTCCGCACGAGAAGCAACCGCTACGGCGTACCGGAAAAAATGAATCTGGTTCGCGGCCGGGTGTCCGGCCATCCGAAAGGCTACGCCTTTGTCACGCCCGACGAGCCGGGGATGGACGATATTTTCATCCCGCCGGGGGAGATGAACAACGCCCTTCACGGGGATCTGGTGCTTGTCCGCGTCTCCTTCAAATCGAGCGGGGAAAAGCCGGAAGGCTCCATCATCCGCATCCTCGAGCGGGGCTTTTCGGAAGTCGTCGGAACCTACGTGGAGAGCAAATATTTCGGTTTTGTCGTCCCCGATGACAAACGATTTAACGGCGACATCTTCATTCCGAAAGAGGCTTCCAAAGGGGCCGTCGACGGGCACAAAGTCGTGGTGAAAATCACCGCCTTCCCCGAAGGCCGGAAAAGCGCGGAAGGGGAAATCGTAAAAATATTGGGGCATAAAAACGATCCCGGCGTAGATATTTTGTCAATCATCCATAAGCACGGGATCGCCCATGAATTTCCGGAGGAAGTCATGGCGGAAGCGGAACAAATCCCTTCCGAAGTGCAGGATCGGGATCTCGCGGGAAGAAGGGATTTGCGCGGGGAAACGATCATCACCATCGACGGGGAAGACGCGAAGGATTTGGACGACGCGGTAACGGTGAAAAAAATGGACAACGGCCACTATCTGTTGGGCGTCCATATCGCCGATGTGAGCCACTATGTCAAGGAAGGGAGCGCCATCGACCGGGAAGCCTTCAACCGGGGAACGAGCGTCTATCTGGTCGACCGGGTGATCCCGATGCTTCCCCACCGCCTGTCCAACGGCATCTGCTCTTTAAATCCGAGGGTCCCGCGTCTTGCCATTTCCTGTGAAATGGAGATCGACGAAAAGGGAGAGGTCGTCCGCCACGAAATTTTCCAAAGCGTCATCCAGACGAAGGAAAGGATGACCTATTCCGACGTCAACCGGATCTTGGTGGACCGAGATGAACCGCTCAGGGAAAAATACCGGGAAATCGTCCCGATGCTGGAGACGATGGCCGAACTGGCGGAGATCTTGCGGAACAAACGGATGAACCGGGGAGCCATCGATTTTGATTTCAAGGAAGCGAAGATTGTGGTCAACGAAAAGGGCAAGCCGACGGACGTGGTCATCCGCGAACGTTCCGTGGCCGAGCGGCTGATCGAAGAATTCATGCTGTGCGCCAATGAAACGGTCGCCGAACATTTCCATTGGCTCGATCTCCCCTTTATCTACCGCATCCACGAACATCCGAAGGAGGAAAAACTGCAAAGGTTTTTCGAATTCATCACCAATTTCGGGCTCGTCGTCCGGGGACGGGCGAACGACGTCCATCCCGGCGCCTTGCAGGAAATCCTCGACGAAGTCCGGGGAAAACCGGAGGAAATGATCGTCTCCACCGTCATGCTCCGTTCGATGCAGCAGGCGAAGTACAGCCCGGAAAGCGTCGGCCATTTCGGATTGGCGGCGAAATATTACACCCATTTCACCTCGCCGATCCGCCGCTATCCCGACCTGGTCGTCCACCGGCTCATTCGCGCCTATTTGCTGGAAGGCGCCATCGATGAAAAATCGGTGGAAAAATGGCGGGAAAAATTGCCGGAGATCGCCGAACACACCTCGAAGATGGAACGGATGGCGGAGGATGCGGAACGGGAGACGGAAGACCTGAAGAAAGCGGAATTCATGCAAGACAAGATCGGCCAGGAATTCGACGGCATCATCAGCTCGGTGACCAATTTCGGCCTCTTTGTCGAGCTGCCGAACACGATTGAAGGCCTGGTGCACATCAGTTATTTGTATGATGATTATTACCATTTCCATGAAAGACAATATGCCTTGATCGGAGAATTGACCGGAAAAGTGTACCGGATCGGGGATGAAATTACGGTCCGCGTCCTGCAGGTCAACAAGGATGAAAGATCGATCGATTTTGAAGTGGTCGGCATCAAACGGAAGAAGGGGCTCGGCGACCGGAAGGTGAAGGTGCTCCACGCGGACAAAGGAAAGAAGAGGAAAGGCGCCGGCGAAATTTGGCTGTCCGGCCATCCGCGGGAAAAAGAGAAGGGAAAAGGGCGGAAGCACAACCATAGGCAAAAACGGGGATAAAGGAAAGCGGCGGAGCGCTCATCCGTCCCGTGTCCCTCGCTTAGTGGATGCCCCTTGTTCATGAAAGAGGGCTGCGGCTCGATCTCCCATCCAGGTGCCTTTTCGCCTGTCGGCCGGCGGCCCGAATGTCCCTCCCCCTTTTCCTGAAGGGGGATCCGCCCTTTTCCGCCGTACGGAAGGGGCTTTTTGTTTATTGTGAAAAAAATTTTTTTTTGCTAAAATGTAGGGGTACCGAAGGGGGAATCTGCATGGCGAAAGGCGACGGAAAGGTAATCGCCCAGAACAAAAAGGCGCACCATGACTATTTTATCGAAGAAACCTACGAAGCCGGAATCGTTCTGCAGGGGACGGAGATCAAATCGATTCGCGCCGGAAAGGTGAATTTAAAAGATTCCTATGCGAAGATTGAAAACGGGGAAGTCTTTTTGCATCAAATGCACATCAGCCCGTACGAGCAGGGAAACCGCTTTAACCACGATCCCCTCCGCACGCGGAAGCTCCTTTTGCACCGGAAGGAAATCAACAAGCTGATCGGGCTGACGAAAGAGCAGGGATATTCCCTCGTCCCGTTAAAAATTTACTTGAAAAACGGTTTTGCGAAAATCACCCTCGCCCTGGCGAAGGGGAAGAAAAAATACGATAAGCGGGAAGAATTGAAGAAGAGAGAAGCGAAACGGGACATCGAACGGGCCTTCAAAGAAAGGCAATATATGTAAAGACAGGTTGTTCAATCCTTTGATCCCGTACGGGATTATGCTATAATTAAGATTGCAAAGGTTCTTCCTTTTCCTTTGAAAATTGAATCGCGGGGACGTTTTGGATTCGACAGGGGCAGATCGAGCTTAAGCTGCGAGCCGAGTTGGCGATCTCGTCAAAACGCCGTGCCAAGAATAACTGGCAAACAACAAGCTAACCTCGCTCTTGCCGCTTAATCGCCAAGAGCGGTTCCTCCCTTCATCGCCCATGTGAAGGGTCAGGGACTTATAGGAATGGGCTACGCCTTTTGCCTGCCGTCTGAGGGCAAAGGAAGAGATCTTCCCAGACTAGCGTTACGGAAGCCTGTCGGTAGGCTGAAGTAACCGCGAAAGAGAATATACCGACTACGCTCGTAGAGGCTTAAGCGGCGATGCTTCTGGACGTGGGTTCGACTCCCACCGTCTCCATTTTCGGTATCCGAATGTTTCGGATTGAAATTTGCGAAACCCTTGATACGACTGCGTTTGCGGTCGTTTTTTATTTTTTGAGAATCCGAAAGAATCCCATTGATTTTGAAAAAATTTTGCACGAATTTTGCACGGCAAATTTTATTTTGCATTGTAGAGTTCCTCCATGGTTGCGTCCACTTGCCTGGATTCTTTTTGTTCCATTTCATCCATGATGTGGGAGTATGTTTGAAGCGTGGTTACAATGTCTTTGTGCCCCAGCCTCCGGGAAACGTATTTGATATTCACACCTTTGAATAAGAGCATCGAAGCATGAGTGTGTCGAAGGCCGTGGCATGTAATTTCTTTGATTTTTGCTTTCTTGCACAGCGAACGAAGCGTTTTATTGACTGCGGTGTTGGTCACAAGTTCAAATCTATTGTTGACAAAGACTAAGTTATGTTCGTTACGCAGTCCTGTTTTGATTGCAAGCTCCGCCTGCTTTCGTTTCAAATCCCTGAGAATGCCTAATGTATGCTCGTCTACAGTAATTGTCCGTTTTGAAGCATAGTTTTTGGTGTTATCGAATCCTTTTTTATGCTTGTGGTCCCATGTTTTGTTGATCGTGATCGTCTTGTTTTCGAAGTCTACACAGTCCCACGTCAGCCCGATGATCTCTGAAAATCGGGCGCCGGTTGCCAATGCGAACAGAATAATGTAGCGGGAAATATATCTCGGTTGTAAATGTTCCTTTGTCACTTTGGTTAGTTTCTTGACTTCCTCGAAGTCAAGATATTTTAATTCCTCGTTTTTCGGGTCCTTTTTCCCTTTAACGACCGCACCAAAGGTAGGATCCCGATGAATAATTCCTTCTGCGATGGCCTCTCGCAAACAAGCCCTCATATAGGTATGGTGTTTTTTTACCGATGCGGTTGAATGTGTTTCCCCATAGTCGTTCAATGCCTTTTGGTACATCGTCCGAGTTAGTTCATTCAATTTCACGCCTGGAAAATACTTTTCCACAAATTCTACCGCACGTCTAATATCATTATCATTGTCTTCGCTCTTTTTCCCCTTTCTGAAGACCTCATACCAATTCCGCATATACTCAGAAAAAAGCTGGTCCCCAGCGTTGATGTCATAACCCCGGTGCAGCTGTTTTTCCAATTCAGCGGCCGCCAGTTCCGCCTCTTTCTTGGTGCGGAATCCTCCTTTCGTTTTTGTTTTGTACTTTCCATTTTCCTTGTACGAAACGCGATAGCGCCAACCGCTTTTGGTTTTTTGGATGCTGGCCATAACTCATCCCCTTCCATTTAAATGTCAATAATATGAAATAAGGCGGTGGATCCCGCCTTTTAATCAAGCTCGATTGAATACCATATTACTTTCGCATATATTTTTAAATCGTTCATTGTATTGCAAGGAATCACAATGTCGTGAAATTTCGGATCTGTGGATTCGGGCGAAAATATTAATACATTACCTTCTTTTCGAAAACGTTTCATCGAATATTCATTGTCATATGAAAAAATTACAATATCGCCGTTTCTTATTTCACTGAATTCCACCGGCTTACAAATGACGTATGAGCCGTTTGGAATCAGTTTATTCATGCTCTCACCGTTGACTTTGAGCATGAATAAGCCTTTTGAAGATTTATGTTTCCCCAGCAATTCCCGCGGAATGTGAATATATTCAACATTCCCGTTCGTAACTGGTTCAACTGTTGAAAGCGCTCCGGCAGCCACGTCTCCGTATATTGGAATTCTGTTATATGCACCAGAAACATATTCGGCCGGTTGCTCTTTCACGATCTCAGTCCCTTCATAAAGGGCTTTAGGATCGACATAAAGAGCGTTTGCTATATCTACAAGTCGGTCACTCAAAATTTTGATTTCCCCGGTTTCATATCTCCGGATGGTTTTCTTTGTCAGACCGACTCTGTTGGCTAATTCTTCAGCGCTCAAATTGAGCGATTTTCTATATTTTTCTATATTTTTTCCGATTATCTTATAAATGTTTTCCACTACTATTACCTCCTTTACTTATATTATAGACGGAATATGACACTTTAACAAGGATAAATTTTAGTATTTGTGTCTTTTTGTGGTTGACATAGAAAATATTAGGTGATATGATAAAAGTGTCTCCACAAGACACCAAAAAATAAGGGGGGAGAAGGATGGGAATGGAGATCAAGCTAACACCGAAGGCGTTGAGGGTGAATGGCGGGTATACGCAGAAACAAGTTGCTGAGTATTTGGGCATATCTTTAACGCAGTACAAGCGGCGTGAAAACGGGAAAGCCCGTTGGTATGCCGATGAGCTGTATAAGTTGGCAAAGCTGTATAACGTAGACATATCAGTTTTTTTTGGTAAAAAAGTGTCTTAATAAGACACCTGATTAAATGAAAGGGTGATGAAATGATTGGAGAAAAAATCTGGTGGACCATGAAGGACCTCGAAGAAGCTACAGGGTTTTCAGATGACTGGCTGAAGGAGAACATTCTTCTTCAGCCAAGGTACAAAAAGATTCTTGATCTTGAACATGGGGGATTTGTTTACTATCCAGAACGTCGAGGCGAAAAGTGGTTATTCATCGCCTCGAAGATGAAAGAATTCCTGGAGCGCTACTTCCAGGACATCATGAAAGGGGGTGGAATTCATGGACATGACCATCGATGAATATATGACCTATTCGAACCGTTTTAACGAGATCATCAATTCCAATTCCTCGGAAGAAATCAAAGACCAACGCCTGGCAAACCTGATGTCCGACCTGGAGAAAGCATATCGGATCCCGTTCTTGAGGGATGAGGATTTTGAGAAGAAACATCCAAGGCTGATGGCGTTCTATAGAAGTGTATCTTATGCCAGAAAACTAGATTAGGAGGTTTGGTTATGGAAATCAAAATTGAGAGAACAAAAAAAGGCCTTCCCGCCCTGTGGGAGTATGGGGGAGGGAAGACCAATACGGGCTATGCCCGAATCATTGCCAACGGAGATGGATCACCCAAGAAGCCGGTTTATATTCGGCGCCGGGGACCACTGGCAAATGAAGATCATGCTCTTTTCATTATAGCACCTGGGGATATTATTGTGCAAGCGTCCCATCATCGGGAAGATTTTGCGATCCATGTACTGCGGATCGCTGGAATTAGGGAGGAAGAGAATACAGCGATTTTAGAACAGATCTACGAGTACGACATGGGCGAATGGGACGTTGAGCCGCCGAAATATCTTTTGCCAGCGATCGAAGCGGCGAAGGAAAAGGCAGTGTGCTATCACTGCCGAAGTCCGCACTATATAAAAACCGAATAGGCACGACACGGGCTTTGGCCCACCGTCACCGCCGGACTTGATTGCATGTGATTGGTCTTAATGCATGCAATGGGTCCGGTATTTTGTTGTCCAAAAATCACGAAAGGAGCGAAGACAATGGAACTTTCATTTGACGGTCATTTCCTCGTTCAGGATATGGAAAAAGCGTTCGCCGAAGTGGTTTGTATTGTTGATTGTCTGGACCATATCACACGCAAAATTCACCAGCAAGATTATGCAGGCGCGTTGGTGCACATCGATAATTTACGACGTTCAGTCGCAGAATTAAAACGGTTGAATGATCGGAAAAAGATATATGAACAAGTTCGTGATCTCCTTCAGGAAGTGCTGAAAGGCGGTGTTTCGAATGGCTGAATTCTTTCTCGTCCTTTTCGCATTCTTTCTGGGCCTGACCATGAGCCCGCTTCTGGAGGAGCGGAAGCGATGAAGAACGGGAAACGGCCGACGCGGAAGGAGAAAGAGCTCATGCAAAAATATGGAATTAACCCGGAAAACTGGCTTGTTGTGAAACGGTTGAACGATCGGATTGTGATCGTTCACCGTGAGGTTCCGAGAACAAAAGAGTTGGAAAGGGTGTGAAGGATGGAAAAAGAAGTCTCTTTAAAATGTGGGAATGCAAAAATCCTAATTTCCGAAACTTCCGTAAAAACAACAATGCATGACGGAGAAGTTATTGAAACTAAATATATTTTCACGGTCGGGGATTTGGCGCAAGAAAAATATCTATCAATCATTTTGGAACGATATGATTTAAAGCAATTAATCAAAGCAATCCAATACATTTTTTGGAAAAGAGTGATAGCTATGCCTTCCAGCGACCTCGAACACCCCAACATTCAACGAATCCGGAAATACGGCTACTCTGAACCCGAAAAGCCGGCGCCAAAGGACTACTTCGGGGATCCCATTTCCCCAGGGGACCCCATCGTCCGGTTCGATGATGAAGTTATTCTGGAAGAAAACTTGCGCCGGTACCTGGAAGAAGTTTGGGGAGCGGAATTTACGATTGCGGAATGAGGGAGGAAAAAATGAAACTCTATGAACTCACGGAAAGCTATATAAATCTCTTGGAAATGGCAGAGCAGCTCGACGAAGAAACCTTCCAAAATACTTTGGAATCCATCCAGGAAGCGCTTGAGGACAAAGTCGAAAACACCGCCAAATTCATCAGGTGCTTAGAGGCAGATATTGAAGCCATCAAGGCAGAGGAAAAACGTCTTGCCGATCGGCGCCGGGCCCTAGAGGAAAAAGCAGATAGAGCCAAAGACTATCTCAAAGATCAGCTGATGAAGGCAGGTATCGAAAGAGTGAAACGCCCGACGATCACGGTTTCCATCCAAAACAACCCGCCTAGTGTGAATGTTGTAGATTTAGACGCGATACCTACGCAATATCTCATACCGCAACTGCCGAAGGTAGATAAGAAGACCATTTTGCAACGTTTGAAAGACGGAGAGTCTATTCCAGGCGTTGAAATTCAACAAACGAAAGGATTGAGGATACGATGACCAATGAATTGAATGTACAACAAAACCAACTGTCCATCATCGAAAGCGTGAATGTTCACGCTGTCCAAAATACACTACAAAAAATTTCACAATTCCAAGCCGTCGTCCAGAACACCCTCAAGAAAGATCATGACTACGGTATCATCCCGGGCACACCAAAGCCTTCCTTGCTGAAACCCGGCGCCGAAAAAATCCTGATGCTTTTCGGTGTGACTAGCGAATATGAAGTGGTTGAAAGGGTCCAGGACTATGAGAAAGGCTTTTTCGCATTCACAGTGAAATGCCTGATTTTCCGCAACGGGACAAAAATCACGGAAGGCGTCGGCCACTGCAACACAAAAGAGCGGAAGTACATCAACCAAGACCCATACACTTTGGCGAATACTTGTTTGAAAATGGCGAAGAAACGTGCATTGATCGATGCAACGCTGACACTTGCAAGCTTATCGGAAGTGTTCACGCAAGATATTGAAGACATGCAAGAGTTCATTCAAACGGAGCAAGTGGAGACGATGACGGCACAAGACGCAGCAAAGATCAAATTGACGTTTGGGAAGCACAAGGGCAAAACCTTAAAGGAAATCTACAAATCCCATCCGGACTATCTCGATTGGCTTTTGAAACAGGATAGAACGGATCCGGTCATCAAAAAAGGAATCGAGCTGATGTTCAAAGCGGTGGAGGAACAGAAGAAACAGAAGCAGGAGCAAGCGAACGATATTCCTGAAGAAGTCAAGGAAATGGCCGATGACATAGAGGTTGTAGATGAAGAAATACCCTTCGAGTGATGGCCGATGGAATACAAATACGAGATACCTCCCATATTTAAATGGATGGCCCGGGGCGACAAAGCGAGATATGTCGAGTATGTGAAGGAATATTTCGCCCTGGTCCATCCGGACCTAAAGCCAGTAAGAATACAAGGGAAACATGTATACCTAGTCAGAAGGGAAAATGAGGTGAAAAAGAATGGCGAAATTCCGCCAAGTCCATACTGAATTTTGGCAAGACGCATTCGTCCTGGAATTAACGCCGGAAGAAAAATACTTTTATCTTTACCTCATGACTAACAGCAAAACCTCCCAATGCGGCATTTATGAGTTACCCAAAAGAATCATAGAAATTGAAACCGGGTATAACAGGGAAACAGTTGATAAACTGCTTCAACGCTTCATCGATTACGGAAAAATCAAATACAACGAAGAAACACAGGAAATAATGCTAATCAATTGGATAAAATACAACGCTTTGAAAAGTTCGAAAGTAATTTCTTGTGTTGAAAAAGAGCTTGAGCAAGTCAAGGATAAAAAGTTCGTTGAACTTTTTTATACCCTATGCAAACGGTATGGATACCCTATCCATAGGGTATCTATAGGGTATGAATACCCTAACCAACCAGTTTCGGATGGGTATGGGGAAGAAGAAGAAAAAGAAGAAGAAAAAGAAAAAGAAGAAGAACAAGAAGAAGAAAAGGATACGGTATCTGAAGTTGGCGTTAAGGCGTTAAGGTTTTATGAAAAAAACTACGGATTTCTTAATGGCTTCATCACAGAAAATATCATCACTTGGTGCGAAGATCTTTCTGATGATTTGGTCATATATGCAATGCAGATCGCCTTAAAAAACCAAAAGCCATTTAGTTATGCAGAAGGAATATTACGAAACTGGTTGACGCAGAATGTAAAAACTCTTGACGATGCAAAAGCTTTGGAAAGAAAATTCAAATCTCAAAAACAAGAAAATATTCAGGGCCGCGATGTCCCACGGGATTCCGAAATAGACTTTTCAGCAGGAGAGGATGAAAATTGGTCCCTGAAAAATCCCTTTTAGGCTGTTTCATCAAGGCGGATTACCTGCTCAAAGATACGATTATCAAGCCATTCCACCTCGTAGATAAAAGGCATCAGGAATTGCTCAAGACAATGTTCATGCTAAAAGAAGATGGAAAAAATGTTGATTTGATCACCCTATCAACGGTCAAAAATTTAACTGAAATTGGTGGCATCTCTTATCTCAATGAGCTGGCCTCCTACGCTGATCTTGAGAAGTTTGACGAAATCGAAGAATTGGTTTTGGATGCCTGGAAAGAGAGGGAAAAAAAGAACATCCTTGTCAAAGCGGCGGAAAACGATTGGCCGGTAGACAAAATCATTAGAAAATTGGATGCCATCAACCAAGTAAAAATCGATGATTACCAGCCATTAAACGAAATTTTAAAAGATTTGTATGAACTCCCTTGGAAAGAAAAGCCCTTTCAGAAGGGAATCACGACAGGAATCAAAAAACTCAATGATTTGACAAACGGCTGGCAAGATGGGGAAGTGACCATCATAGCAGCAAGGCCGTCGATGGGAAAAAGTGACGTCATGCTGCATTTTGCAAAGCAGATCGGATGGTCGGGGAATTTGCCGATTATATTCTCTCTCGAAATGCCGGCGGTTCAATTGACGACCAGGCTCATAGCATCAACAGGAAACTTGAACCGCAACAAACTGCGGGATCCACGAAAATATCTTTCTGACGAACAAAAACGGCAATGGGCGAATATCATCGGGATTTTGGGAAAGGCAAATATCCAAATATTCGATGGGCCTGGGCAAAGCGTGGCTGAGATCAGGGCGAAAACAAGAAAGGTGATCAATCAATATCCAGACAAAAAACCTGTTATCTTAATCGACTATTTAACCCTGATCAAACCAAGCCATTTTTACGGAGGCAACGCTCATCAGCAAGTGACAGAAATTTCGAAAGACCTGAAAGCCATGGCGAAAGAATTCAATTGCCCGGTCATCTGCCTTGCGCAGCTAAATCGGCAAGTCGAGCAAAGGGCCGAGAAACGCCCGATGATGTCAGATATCAGGGAATCAGGCAGCATTGAACAGGACGCAGACGTGATCATCTTCTTGTACCGGGAAAAATACTACAAACAAGATTCAGAAAATGACACTTTGGAACTGATCATAGCCAAAAACAGGAATGGCCCAATCGGAACCGTGACAGTCAGGTATAACGAATATACGGGAGCGATAGAGGATGAAGGTTAGAGAGCTTTATCAAGACGCTCTAACATATGAGGAATCACCGCTGGCCCATTATCTGCTTCACATGATTCAAGAAAATCTTGTTTCGATGGAAGATGACATCTCTGCGATTGATTTCGATAGGGCGGACCATCAAAAAGTTGCAGAAATGATCGAACGGAACGTCCTGGGGATCAAAAAAATCCGCATTTTTTCGCTCAAAATGGACCGAGAAAAATTCTGCTTCATTTTTGCTGGAAGCGAGAAAGAAGCGATTGAGTGCTACAAAAAACATTTCAAGAAAGCGCATATGAATTGCATCGAACAAACTTTGGATTTTGAGATAGTACGAGGGAACGAAATAAGCACATTCCGGGAGTTACGAAAAGAACACGAAAAATTCCCGGCAATCGCCGGATTCTATGAAAGGAGGCACTAAAATGGGAAATCTATACCGTGCCGCAACCCTCATGCAAGACCTGAAGAAAAAAGCCATGATCGAAGAACTTGTCAAACTTGGAGTAATCAAAAATCCTGCTGCATTTGCTGAGAAAGACTACCACGACATCAAACAGCTGCTTGCCGCGGCGTTGGTGAAAATCGAAAGTCCAGAAAATGAGTGGTTTTGAGGTGATCATATGATCGCGGAAAGCATGGCCATAGCGGCTTTAGAAAATCAATACATGACCAAAAGCCGGCAGAAAGTCGTCGTCATACTGGAAGATCTTGATTTCGTTTGGGACGAAAAAGACTTGATCCGGCTCCGGAAAATGTATGCGGATGGCGCAAACATCTGGCAAATGAACGAAGTGTTTCAGCGGGAGAATGAGCTAGAAATTCTGCTGGCACTGATCCATCTGTGGAAAAAAGGCCAGATCCCTGGGATTGATTTAAAGCGGCTTTTCGGGAAGACGAAAAAGCGTCAACCTGAGGGGAGTTGATGGGAAAATGACAAAGCCGTGGATGAAAGAGATCCCGCTCGAAATGAGCTTGTTCGGTCCTGTCTGCCCTTTCTGCTGCGAGATAAAAACCCACTTGGTGACAAAACTTTTCCAAGAGGGCATCGGCTGGATCTGCGAAGATTGCCGGAAATATGAGACCACGAAGGATATGTATGTGCCGCCGGCCGTGAAAGAGTTCAAAAGGAGGGTGAGAAAATATGCGGGAACTGAAGTTCCGCGCTTGGGATAAAAGAAAACGAATCATGGTTTATCGAAACGAAAATGAGAGTGCTGATTATTGGGATGGAGTGTATGGATCAGAAATTGAGTTAATTAACTCGCTATTGAATGACTCTTCATATGAATTCATGCAATACACCGGCCTCAAAGATCGAAACGGGAGGGAGATTTATGAAGGGGATATTGTCAAATGGGGACAACTGGAAGGCAACACTGAAAATCCCGTGCGAATCGCAATCGTTGAATTCGATCCGGACTTACAATTTCGTTGCATAAATCTTGACCATATCTTTAGATTTGGTTGCTTCATGTATCCGAGTGAAGCTCTCGAAGTGATTGGAAACATTTATGAAAACCCTGAGTGGTTGGAGGAGAAAGAAAATGAGTAAATGCTATTTCTGTGGGGAAGAGACGAAAGGAAGAAAATTCGTGGGAAAGAATTTTTTCACACACGAGAGAGAAGAATATGATGTCTGTGAAAACTGCTATGATACCGATTTAGAAAAAACCGGAGATCAAAAAGCAAACGGAGGAGAAAATAATGAATCTTAAAAAACTCTTCGAATTGCAACGCCAGCTAGACGAACGAATTGAGCAAGAGCATCCCCGGCAGCCCGACGAAGATCGGTTGGCGAAGAAGAACCTGGCCCTGCTGGTGGAGCTTGGGGAGCTCGCAAATTGCTGGCGAGGCTTCAAATTTTGGAGTTATTGCCAAACACCGAGAACAGAGGAATTAGGTGAATGTCCTCTATGCAAAGGTACAGGCGATTTAGGAAATGTTTGGGCTGAAAATTGCATTGAATGCGGGGGGACAGGAAAGGTTGTAATCAAAAATCCACTCCTTGAAGAATACGTTGACGGTCTCCATTTCCTGTTGAGCATTGGGCTTGAAATAGGCTGTGATCAAAATTTGACAATTGGAAATGTACCTAAAAGAGATTCTCTAATTGATATGTTCCAAGATGTTTTTAAACAGGTAGCGGTTTTCGATTCATGCATAAACGATTTAAAATATCGCTTCAAGGATACTCCGGAATATAACGTTCATAGAGTTCATTACTCGATTCTTCTTGACTTGTATTTGGAATTAGGCCAAATGCTCGGCTTCACATGGGAAGAGATAGAGGAAGCCTATCTTCAAAAGAATCAGGAGAATTTCAGGAGGCAGGAGAGTGGTTACTAATGCCAATTCAAATAGACGAAAAATACCGTATCGAATCTGATAAGTATTGTTGGATACTGCAAGAAAAGAAAACCAAAAATCCAAAGCACCACCTTTCAAAATCCGAATCACCAAACGAACGATGGATGGATGTCGGTTACTATGCAGATCTTCATCAGCTTATTTCTGCTTTGCTAGATCGCGAATTAAAGCAGGGGGATATTAATACATTGACAGACATCAAAAAAGAGCTATTACAAATCGAAAACAGGCTGAAATCGAGAATTGACGAGCTGATAAGTCAGGTGAATGCAAATTGAGCGGACGGAAATCGAAACAGAAAGGGAATCGCCGGGAGAGGGAGTTTGCAAGATTGATAGATGGCATCCGGGTCCCTCTTTCCGGGGCGAAGACGGGATTTGAAAATGACGTGCAGGGGCTCGGGTTGAAGTGGGAAGTGAAAGCCAGGAAGGACGGATTCAAGACGTTGTATCAATGGTTGGAGGATGAACGGGAAAAACCCGATGCCCTGGCCCTGAAGGCGGATAGGAAACCGTGGTTGGTTGTGATGGAGCTGGACAAATTCCTGGAGATTGTCGAAGGAGGTCAACAATGGAACCGGGAAAATATGAGTGGTTAGGGACCGAAATCGGAAGATTGGTAGATGAAAAGAATCGGGCATACGGCGACGCCTTCAACAAGTCCAGCGATTTTCTAAAAATCCTCTATCCCGATGGTGTGAAGCCAGAACAATACGGGGATATGCTGGCGGTCGTGAGAGTCTTCGACAAGTTGATGAGGATTGCGAACCAGAAAGAAGCATTTGGGGAAAATCCGTGGCGTGATATTTGTGGATATAGCCTACTTTCTATTGAAAGAGGCGAACGAATTGAGCGAGGTTAAAGTCTACTACCTCTCAAAAGAGGAACTCGAAAAAGTCCGGTATGGAGCAAAATGCGATCTGGATCAACGTCCTCGTCGAATCGGGCACGTTGATTGGAAATGGCGTCACGTGAAAAGAAGAAAGAAGTTGTCTCAAAAATAAAAAAACCGGGCCCACTCCCGGCGGAAATGTTCTACTTCAATTTTAGCACGGGAGGGTCCATATGAAAATAGACACTGAAAAAATGATAGCAGAGATAAGCCTTTTAGAAAATGCTGTATATAGAGTGAAGGACGGAAAAATCGATAAGATTGACACACCCGGCGTTGGTTTTGGAAAACAAATAATCCATTGGCAAGATGGACGGCCGGAACGGTATGAAATTAATTATACGAAGAAATGAAGGGGGAAATTTAAAGTGGAACATACTTTTATCATGAAATTTCAAACGGACGCCAAAGATTGGAGAGTCCATCTAAGCAAAGCGTTAAATCAGCTTTGCAAGGATACCAATGGAGGAATAGCTATTTTTGAATTAAACGAGATTGGTAAAGAAAAAGCCGAAGCGATTATTAAGGGTAATTAAAGCATAAATTTTCGTCCTATCGGAACAACCGAGGGGCACTTGATGACTGGAATGGTCATTGAGTGCCCTTTTCTTTTGGAGAGGAGAATGAACATGAGGAAGAAGAACATCATCAAAACCAGCTACTGCAAAGGCTGTATTTGGCTCGTAGATGGCCGTCTGTGCCCGTTTTTGAGGTGTGTGAGGGGTTATGGTTGGGTGGCGGAGAAAAAGGCGAAGGAGGGGCAAAAAAATGGCTCTGACGAAGCGAGAAATTGAAAATATCCTCAAAAACTATCATTGGATGCTGAACTCTATCAAAATCATGCGGGAACAAATGGATGATGAAGTCAGCAGCAAAACGGCCATGTACGGGCTGGACGCAAGTCTGCCAAGGCCGAAGGGGAACCCGGGTGATCCGGTATTTGCGGATGTTGTTAGACGGTCGAAACATTGGAAGAAGATCGAGCAGTATGAAAAAAAGGTCGCTGCCATTCAAAAATTCATTGATTGTATTACAGATGAACGTGAATATGAAGTCTTGAACTGGATTATGGAGGGGAAGGGGTACAGATGGATAGCAAGGCATATGGGGCTTTCTGAAGCTCATATCAGACGAATTAAAGATTCTATTGTCGATCAGATCTTTAAAAAGTCGCAAATGTCGCAAACGACGCAAAGGACGCAAAGGACGCAAACGTCGCAAACGGCGTAAACGACGCAAATTTTTTATTACAAATTTTTGTGTGTAAAATCGGAGGTAGGACCGGGGCGGCCAAAAGCTCCGGGTTCAGAAAATTCATTTTGCTCATCCACCATGAGTGGATAGAGCCAGCCGGATTTCGCAAAGCGATTTCCGGCTTTGCCTGTGGTGCTTGGAATCCGCATGAGAGTGGCGGTGAAAATGTGGGAAACTGGACAAGTGAAGAGCACGAGGCCCTGCTGGAAATGCGCCAGCGGGGATTGACGTTTAAACAAATTGCTGAGGAATTGACAATTAGATTCGGGAGACCATTCACCGAAGAGTCGGTGAGAAGCAGACTGAAAAGGACGAGGAAAAAGAATATCGAATTCCAAGACCGGAAGAATGTCTGGAATTCGATCGAGGAATATTTGGAACACCTGATTAAACATCAAGAAGAGCTTCAAAAGTTCGATGATCGGCAAACGTCCGTCACCATCGATATTGATGATGACAAGCCGATTGGCATAGTTTTCACGGGTGATTGGCATGTGGGTGGACTTTATACAGCCCACAAGGAAATGCTGAGAGACTTCCGGACCATGAAAGAGACGGAAGGACTATACAACATCACGATGGGCGATTACGGAGATAATTACAACCAGAATAGCCACAAAGGTGGCATATTCGAGCAGATTGAGAATCCGGACCGGCAAAAAGAATTGATTCTCTATTTCTTCAAGGAATTTCTTGGTGAAAAGAATCTTGCGGTCCTGAAAGGCAATCACGACAATTGGTCCTATCGGGAAACCGGAGAGGATTTCGTGAAATACATTGCCCGGCAAATTGAATCGCCTTACTTGTGGTATGGTGGGGAGATCAACATTAGGCTAGGGAATCAGGTTTACAAAATCATAGCCAGACACAGCTACATCGGCAGCAGTGCGCTGAACACGACGAACAGCCAGCGCCGGCTTTTCGACGAGACGCAAGGCGATATCATTGCTTTGGGACATTTGCATTTCAACGAAAGCCACGCCAAAACAAAAGCCGGTAAAGATACCGTTTGGATACGGACGGGAAGCTATAAGATTACGGATGACTATACACAGTGGGCCATCGGAGGAAGAGGCGATATCAGGCAGCCGATGGTGATTCTATTCCCGGGCCAGAAGAAGATCATAGACTTCCGGGATATGTATGATGGGATCCCGTATTTGAAGATGGTAAGGGGAGAAAGTGTATCTTACAAAATATAGAGAAAGCCGGGTAAATCAAAAACCCGGCCATTCAAATTATAACCCACGAAATCTTTCGCGGCGTCGTCGTTCGAAGTCTTGGATTTCTGTGATTTCTTTTGTCAATGCTCTTAATATTGTTCCGTCTGAGAGGATGTAATAAATTGCTTCACTGATTGCTTTTTCTAATTCGGGGTTATTGATTTTATTTTCATTAAACATTCTGCTTACAATTCGAGAAATGTTTGATTCAATACCCGACAACATTTTCTTCCCTCCTTTCTTAAGAAAATTTTACCAAAAATGAGAGGTGGATAAAGATGTTTGTTACCAAAAAGGGCTTACAACGTGAATTAGAAAGTATCTACGACATGATCGATTTTGCACGCGATAGAGCTGTAAACGACGCTAAATGGGCAGTCGAGAAAGAAGACATTTCACCAATATTGAAAGTGTTGGAGAAATTAGAAGCTCGTATCGAAAAATTAGAGAAGCGTAACTGATAATGAAGGATTTTGCCTCCTTTTGTCGAAATGAAAAGGCGAAAGGAGGTGAGAACAGTGGATCCGAAGGATAGAAATGAATATAGAAAAAGAAAATTAAAAGAATTATATGATTATTATTTTGAAAATAATCAAGAATGGAAGGATGTTATTAAGGAAATAAGAGAAGACAGCGAAGCAAGAGCGGCTTATGATTACTTAGAACAAAAAGGCTTAATTTTTTACAAAGAAGAAAGAGCCAGTGGCGAGATAGTATTTGCTGAAGCAAAAATTAATGCGCAAGGAATTGACGTAATCGAGCAAGATTTGGATATAAGATAATTCAGCGCCTTTAATGGCGCTTTTTCTTTTGGGATTGATGTCTATGTTTAAGCCAACCAATCCATTTTACAAATCAAAAAAGTGGGAAAGAAAAAGGAAAGCTGTATTAAAACGTGATGAGTACCTTTGTCAAGAATGCAAGCGATATGGAAAGACAACTCCGGCAACAGTAGTGCACCATATCTTCCCTTTAGAACAATATCCGGAGATCAGGCTCAATGATAAAAATTTGATTAGCCTTTGTTATCGATGCCATGAACAGATGCATAACAAGATGACTGACGAACTGACAGAAAGAGGTAAACAATGGGCGGAAAGAGTATCCCCCCTCCTCTTTGGTGATCGGAATTGCCCTGGGGGACCGGCGACGGGGCCCTCTTTCCAATAGCGCGGAATTTTTTCAGAAAGGGGTGTTCAAATGGTCAAGTCAAAAAAAGCGTTCATAACAGAAATCAAAAAACAGATGAAGTCGCTCGGCACCTACAAACCGGAATATGACCGCATGATTGAAATTTTTGCGGGAATGCTTCATCAATACTATATTTTTGAGGAGCAATTCGCCGAAAGCGGATATAAAATCACGGAACTGTATACTAACAAAGCCGGAGCGACGAACGAACGCAAGACACCCCTTTACACAGCCATGGAAAGCCTGAGGAAAGACATCGCAACCTATTCGGACCGGCTATGCTTGAATCCAAAAGCATTGGAGTCCATCACAATCGAACAACAAAAAAACTCAAAACTGGCCAAGGTTTTGAGTGAGTTAGAATGAAGAAGTTTAAAAATTATGAAGTTGTGATGGAATATGCGAAAAGCATAGTCGAAGGCCGAAAGGTGGCGTGTAGAGAATTAATTCAGGCGGCTAAACGCTTTTTTAAAGATCTTGAAAATCCCAAATATGAATTTAATCCAAAAGATGCCGAATTCGTTATTCAAATCATTGAAAAAACTTTCGTTCACGACCAGGGCGAACGATTAGACGGCACACCGTTGCGCGGTGAGCCTTTTTTATTGGAACCGTGGCAGAAGTTTATCATCTACAATTTGCTTGGCTTCTATCTCAAAGGAACGAAGATCAGGAGATACAAAGAAGCGTTTATCTTTATCCCAAGAAAAAACGGTAAAACGAGACTGATTGCGGCGTTGGCGTGGGCCTTGGCACTCCTCGAAAGACAATCCGGATCAAAAATTTATATCACAAGCGCGGCCCTGCAACAGTCTTTGCAATCGTTCGATTTCATCCTTTTCAACCTTCGCCAGATGGGTGAAGACCAAAACTTTCGGATATTGAATAATAACCAAGAAAACAGCATTAGTGGCGAATTCAGCGACGGTTCCATTTACATTCGGGCCCTGGCCGCCAATCCAGATAAGCAAGACTCCCTGAACTGTAATGTCGGGATCGCCGATGAAATGCACGCCTACAAGACGCCGAAGCAATACAACATTATCAAAGAAGCGATGAAGGCGTACACGAACAAGCTGATGATCGGCATTACGACAGCCGGCGATGACATGACGTCGTTCTGTTACCAGCGCTTGCAATATTGCAAAAAGATTCTTGACGGAACCGTTACAGACGAAGCGTATTTCGTTTTCATTACAAAAGCGGATGAGGACGAAAATGGTGACGTGGACTATACAAACCCGATCGAACACGAAAAAGCAAACCCAAACTACGGTGTAACTATTCGCCCGGAAGACATGATGAACGATGCCTTGCAAGCGCAGAATGACCCGCAACAGCGGAAAGACTTCCTGGCGAAGTCGCTGAACATCTACACGTCATCAATGAAAGCATATTTTAACTTGGACGAATTCCGCCGATCGGATCGGAAATACGACTGGACCATCGAGGAGTTGGCTAAGTTGCCCATCCAATGGTTTGGGGGCGCCGATCTTTCAAAACTGCATGACCTTACCGCCGCGGCATTGTACGGACATTATGACGGCGTGGACATTGCCATCACACACGCCTGGTTCCCGATCGTCGCGGCGACACGGAAGGCCGAAGAAGACAACATCCCGCTTTTTGGATGGAAAGATGATGGCTGGCTAACGATGACTAACACGCCGACGACCAATCACGCCGATGTGGTGAAGTGGTTTGAGGAAATGCGGGCCAAGGGCTTTAAAATCAAACAGATCGGTTACGACCGGAAATTCGGCCGCGAATTTTTCATGATGATGAAACATAAGAGATTCAGCATTGTGGACCAACCGCAGTATTATTACAAAAAGTCAGAGGGATTCCGCAGAATTGAAAAGATGGCCAAAGACGGCAAGTTTTATTATCTACATTCCCAGGCCTTCGAATATTGTTTGCAGAATGTCCATGCTATCGAGAAGACAGACGACATGATTCAGTATGAAAAAATCGAAGACAATTTGCGGATTGATATTTTCGATGCGGCTGTATTCGCCGCTATTCGAATGCTCGAAAATATAGAAAAATCGCAAACGGCCATAAAGTGGCTGAAAGGTGGAGATTAAATGGGACTGTTGGACTTTTTTAGGCGAAAAACACGATCTGAACCTTCTTCCCTTGTCTGGTTCACTAACGGCGGGGATCCGTCCATTCTACTTCCGGGCTATATTCGACTTTCAGACAACCCAGAAGTAAGGACAGCGGTTCACAAAATCGCAGACTTGGTTTCAAATATGACGATCTATCTGATGCAAAACACAGAAGACGGCGATATCCGAATAAAGAACGAGCTGTCCAGGAAGATTGACATCAACCCGTATAGTTTAATGACGCGTAAAACGTGGATGTACAATATCGTGTATACGATGCTCTTAGACGGAGACGGGAATAGCGTCGTCTTCCCGAAATATACCACCGATGGGTTAATTGACGAATTAATCCCACTTGCGCCGTCTAAGGTGAGTTTCATAGAAACGGAAGACGGATACAAGGTTTACTATCAAGGAAAAACCTATAACTACGATGAAATCTTGCATTTCATCGTCAACCCGGATCCGGAAAAACCGTACTTGGGCCGCGGATACCGGGTAGTCCTGAAGGACATTGTTGAAAATCTGAAACAGGCAGCAGCGACAAAGAAAACATTCATGAGCGGAAAATATATGCCAGCCCTCATCGTGAAAGTCGATTCAATGACCGCAGAATTGGCCAGCGAAGAGGGGCGGGATGGTGTCTATCAGAAATTTTTGGAATCAAGCGAAGCAGGAAAACCGTGGATTATTCCCGCAGAATTGATTGAGGTTGAACAAGTAAAGCCTCTTTCGTTGAATGACATTGCTCTTCATGAATCGGTGGAAATTGACAAACGGACTGTTGCTGGCATTCTCGGAGTGCCGGCTTTTTTGTTGGGTGTTGGCGAATTCAACCGTGACGAATATAACAATTTCATCAACACGACCATCATTTCTACAGCGAAAATCATCGAGCAGGAATTGACTAAGAAGCTGCTGATCAGTCCGGACCTATATTTCAAATTCAACCCACGCAGCCTTTACGCCTACGATCTGAAAGAACTCGCTGACGTTGGCGCCAATCTCTACATCCGCGGCATCATGAAAGGGAATGAGGTCCGCGACTGGCTTGGATTATCTCCGGAAAAAAGTCTGTCCGAATTGGTCATCCTGGAAAACTTTATCCCGCTCGATAAGATCGGCGACCAAAGCAAACTTCAAGGAGGTGAGAATGATGGATGACCGGAAAGCAAAAAGACAGACCAGAAGCATGCCTTCTTCACTAACGACCAGGGCGGAAGAAAACAGCAATGAAATGTATATCGAAGGGTATTTCGCCGTTTTCAATCGGGAAACTGAACTCTTTCCAGGAGGATATGAAGAAATCGAACCGGGAGCTTTCGATGAAACACTCAGCAATGACATCCGGGCGCTGATCAACCATGACACAAGCCTTGTTCTAGGAAGAACCAAAGCTGGGACACTAGAACTGAAAACCGACAGCCGCGGGCTTTGGGGAAGAATCAAGATCAATCCGAACGACACTGACGCCGTCAATCTTTATGAGCGTGTGAAACGCGGCGACGTCGATCAATGCTCGTTCGGATTCAATATTTTGGAGGAAGAAACGGAGTACCGGGATGATGGCACAGTCAAATGGACATTGAAAAAAGTTGATCTCCACGAGGTTTCAGTCGTGACTTTCCCGGCATATCCGGACACAAACGTCCATGCTCGCATGGAAGAATTTGCACAATACAAAAAACGCCAATTGGAATTGAGGAAAAATCAATTGAAGGAGAGGATTCGAAATGCCTTTAAAACAGCTGATGTTGACCAAAAAAATTGAACAACGAAAAGAGCTCCTGAAAGAGTTGCTGGAGAAAGAGGACGAGCTGAAAAAACGCTCAGAAGATCTTGAAAAAGCGATTGAAGAAGCGAAAACTGACGAAGAAATTGCGGCCGTGGAAGAAGAAGTAAGCAAAATTGAAACCGAACAAAACGAATTGACAGAGAAAAAATCCAAGCTCGAAGGGGAAATCGCTGAACTTGAAAGTGAATTGGAGCAGCTGAATAGTAAAGCTCCGTCAAACCAAAAACGCAATAATGAGAAAGGGGAAGAAACGATGGTGAAAGAAGGAATCAGCAAAGGCCAAGTCAGGGAATTGATTCGTACCGGCGAATACTACAAATTGCAGGAAGTTAGGGAGTTTTACGAAAAATTGAAGAATTTCCGGGGGGTTTCCGGGGGAGAATTAACGATTCCAGAAGTAGTCGTCAACCGCATCATGGACATCATGGGCGACTACACGACCTTGTACCCGCTCGTCAATCGAATCACTGTCAAGGGCACAGCCCGGATCCTCATTGATACCGACGATTCTCCGGCGACCTGGATGGAACAATCCGGCGCCATCCCGCAGGGTGACGTAGGTACGATCGTTGCTGTCGACTTTGACGGGTTCAAAGTTGGGAAAGTGACGTTCGTCGATAACTATTTGCTGCAAGATTCGATCATAAACCTTGACGATTACGTCACCAGGAAGATCGCGAGGGCCATCGCGAAAGCGATTGACCAAGCGATCGTGAAAGGCCAAGGCGCGACTCAAAAACAACCGACTGGTATCATCCCGAGCTTGCCTGCCGAAAACCAAGTGACTGTGGAAGCCGATGCTAATCTTTTGAAGAACCTGGTCAAGCAAATTGGACTAATCGACACCGGAGAGGATGCTGTTGGCGAAATTGTGGCCGTCATGCATCGGAAAACCTACTACAACCGCTTGGTTGAGTTCAGCATTCAAGTGGATTCCAGTGGTAACGTTGTTGGGAAGCTCCCGAACTTGCGTACTCCGGATCTGCTCGGCTTGCGTGTTGTATTCAATAACTTCCTGGATGAAGACACGGTCCTGTTCGGTGACTTCCAACAATATACCTTGGTCGAACGTGAAAATATCACGCTCGATAATTCGCCGCATGTAAAATTCGTTGAGGACCAAATGGCGTTCCGTGGTAAAGGACGTTTCGACGGTAAACCGGTGAAGCCGGAAGCGTTTGTTCTTGTCACGATCACCGAGCCGCCGGCTGTATAATGAAAGGCTGATGCGAAATGACCAAATACATTGTCATCAAAGCGTTCAGGGATTTACAAGATAATATGCACCTATACCGGGAGGGCGACAAATATCCGCGCCGGGGCCGCGCCAAAAAGGAAAGAATTGAAGAATTATTGACTGACAAAAACCGCGCCGGTGTTCCGTTGATTGCTGAAGTGAAAGAAGGCGATGAATAATGAATTTCACCGCTGAACAGAAAGGAACGGCAATCAGCCTGGTTAAGGAACGGCTCGGGATCCGGACCAATGTCCGGGATACCTATATCACAGCCATTGTAGATGGCGTGATTGAAGAACTCGAAGATGAAAAAGGGTTGGTGCTGGATGGCGCCAACCCTTATCATTTGATGTTTGTCGTTGATTACGCCGCATGGCGCTATCAAAACCGGGATAGTGACGGGGCTATGCCTCGTCATTTGCAATATAGGTTGCACAATCTGATGATTCATGCCGGCGGTGTTCAAAATGACGTATGATCATGAGCTTGTATTAATCAAACAAGACTTTACATTTGACGAAATCGGCAACCAGATCCCGATCGAAACAAGAAAAACTGTCCTATGTAACGTGAAATCGGTGGGTAGAAATGAATTCTACAGCGCGGCAACGACCGGGCTGCGTCCTTCCATCGTCTTTGTGATTCACGGATACGAATATGACGGGGAACAATCCGTTGAATTTGAAGGCATACGGTACAAAGTGATCAGGACCTATTCAACTGATTTTGAAGAAATGGAATTGACATGCGAAAGAGTGATCGGCAATGGCTGAAATCAAAATCAAGAATTTAGCCTATGAAATCTCAAAGGCCTTGGAAGAATATACAACAGAAGTAGAAGAAAAATTGGATGATGTCAAAAAAGAGGTTGCAAACGAAACAGTGAAGTTACTGAAACAAACGAGCCCAAAAAAGACAGGTCATTATGCAAGGGGATGGGCGAGGAAGAGAGTAGGGACGGCCGAAGTAGTGCATAACCGTACAGATTATCAATTGACGCATCTTTTGGAATATGGACACGCAACAAAAAACGGAGGACGGACAAAAGCCTATCCGCATATCGGGCCCGCAGAAAAAAAGGCGGTTAATGAATACGTCAAGCGTGCAGAGAAGGTGATTCGCGGTGACGCATGAAGAATTATTCCAAATCCTGAAAGCGACTGGGTTGCCAGTCGCTTATTCTCATTTTCCCGAAGGACCGCCAAGTATCCCTTATATCACTTTCATTGAAATTGGTTCTGAAAATTTTTTTGCAGATGACAATGTTTATAAAGACATCAAAGACTACAACATCGAGCTTTATACCCAATATAAAGAGCCGAACGTGGAGAAGGTTTTGGAAGACTTGCTTAAAGCTAACGAACTCCCTTTTACCACCGCGGAAACCTACATCGAATCCGAAAAACTTTTCCAAAAAATTTACGAAGTGAGGTTGATTTAAATGGCAAATCGCGTTCAATTCGGTTTGAAAAATGTTCATTTTGCGCCGTTAACGGTGAATCAAACCGACGGAACGGTTACTTATGCAACGCCAATTAAAATGCCCGGTGCTGTTGAACTCTCCCTCGAACCGCGCGGGGATATGGTGGAATTCTATGCCGATGATATGCTTTACTATTCCGCTTCGAATAACCAAGGATATGAAGGCACGTTATCTATTGCAAATATCCCGGTTGAATTCCTGAAAGAAGCATTGGGCGAAGAATTGGATGAAACGGATGGCGTTTTGAGTGAAGTGGCAAACGCGAAAGGGAAACCTTTCGCTTTATTGTTTGAATTTGATGGCGATGTAAAAGCAACGCGGCACGTTCTTTATAATTGCACCGCATCCCGTCCAACGATCGGCTCGCAAACCAAAACCAATTCGGTTGAAGTTCAGCCCAATGAATTGACTTTTGTAGCAGCGCCTATTGAACTGGACGGAAAAATCGTGGTCAAAGCCAAAACTACAGAACAAACGCCTCCGAATATTTATGATGCCTGGTATCAATCGGTCTATCGGAAAGTTCCTGTGGGTTAATGAGGTGAGATTATGGAAAAAACGCTGGAAATCGACGGAAAACAGGTCCGCTTTAAGTCCACGGCGGCAACACCTCTGAGGTATAAAGCTCAATTCGGGCGTGATTTTTTTGCAGACTTACTCAAAATGGAGAAATTGCGGAAATTTGACCCGAAAAAAGAAAATTATGAGATCCTTGAGAGTTTGGATACGACTGTTTTCTTAAACATTGCATGGGTTTTGGCCAAAACTGCGGATCCAAAAATCCCCGATCCGCTGACTTGGTTCGATACTTTTGAATCATTTCCTCTGGACGAAGTTTTTTCACATCTTCAAGACCTCTTAATTCATTCCCTCCAAAGTAAAAAAAAATAGAACATGCGAAAGGAACGGACGATGGTGAACTCCTCACTGTCGATTCGTTCCTTTTTGGTTGTAAAAGGGCTGGATTGACGTTGGATGATCTCGAAAACATGACGATTGGCATGTGTATTGACTACATGGAAGAAGTCGTGGATGCGATGAATCCGAAGCCGAAAGTGAGACGGGCAACACAAGAGGATTTCGATTCGTTCTAAGGCGGTGAAATAAATGGCCGGCAAGAGAATTCAAGGCATTACCATTGTCCTGGATGGCGAAACAAAAGCATTAGATAAAGCTTTGCAAGATGTGAATAAACGTTCCCGTGATTTGCAAAACGAACTTCGTGAAGTAGAAAAAGCTTTGAAGTTCAATCCAGGCAATGTTGAACTTCTTTCCCAAAAACAAAAAATTTTGACGGAAATCATTGAGACTACAAGCCAAAAATTAGATAGATTGCGGCAAGCAGAGCAGCAAGTCCAGGAACAATTTAAGAAGGGTGAAATAGGCGAACAACAATACCGGGCTTTCCAGCGGGAAATTATTAAGACAGAAAGCCAATTGGAAGGTTTTAAAAAGCAATTGGCCTCTATTGATGATACAAAAGCAACAGAAAATCTCCGAAAAGACTTTCTAAAAGTCAAAGATGCAGCGAAAGAAGCAAAGGAAGAAATCAAAAACGTTGGTTCGGAACTGGCCAATATGGTCGCTGGGGCCGCGGCGGCTGGCGGTGTTGCTGGCGTCATCGAAAAATCCCTTGACATTTCCAATTTAGATACGCAAATAGATATCTCTTTTAACGTTCCGGAAAAATCCAAACAATCTATCAAACAAGCAGTCAGAGATATAGAAGCATATGGTCTTGATATTCAGGAGGCTCTCGAGGGAGTACGTCGTCAATGGGCATTAAATAGTCGCGAATCTGATAAAACGAACGCAAAAATTGTTAAAGGTGCCGCTGCAATCGCAAGGGCCTATAATGGGATTGATTTCATAGAACTTATTCAAGAGATTAATGAAATCGGCAGAGAACTAAAAATCTCTGATGAAAATGCTCTTGGCTTAGTGAATCAACTCCTCAAAATCGGCTTCCCTCCTGAACAACTAGATATTATCGCTGAATACGGCCAACAATTGCGACGCGCCGGATTTAACGCACAAGAAATTCAAGCTATTTTTGCCGCCGGCGTCGAAACCGGGACTTGGAATATCGATAATTTGCTCGATGGGCTGAAAGAGGGACGGATCAGACTGGCGGAATTCGGGCAAGGAGTACCGAAAGCAACAAAAGAATTACTGGCTAATACAAATATTTCCGCAAAACAACTTCAAAAATGGGGCCAAGAAGTAGCCAAAGGCGGAGAAAACGGCCGGAAGGCCATGCAAGAAGTGGCGAAAGCCCTAATGGGAGTAAAAGATGAAACAACAAGAAATGCCCTTGGAGTGGCTATATTTGGAACAATGTGGGAAGACCAGGGCGAAAACATTACCGAAACCATTCTCAACATGGGGGACCATCTGAAAAGCGCAAAAGAGAATCAAGATTTGCTGAATGATTCTGTCAATAAACTTGATTCTTCACCTGCTGTTCAATTCCAACAAGCCTTAGGGCAATTGAAGTTAGCGCTGGAACCGCTTCTTGGAGTTATCGCTTCGATCATTGGAAAAATTGCCGAATGGGCGAAAAATAACCCGACGTTGGTAGCAACAATTACTGCAATAGTAACGACACTCGGTATTCTCCTAGGGATAATGATGGGGCTGGCTCCGATCTTTACTGCTATTTCAGTCGCTGCCGGTGCTTTGGGGGTTAGTATCGGAGCGATCGCTACGCCTGTTTTAATCGTGATCGGAGTCATAACCGCTTTAATTGCTATTGGCGTCGCCCTATGGAAAAACTGGGATACGGTTCGGAAGAAAGCTTCGGAAATCTGGGGGAGTATCAAAACTTTCTTCAGTAACACATGGAACAGCATTAAATCAACCGCATCCAACGTCTGGAATGGCATCAAAAATACGGTTTCCAATATTTGGAGTTCTATGAAAACAAAGGCTTCAAATATCTTCAGCGGAATAAAAAACGCTATTAGTAATGCATTTAATAATGTTCGAACGTTTGTTTCAAACATATGGAATGGGATTCGGAACACAATTTCAGGTGTGTGGAATGGGATTAAAAATACTGCATTACGTGTGTTTGGGTCCGTTCGAGATGGAATTGTCAACGCGTTTAATCGCGTAAGAGATAGAATCAGTGGCATTTGGAGTGGAATTTGGGGAACGATTAGGCGATTTATTAACTATATCATCGACGGAATAAATACAATGATTCGCGGGCTAAATAAATTGAAATTCAAGGCACCGGATTGGGTGCCTTTTATTGGCGGAAAATCTTTCGGAATCAGCATTCCAACCATTCCGAGACTAGCCCGAGGCGGAGTTGTATCTGATCCGACTCTAGCTGTTGTGGGTGATGCAGGGCCCGGAAACCCGGAAATTGTGGCCCCTAAGAAGATGTTGAAAGATATTTTGAAAGAAACTTTGCAAGAATTGCAAGGAAACAGAGGATCTGCGCAGCCGCTTGTAATCCAATTGCAGGTAGATGGTAGGACGCTGGCTGAAACTACTTTCAGGGATATTCAAGAACTGATTGATTTCAATGAAAGCCGACGCAACAGGTTTAGGGGATGATATAAATGCTTTCCTTCTCTTTCAACGGAATCCGAAAAGACTATGTCCATATGCTCCGGGGTCGCAAACGCCCGCCGTGGCCCACTTTGGCAAGAAATATTCTGACTGTTCCCGGGAGGCCCGGCGGATATCTTCAAGGAACTGAGATTCAACCGAGAATTATTGAGGTTCCGATTACGATTCGGGGTCAAAATATAGGTGATCTACAAAAACTGAAAGAGGATTTGGCCTCTTGGCTTGTCACCGATGAACCGAAAGAATTGGTATTCGATGATGAGCCAGATCGCACATACTATGCAGTTGTCGATGAAACAATCGATTTCGATGAAATTGCCTATTTGGGGCAGGGGACCGTCCGATTCCTCTGCCCTGACCCATACAAATATGGCCCCCTCCGTACGCAAACGATCAATGACCCTGTAAGTGGGGAAGGTAATCCAATCGTCACGAATGAAGGCACAGCGGAAACGTATCCGACATTCACCGCATACGTGAAACAGCCGATTACGTTTCTTGACATCATCGCTCCAGACGCCTACATGCGTGTTGGTCAGCCGTATGCGACCGATCAAACACCGGCGGATGGCGAGAAAAGGGTACTTAATGACAACATGAGCACGCTGACTGGCTGGGGCTCGGCAACGACAGTTGATGGCGGAATTGTACAAGGTTCATTTCATGTCGTGAATGAAACGTTCCGGGTGCAAAGCTATGGACCGACTTACAACGGATGGGCAGGGCCTGCACTGAAAAAATCTGTGCCAAGCCCGATTCAAGACTTTCAAGTGAAGGCGTTGATTGACATTACATCGAGTGCGAACGGGGTTGGCCGCATCGAAATTTACGGTCTTGATACCGCAAACAATTTCGTTTTCCGCATGGGAATTGGCGACTTTTCAGCGAAATCGAAAGACGTGAAAGCGTATTGGGAATTGGGGCCGTCGACGGACACGATCTTCACAACGTATGGAAAGAAAAAAGGGAAGCTGAATGATTATTATGGCATTCTCGTCATTCAACGGAAGGGGAATCGCTGGACATTCTCCACCGCCAGAAGAACAAGCGCGGCGCCCGTTGCAAATTATGTTGACTATGTAAAATCGACATATGTTGATACCAAAAACAAATACACGGGCCAGCTCGCACAGATTCAAATTCATATAGGAACGCATTTGGGTTACGGGCCGATTAGTCATATGAGCATCAACCATATTGAAGTCTTTGAACTTCGCGACACTGCCGCTGACCAGATTCCGTACATCGCATATCCAGACGATGTATTGCAATTCGATCACAAAAATGCGGTTATTTACCGGAACGGCGAGCCGATCATGGCATACAAAGATTTCGGCGCACGCTTCTTCCCGTTGGCTCCAGGAGAAACGGGATTGGCGGTGAATCCTTCCGATTCTGCAATTGTAACCGTTGAGTATAGACCTCGATTCAAATGAGGTGGTAGCGCATGATTCATATCATCGATCGGCAAACTGAACAAATTCTCGACGTTATGGTGAACCAATCCGACCAAAAAATCTATTGGGACACCAAGATGACCGAGGCGATCGAGGACAACGTTCTGATTTTTGAATTTAGAATGCTGGCCGACAGCCCGGCGGCGAAACATATCATTCCCAAAAACAAATTGACTGCCCAAGACCAAGACGGTTTTCACCGTCTTTTTGTTATTGATACGGTCGAAATGTCGCACGATGCGAACGGAAAAATCTTGTTTGTTTCAGCGCTGGGCGATCATATCGAACTTGCGAGCGATGAACCTATTCCGCCGCAAACGCTTGCCGGGCAAACCGCCGAAACCGCAGTGCAATTTGTTCTCGCGAACACGCGATATCAGTCCGGTCAAATCGACTTCGCCGGGAGCAGAACGATCTCTTTTGACGCCTATACAAACCCGCTAGCCGCGTTGCAAAAAATTGCGAGTGTATTTGATCTTGAACTCCGTTTTCGCGTCACGGTCAACCCTGACGGCTCTATCACGCGGATTGTTGATCTGTTGAAGCCTGATTCGGTATTTGATGGCAAAGAAATCGTATTCGGCAAGGATATGACGGGGATCCGGCGGAAAGAAAACACAGAAAATATTTGTACGCGGCTCGTTGGCATTGGCCCGGCAGACGAGGACGGAAATCTCGTCACGTTCGCGTCTGTGAATGGCGGGAAAATCTACGTTGAGGACGAGGAAGCGTTCCAACGCTGGAACAACGCCGGGCGGCATATCTGGGGCATTTTCGAGTATCAGCCCGAGGGCGATACGGAAGTAACGCCAGAAAGTCTCCTAGAAGCGACCAAAAAAGAAATGGAAAAACGAAAAAATAGCGCGGTGGAGTGGGAAGTCCAAGCGGCTGCGCTTGAGCAAGTCATTGGACTCGAACATGAACGCGTCCGCGTAGGGATGAATGTCCGCATCAAAGACGAAGCCTTCGATCCACCGATCTATCTTGAAGCCCGCGTCTTGGAAACGGAAATGCCGGAGCTTGACGATCCGAACGGGGATTTTTCGTATACGTTCGGGAACTATCGAGAAGTCAAGGTCATTGTGCCGGCTGAAGTGAAAGCTATACAAAAAATTCTTTTTCACAATTCGGGCGGTTGGTCAGCGGCAAAGGTTAAAGCGGATATTGCTCAACAAATAGCAAATGAAGCAAAAGCGGATGTTGAAGCAGCAAATGCGCGTATTGACAGTTTGGTCGCTATAGATATTACGGCACTTCATGCGGAAATTGAAAATTTAGAAGCTATTAAGGCAAATGTTGAAGATCTTTTTTCTATCAACGCCCAAATAGAAAATTTGCGGGCTGAAAAGGCTAATATAACCGATCTTGAAGTTATTAACGCCCGCATTGACTCTCTTGTGGCAAATGATCTGACCGCGATCAATGCGGCCATCGCTAATCTCCAGGCAGGGAAGGCTAATATCACCGACCTTAATGCTACCAATGCAAGAGTCGGCGCACTCGAAGCCGATGTCGGCTCAATCAATACCCTCTTGGCCGGCAACCTTGGCGCCGAAAACTTCCGGGCAGGGGCGATATATGCAGGATCCGGAGTGATCGCGCAAGGTGCGATCGGCGACGCGGAAATCTCTAATTTGAATGCAAGCAAAATCAATGCTGGTATATTGAATACTGCGCTTGTGACGATTCAAGGTACAAACGGAAGACTAAAATTAAGCGGAAACAGACTTCAAGTGTTTGCTAACAAACAAGACGGAACTCTTTTTGAACGTGTAAGTCTTGGCGATGTGAACGGCGACGGCTCGGTATATGGCTTGCGCGTTCGTGGCGCCGACGGGCAAACGGTATTGCTTGACGAAAATGGTGTGAAGCGCGAAGGAATCACCGACGGGTCGATCACAAACGAAAAAATCGCCGATGACGCAAACATCAGCGGTACAAAGCTCGATATCGCCAGCGTGGTGACCGAGATCAACGAGGGAACGACAACTATTAAGTCATCGAAAGTCTTTCTGGACGGAAGCACGCTTGATATTCAATTTTCGTCCATGAAAAACACCGTCACCGCGCATGGTCAAACCATCACGAACCATGAAGCGAGAATCACACTCACAGAGCAAGGGTTGGCCACGAAGGTTTCCGTCTCCCAATATCAGCAAGATCAAGCGGCTCTATCATCGCAATTGTCGCAGATGAACACGCAAATCCAACAGCAAGCGAACCAAATCGCGTTGAAAGCAGATGCGTCGAATGTATATACAAAGTCGCAAATCGA
>SPLK01000138.1_pt1 | contig 34393 bp, 31 predicted proteins | sample 2456111 | NCBI WGS metagenome assembly SPLK01 (sample SAMN11156906, study PRJNA527647) | hot springs metagenome | biome: Geothermal region; feature: Hot spring; material: tree branch in hot spring; isolation source: hot spring sediment rich in lignocellulosic material ... | reverse complement strand
AATTTTACATAGTTGACTCCCAAAGAAATATATTTATCTTTCAGCTAATTTTAGCTAACTTTGCTTCTTGTCTTGATATCAAAGACAACAGCAAATACCAATACAAGTCCTCTAATTATGTATTGTAAAGATATACCAACACCTAACAAATTCATACCGTTGATAAGTGAAGCCATAACTAATGCACCGATAAGTGAGTTCGCTACTTTACCAACTCCACCAGCAGCAGAAACACCACCAACATAAGCAGCAGCAATTGCATCAAGTTCAAACAAAGTACCAGCGTCTGGGGTTGCTGATTGCAATCTTGACGTGTACAAAATCCCAGATATTGCAGTCAAAAATCCCATTGAACCGAACACAAAAAGTGTGATTTTTTTAACATCTATGCCACTAAGTTTTGCCGCTTCTGGATTTCCACCAACTGCGTATATGTGCCTACCAAGTACAGTCTTAGTCGTCATAATATGGTACACAAAAGTTATTAGGAGTGTTATAACAAATGTCCAAGAAAGACCATTATAATTTGCCAATACCCAAAATACATAAAATATTATTGCGCTAACAAAAAGTATTTTCAAAATAAACATTCTCATCGAAAGTACTTCAAAGTTATATTTTAACTTGTTATTTCTAACTTTTATTTCATTCAAAATGTACAAAGTAACTATAGCCAAACCCACAACTATCGTTAAACCATGCAATTCACCAATTTTAAACAATTCCGGTATGTATCCATTACCTATTTGGTTAAAATTATCGTTCATTACAATAATTGTACCTGTACTTTGCGTAAATAACAAGAGAGCACCTCTGAAAATCATCATACCTGCAAGAGTAGCAACAAATGCAGGCAATCCTACATTTGCAACTAAAAATCCATTCATAAGCCCAAAGATAGTTCCAAGTCCAATTACAATAAGAATTGTGGGTATAACAGGCAAACCATCTCTAAGCAACCTTGCAGCTATTGCACCTAAAAAACCTGCCATAAATCCAACTGATAAATCGATATGGCGTATAACTATAACAAGTGTCATACCTACAGCAAGAACAGCTATATACCCCATTTGATTGAAAAGGTTACTTATATTTCTTGAAGAAAAGAACAAACCATTTGTAAGAATAGTAAATATTGCCATTATAAAACCAAGTGCAATGTACATCCCGTACTCACGTATATTCTTTTTCAAAAGCACTTTTAGTTCACCAAAAAATCCCATACTGCATCCTCCTTTTTTATTTTTAATCAATAAAATTAATATTCAACAGCCATTGCCATTATCTTCTCCTGAGTTGCCTCCGTTCTGTCAAGTTCACCAACTATTTTTCCTCCAGACATAACGTATATCCTATCACTCATACCGAGAACTTCTGGTAATTCAGATGAAATCATTACGATACTCATTCCTTCTTCCTCAACTAATTTATTCATCAGTGCGTATATTTCATATTTGGCACCAACATCTATACCCCTTGTTGGTTCATCAAGGATAAGTAATTTTGGCTTAACAAACAGCCATTTTGAAATTGCGACTTTCTGTTGATTTCCACCGCTCAAATTCATAACCTTTTGTTCAACTGTCGGCGTTTTAATCCTTAGTGATTCCTTATATTTTTCAGCAATGATTATTTCTTCGTTTTCGTCTATAAATAAGCCTTTCTTTAACTTATTTAACCCTGCAAGTGTAGTATTTGTCTTAACATCGAAATCTAGAATCAACCCAAGTACTTTTCTATCTTCTGAAAGGTATGTAAAACCTGATTTTATAGCTTCGCTCGGTGATTTGAATCTTCTCCACTGACCATCAAAGTACATCTCACCCTCAACTTTGTAATCTTTTGCATTTCCAAATAAACTTAAAGCAAGCTCTGTACGTCCTGCTCCCATAAGACCTGCAATACCGACAATTTCACCTTTTCTAACGTACATGTTAGCATCTTTAACAACATATCTATCAAGCTTTGGATCAAAAGCCTTCCAATTCTTTATCTCAAAAATTTTCTCACCAAATTCTCTTTTCTTTCTCTTCGGATAAATATCTTCAATTTCTCTACCAACCATGTATTTAATTATATTTGCTTCTGTAAATTCTTCTTTTTTATCAAGGTATGCAACCATTTTTCCATCTCTGAGTACAGTTATACTGTCGGCAACTTCTATCACCTCTTTAAGCTTATGGGATATTAATATAGATGTTACCCCATGGTTTTTCAGATCTTTTATTATTTTTAAAAGATTTTCGCTGTCGTCTTCATTAAGCGAAGAAGTAGGTTCATCTAAAATCAGTAATTTAACATTTTTAGTAAGCGCCTTAGCTATTTCCACTATCTGCTGGTGGCCAACTCCAAGGTCTTTAACTTTTCTTGAAGTATCTAAATCTGGCTTTATTTTCTGGAGCACATCAATTGCTGATTTGATTGTTTTGTTCCAATCTATAAAGAGTTTATCTTTTATCTCATGACCAAGGAAGATATTCTCATATACAGTAAGTTCTGGAATCAACGCAAGCTCTTGATAAATAGTTACAATACCGACTTTTTCGCTATCATGGATATGCTTGAATTTTTGGACTTTACCATCAAAGATTATTTCACCATCGTATTCACCATAAGGATAGAAACCACTAAGAATTTTCATAAGTGTTGATTTTCCCGAACCATTTTCACCAACAAGGCAATGAATCTCTCCACGTTTCACTTTGAAATCAACATTATCAAGGGCTTTCACACCCGGAAAAGTTTTTGTTATCTTTTTCATTTCAAGTATGTACTCACTCATCCCCTAACTTCACCTCACATGTCAAATTTTTCAATATCTTCGATATAAAAAGTTTCTTATTAAATTTCTAAGAACAAGGTGGCGGTGTTTCACGCCACCTTGCTCAAATTATGAATTATAGCAAATTTTTATTACCATTTGAAATCTGAAGATTTGTAGTACCCTGAATCGATAAGTATTTTCTTAACGTTGTCCTTTGTAACAACTTGAATTTCTGATTGGATTGCTGGTACTTTAATTTTTCCGTTGTCATATGTTGCTGTTGTTGTTGGTTTCTTACCTTCTAAGAGAAGTTGAGCAACTTTTATTGCGTCGCCAGCAAGTACTCTTGTATCTTTGAATACTGTCATCGATTGTTTTCCATCGATTATGTATTGTACTGATGCTTTTTCTGCGTCTTGACCCGTGATGTAATATGCCTTAACATCTTTATCTGTTCTGAAGGCATCGGCTATAGCCCTTGCTGTACCATCATTTGGTGCAAGAATGTAGACTGTTCCTTTATCCGTTGCTTTTGCTCTTGTAAGGTCATCCTCAGCTTTCTTCTTCGCAACGTTAAAGTCCCAGTTTGTTGTTACTTGACCTATAATTCTTGCCATTTCATCTCTCGTTAAATCTTTCTTATTTTTAACCTTTTCTGCTTCACTGGAGTTTATAATTCTAAAAGTACCCTTTGCAATTTCTGGTTGGAGAATTTCCCAAGCACCTTGGAAGAATAAGAATGAGTTGTTATCCGAAAGTGCCCCTGCGTAGAGATACAATGGATTATTCTTTGTCCCTGATTTTACATTTTGAACAAGGAATCTACCCATTGCTCTACCAACTTCAACACTATCAAATGTTACATAGTAATCGACTGCTGATGTGTTCATGATAAGTCTGTCATAAGAAATAACGTAGGCTCCTGATTTCTTTGCAAGTTCTGCCGATGCTGCTGCCGCAACCGCGTCGTGTGGACAAATAATTATAACTTTCGCACCTTTTGAAAGTAATGCTTCAACGTTTTCTCTTTCCTTAGCCGGTGAACCTTGGCTGAATAAAATTTCAACAGAGTACTTCGTGTTTTTCAAAAGTTCTCTAAACCTTGTTTCGTCTTGAATCCATCTTGGTTCGACGTTAGTTGGAAGAACTATACCAACATCAACTGCAAAGTTTAAAACCGCAGAAAGTAACAATACTGAAAGAATACCTAATAGCCAAAACTTTTTCATAACTTCTACCTCCCTGTTTTTAGTGTGGGTATATCACAATTTCGTTGTCAAAAATATACCATATAAAATCTGTGAAACAAAATACAGCATACCTGAAAATATTTCTTTCAGAAAGAAATAAATTATCCAAAATTAAATAAATCTTCAAATCTCTATTTTTTTCATGATTTTTCATAGTATTCAATATATTCATGGTATTTAAAACAACTATGATGAGTTACTTTACGTAAAATTTCATTCGAAAAATTTGTTTATAAGGTGTATAATTGTATTGGATAAATTATTTAAAATCGTTAAAGAAAGGGAGATAGGTATGAAAACTGAGAAAGTTGATTTGCTATTTGCCGAAATAGGTTCAACAACAACTGTTTTAACAGCTTTCCATTTTGGAATTAAACCTAAAGTAATTGCACAAGCCGAACATTGGACAACTGTGAACGAAGGCGATGTAACAATAGGTATAGAAACTGCGTTGAAGAAGATGGAAGAGAAAATAGGTAGTAAAATTTCGTGGGAAAAATTTGCTGCAACAAGTAGTGCAGCTGGTGGGTTAAAGATGACCGTTCACGGTCTTGTGTACGATATGACTGTTCGGGCTGCACGTGAAGCTGCGCTTGGTGCTGGTGCGGTAATAAAGTACGTTACTGCCGGAAAGATGGACGATTTTCATTTGAAGAAAATTCTATCTATCCAACCAAAGCTCATCTTATTAGCCGGTGGCGTAGATTATGGTGAAAGCGAGACTGTGGTTCATAACGCAAAAATGCTTGCAAAACTTGATTTAGATGTTCCGATAATTTACGCAGGTAATGTTGCAGCAGCTGAGCATGTAGAGTATATATTATCAAGCGCCGGTAAGAAAGTTTACATCACAGAGAATGTTTACCCAAGGATAGATTACTTAAACGTTGAACCAACTAGGAACGTTATAAAAGAGGTCTTCGCAGAGCATATAATCAAAGCACCGGGAATGGAAAAAATAAAAGATATGGTCAATTACGAAATTATCCCAACCCCTGCAGCTGTTATGAAAACAACAGAACTTGCATACGAACATTTCGGTGATTGTTTAACAATAGATATCGGTGGGGCCACAACAGATGTCGATTCAGTCACAGAAGGTTCTCCAGAAATTCAGGAGATGATGATTTCACCTGAACCGTTTGCAAAAAGAACTGTTGAAGGTGATTTGGGCTTGTATGTAAACGCACATAACGTCATAGAAATGATGGGAGAAGAAAATTTGAGAAAGCAATTTGAAGATTATGATGAACTATTAAGTAGAATTAGTCCATATCCACAAGGTGACAGGGATGAATATTTTATAAGTAAACTTGCAACATTCTGCGTGCAACAAGGTATAAGAAGACACGCGGGAAGTAAAAAACATCTTTACACACCAACAGGAAGAAAAACAATAGCAGAAGGAAAAGATTTAACGGCAGTTAAATATGTCTTTGGTACTGGTGGATTTCTTTCAAGGTCAAAATATGCAAAAGAAGCCCTTGAAAGTATCAGACATCTTTCTAGGTTGCATCCAATGGAGCTACTTCCGTCAGAAAATATTAAATTATTTAGGGATGAAAGGTATATATTTGCCGCAATTGGTTTAATAGCAAGCAAAATAGACAAAGATATCGCTAAAGAATTGTTGATAAACGATGTAAAAGAATACTAAAAAGAATACTAATCTCATGGAGGTTGCAGTTATGGGAAATATGGATGAAAAAGTCTTAGTAATTAAAACGACTGATGTTGAGAGATTATGCGATGGAAAAACTGGAGTTGTCAAAGTACAAGAAGACGAATTTTTAAAAGTTTTAAAAACCGGTTTTTTTGTTGAGCGTTCAATTGCAGAATACGATGAATCCACAAGGCAAGTAATTCCATACATTGTTTTGAAAGAAAATGATGAATATATATTTTTTAAAAGAACAACTAATCAAACGGAAAAACGGCTCCATAACTTAATAACTTTGGGTGTTGGTGGTCATTTAAACGTGGAAGATTCAACTGACCCTGTAGAATGTTTGAAAAATGGTCTATGGAGAGAATTAAAGGAAGAAGTGAATGTTTCCGTGGAAAACATCGAATATATTGGATTGATAAATGAAATTGAAAATCCTGTAAGCCGTGTCCACGTTGGTGTTTTGTATATAGCGCATGTTAAATACCATGGTCTTGCCGAACCTGAGAATTTTATAGAAATTCGTTCGAGAAAACTATCCGATTACTTAGAGGAGATGGAAGGATGGGCGAAAGTTACCGCATTGTACTTAGAACATATGCAAAGTTAAATCTGTGCCTTGATGTTTTAGGAAAAAGGCAAGATGGATATCATGAGATAAATTCTCTTTTTCAAAACATTTCACTATTTGATGAGATGGATATAACGTTATCCGATGGCAAAGGTAAGTTATTAATTAACTCAAATGTTAATATAGGAAACAACGTTCTCAATTCCGTATGGGAACTAGTAAATTGCGATAACAAAAATGTTTATGTAAATTTACAAAAAAATATTCCTATGGGTGGTGGACTTGGCGGAGGCAGTAGCAACGCAGCAGGTTTTATAATAGCACTTGAAAAAGTTGGAATAATATCAAAAGAGCAGTCACTAAAAATTGCACAAAAAGTTGGAAGTGACGTACCATTTTTCTTGTTTGGAGGTACAGCTATCGTTAAAGGAAGGGGAGAAGTTATTCTTCCAGTTGAGCCTTTGACAAATTTTGGTAAATTCAAAGTCGATTTGCACTTACCAAATTTTTCTATCTCTACAAAAGAAGCGTACAGTAAACTCAAAGCGGAATGGTTTGGAAAAGCACCAATAACACCAGAAGAATTGTACAATTTTTACAAAATGAGAAATTTCGAAATGATTAAAAAAGGTACATATAATATCTTTGAGAGAGTAATACCAATGGACTTGCTTGAAAAAATCGAATCCTTGAGAAGAGATTTTCCAGCAGCACTTACGGGTTCTGGAAGTACTTATTTTGCTTTAAAAGAAGATGGGAAGTATTCTTTTGTTCCAAAGGGGGTCGAGATAAATGCCTTTGAGAAAAGTTAGAGTTGAAGAACTAGCTGTTGATAGCAATATGTTGGGAAACATAAATTCGACTGAGGACATAAAAGAAGTTCAGTCATTTATTGGTCGTGAGAAGGCAGTTAAAGCTCTAAGATTTGGACTTGATATGGAAAGAGAAGGTTACAATATATTCGTTGTTGGTCCTTCTGGAACAGGAAGAAAGACTTTTGTTAGGCATTTTGTAAATGAATACGCTCAGAAAAAACCCGTTCCACCTGACGTGGCTTACGTTATGGATTTTGAAAATCCGATGAGAGCAAAGGTGATATTCTTACCATCGGGAAAAGGAATAGACTTAAAAAAGGATATGGAAAAACTCGTTAATACACTTACTGAGAAGATAACAAAAATATTTGAAAGCGAAGATTATAAAGCCAGACGAAGGGAAATCGATAACGATTTTGAGCAACAACAGGAAATATTCACCCAAGAATTGATGCAAAAAGCATCGGCTCTTGGATTTGCAATAAAAATAACATCAACAGGTATTAACTATTACCCTGTTAAAGATGGGAAGATATTAAAAGATGAAGAATTTGAAATATTAAGTGATAATGAAAAAAGATATTACCAAGAAAATGAAAAAAAGGTTGAACTCCTGATAGATGCAGCAATTGAAAATGTTCGAAAGCTTGAAATTAAATACAAAGAAAGGATAAGAGACTTAAACCGATACGCCCTATTATTTGCAACAGAGGAACTTTTTTCTAATATCGAAAAGAAATATCCATACAGTGATGTAATTGAATTTATCCATAGAATAAAAGAAGATATAATTGAAAAAGTTACTTCATCAAAGAAAATCCAAGATTTAGAATACTATTTCAAACGTGCATATTCAATTAACTTGATAGTCGATAACTCCGCTTTGAACTCAGCACCTGTCGTCTTTGAAGATACACCCACTTATCACAATCTTTTTGGAAAAATAGAATACATAGAACGAGATGGTATGTTATATACAGATTTTGGTCTTATAAAACCGGGAGCACTACACATTGCAAATGGTGGGTATATAATAATCGATGCTCAAGAACTTCTTGTTCATCCATTCGTTTGGGATAGACTGAAAAAGGTGCTCTTTTCGAAACAATTAGAAATAGAAAATATAGATACGGCATACGGCTATTCAGTTATCGCATCTCTGCAAACTGACCCTGTTCCGTTAAAATTAAAGGTCATTTTAATAGGTACTCCCGAAATTTACGAAATTCTATACGAATATGACCCAGATTTTGAAAAACTCTTTAAAGTAAAAGTGGAACTCGATTGGGAAATCGATACAACTGTAGAGAATGTTAAAGATTTACTTTCTTTTGTTGCAGATTATGTGAAATCAAAAGAAATATTGCCATTAAAGAAGAGCGCACTTGAGAAAACAGTTTGGTATTCGATGAGACTCTCAGGTGATAAAACAAAACTTTCGATGAGATTAGGTTCTATAATTGATTTGATAGAAGAAGCCAATTATTTTGCAAACGAAAGAAATTCCAAATATATAGACCATGAAGACGTAAAAAAAGCATTAAAAGAACGAGAAGAACGAATGAAATTAATTGTTGAAAAATACGACGAGATGTTTAAAAAGGAAGATATAATGATAGATGTCTCAGGTAGAGTCGTTGGCCAAGTAAATGGACTCACCGTTGTAAACTTTGGCGATTACGAATTTGGATTGCCTGTAAGGATAACCGCCAAAACGTACCTTGGTACGTCTGGAATATTAGACATACAAAGAGAAGCAGATTTAAGCGGGCAAATTCACAGTAAAGCGGTTATGATACTAACTGGTTACCTTGGAAGTAAGTATGCAAGAAAAGTCCCATTTTCTGTAGGGGTTTCCATATCCTTCGAACAAGTTTACAGTTATGTAGAAGGCGACAGTGCATCACTAGCCGAGGTTTTAGCGATAATTTCCGCACTTTCAAAAGTCCCATTAAAACAAAATATAGCAGTCACTGGTTCAATTAATCAACATGGTCACGTTCAACCTGTTGGCGGTACAACACAAAAAGTTGAAGGATTTTACAGAATTTGTAAACTCAAAGGTTTAACAGGAACACAGGGAGTTATAATTCCTAAGGCAAATGTTAGAAATCTTGTGCTCGATGATGAAGTGATTGAAGCTATAAGGGAAGGTAAATTCCACATATGGACAGTTGACGAAGTAGACGAAGCAATAGAAATTATGACAGACAAACCCGCAGGCGAGATGAATAAAAATTACGAATATCCACGCGGTACTGTGAACTACTACGTTGTGCAAACATTAAAACATTCACACAATCTTTCGGAAGGAAAAGAAAGAGTGAGAAAGAAAAAGAAATAGCAAGCGATAGTAGACTAATCCAATAAAACGTGTTATAATTCATTAATGGCGCTTATTTATTTGACTGAAGCTCAACTAAAGGAGGCGATTGACTTGAAGAGAATAGCTGTTATGACAAGTGGTGGAGATTCTCCCGGAATGAATGCCGCTATACGTGCAGTTGTTAGGTATGGTATTAAGCAAGGACTTGAGGTTTATGGTATAAAAAGAGGTTACGCAGGTCTTTTAGACGAAGACATAGAAGAAATGACATTTGCTTCCGTTGGTGGCATCATGGAAAAAGGTGGAACGATTCTTAGGTCGAGCAGATGTCCGGAATTCGTTAGAAAAGAAACAAGAGCAGAGGCTGCAAAGATTTTGAAAAAACACGGCATTGAAGGACTTGTCGTAATTGGCGGAGAAGGTAGTTTACATGGTGCTATGTTTCTTGAAGAAGAACAAAAAATCCCAGTTGTTGGTATCCCAGGAACTATCGACAACGATATCGCAATGACAGATATGAGTGTTGGTGTAGATACCTGTTTAAACACTGTTGTTGATGCTATTCAAAAACTTAAAGACACTGCAACATCGCATGAAAGAGCTTTCATTATAGAAGTTATGGGTAGACATTCTGGATATATAGCAACTGTTAGTGGTCTTGTCACAGGTGCAGAAGCGATTATTATACCAGAAGTACCTGTAAACTACGAGGAGTTAGGCAACAAGCTTTTGCAAGAAAGAGAAAGAGGCAAGATAAATTGTATTGTTGTGGTCGCTGAAGGTACCGCAAGCGCTTACACAGTTGCAAGACATCTCGAGCACAGAATTGGCTATGAAACAAGAATAACGATCCTTGGACATATCCAGAGAGGTGGTTCTCCAACCGCATTTGATAGATTATTAGCTTCAAGAATGGGAGTAGCCGCAGTCGATGCCCTTATGAACGGAGAAAGTTACGTGATGACAGCTTTACAAGGTGGAAAAATTGTTACCGTCAAGCTCGATGAGGTTCTGAAAGAAAAGAAAAGATTGGATATGGACTTAGTAAAATTAGCTGGCTTGTTGTCTTAATATCTTTAAGTTAAGACTTTGCAAGCCAGGTGATGAAAAATGATAGTAAAAAATGGATTGGTTTGGAACGGGAGATCTTTTGAAAAAAAAGATTTATTTATACAAAATGGGCAATTCGTGAATGCTAATAATTACACGGAAGCTGGACCTGTGGTTGACGCCACAGGTCTGTTTGTCTTACCCGGTTTTGTTGACTCCCACGCACATATCATTGGCACAGGTATGAAGATTCTAACACATGATATGTCAAAAGAAAAAATAGAAGACATATTAAGCCCTAATGTCAAAGAAAATTTTATCATTGCACGTGGTTGGGAAGAGTTACCTGAAAATTATTATTTACAACTAGCAAATATTATTCAAAAACCTATAATATTAGTTCGAAAATGTGGTCATGTAGCTTGGATAAATAACTACCTCAAAAGTAAGTTAAATTACAAAGAGAATTTAATATACGAAAGTGCTATCGACCAAGTATGGAAATATTTTGGTGATGAGTTTTACGAAAATGCTTTCAGAATTGGTCAAAAAGAATTTCTGAAATATGGTGTAACACAAGTACATTCGGATGATTTCCACGGAATATCCTTTGAATCTCTGAAAAAACTTTTGGAAAAAAGCCAGATAAGGGTTTTTGAAAAACTTTGTACAAACGAACCTTGGAAATACAAATTCGGAGAATTTGGAATTTCAAAAGTCAAAGGAATAAAAATTTACGCGGATGGTTCACTTGGTGCCAGAACTGCTTATATGTTTGAACCATACGTTGATACTAATGATTTTGGGCTTTTCACTGTGCCTGAAAATATCGATGAGATTATAAACTACGCTGAAAAAAATAATTTGCAATTGAACATACACGCCATTGGTGACAAGGCTTTACACAAAATTATCACAATTCTTGAAAAGCACGATGTTAAGCAAAAACACAGACTCATACATCTTCAATTTGTAAAAATGGACGATTTTGGAAAATTGAAAAAATTTTATTTATCTGTCCAACCACACTTTTATTACGAAGACTTAGATATGCTAATATACGTTCGCTATGAATTGGCTTATCCATTCTTAAAAATGTACCAATCTGGTTACGATATCGCGTTTTCAACAGATTCGCCTGTTTCACCAGTTGATCCAAGGTATGTTTTGGAAAGTGCACTGAAAATGGGTTTTTCAAAAGCAGATGCGATAAAACTCTACACCGAAAACGGAGCTAGGATGGCTGATATAAAAGCTGGAAAAATAGAAGAGGGATATTTAGCTGATTTTTGCTTATATGAAGATGATCCATTTACCAATTTACCGATATCCGTCTTCATTGGAGGCAAAGAGACAAAGGAGGAATAATATGAATTTTTTTACACGTCCAGATGATGATTATAGATTTGAAGTAATAGTTGTTGGTGGTGGACATGCTGGTATAGAAGCTGCGTTTGCAAGTGCGCGCATGGGTTTTAAAACACTACTTATAACAGGTAACCCAGACAACATTGGATGGGCGTCATGTAATCCAGCCATTGGTGGCTCGGCTAAAGGTATCGTTGTTCGAGAAATAGACGCACTTGGTGGAGAAATGGCAAAGACTACTGATGAAACAATGATAAATGTAAGAATGCTAAATACAAGCAAAGGACCCGCTGTGCAAGCACTCAGAGCTCAAATCGATAAATATTCTTACTCAAGAACCATGAAAAGAAAATTGGAAGAACAAGAAAATTTATTAATAAGATACGGAATTGTTGAGGAAATACTTGTTGAAAATGGTAAGGTGAAAGGTGTTGTCGATAGCTTCGGAATAGATTATATGGCTAAAGCTGTCATATTAACGACTGGTACTTTTCTTAGGGGAAAGATATTTATTGGTCGAGAAACGATGGAAGCTGGACGAATGGGGGACTTTTCGGCACGCGGCTTGACGAATTCTTTGATTAAACTTGGATTTACGGTTGGAAGATTTAAAACAGGCACGCCTGCTCGTGTGCTTAAGAAGAGTATAGATTTTTCAAAAATGGTAAGACAAGATACTGACGATAAACCGTGGGCATTTTCTCATTTCAATGAGCCTAAAGTATTAGAAAAAGACTATCCTTGCTGGCTAACCCACACTACACCTGAATCTCACAAGATAATAAGAGACTATTTAATCTTTTCCCCGTTATACGGTGAAGTAAAACTCATACAGGCAAAAGGGCCAAGATATTGTCCTTCGATAGAAGATAAAGTTGTAAAATTTGAGCGGGAAAGTCATCAAATATTTGTCGAACCAGAAGGTAAAGACACTCAAGAATACTACCTTAACGGATTATCTACCAGTTTGCCTTATGCTGCCCAAATAAAGATGCTCAGAACAATCCCAGGCCTAGAAAATGTTAAAATCGTAAGGCCAGCATACGCAGTTGAGTACGATTACATCGACCCAACTCAACTTTACCCTACACTCGAATCAAAAATCATTGAAAATCTTTATTTTGCAGGGCAAATCAATGGAACAAGCGGATACGAAGAAGCGGCAGCACAAGGATTAATAGCAGGAATAAATGCGGGATTAAAATTAAGAGGTGAAAAGCCTATTGTTCTAAAGCGCTCAGAAAGTTATATCGGAGTAATGATAGATGACTTAGTCACAAAGGGAGTAGATGAGCCTTACAGATTACTCTCTTCCAGAGCAGAATATAGATTGCTATTAAGACATGACAACGCGCATTTAAGACTTGCAAAATACGGCTACCAAGTTGGGCTGATTCCAAGATGGTTCTATGACAAAATTATAAACTTAGAAAATAACATCAAATACCATATCGAAAGACTCGAAAACGTAAAAGTACCAGCATCATCCAGTGTAAATGAATTACTACAGTCTTTGGGGACAACACCATTAACAGAAGGTACAAGGCTTGCAAAATTACTTAGACGTCCGGAAGTTAGTTACAACGCTTTGAAACATTTAGATCCTGAACCAATAAGCGATACGGATGTAATTGAACAAATAGAAATACAACTAAAGTACGAAGGTTATATAAACTCCATGCTAGAGCAAGTTCAGATATTTGAGGAATACGAAAATTTACCTATTGTTAACGTAATTTTTTCAGAAGTGCCTAATCTATCAACAGAAGCGCGCGAAAAGCTTGAAAAAATCAAGCCTTTATCCATAGGTCAAGCTTCAAGGATACCCGGAGTAACCCCGGCTGATATTCTTGCATTATTGACTTATATCAAGAAAAAATAAGGATTTCGACAACTTTTCTTCATTTTTTACAAGATTAAGCCTTGATTTTGACAAAGAAAATTTTTATGGTAAAATATAACAGGATTTTTTGTAACAAATAAACTAAGGGGTGGGAGAAATGCGAAAAATAGTAGTTTTAGCGCTGATATCAATAGTAGCAACAATCTTTCCTTTCTATGTAAACTATCAAGTTCAGAAGGGGGATACTCTTTATAGTATTTCAAAGGGGTTTGGTATACCAATTCCTATACTTCTTGATTGGAATACAGGGTTAGCGCCATCAAATTTAAAGGCTGGGAGTTCAATTAAAGTACCTGTTGTCCCAGGTATAATGTTCAAAAGTTCTAAGAGTATCAGTTTATCGGAACTTGCTAAGTATTTTTTCATTGACCCTGAGGAGATAGTTGCAGTTAATCCTTCTATTGGCTCAACAATATCAGCAAATAAAGAAGTTTTTGTGCCATTGGGGAAAACAAATACATCTTTTGCTCAAATATCTGATTTCATATGGCCCGTTTATGGAAAAATAACTTCAGAATTTGGTTGGAGAATACATCCAATATACGGTAAGAACCTTTTCCATACAGGAATAGACATTTCCGTACCAACTGGAACTCCGGTCTTTGCTTCAAGGTCTGGCGTTGTAAAATATGCAGGTTGGATGAGCGGTTATGGTAATCTAATAATAATTGATCATGGAAGTTTTGAAACGTATTATGCGCACCTTTCCAAGATAAACGTTTACGTTGGATTGCAAGTTGAGAAGGGTGATTTCATAGCAAGGTCCGGAAGTACTGGTACGTCAACAGGTCCACATCTGCACTTTGAAGTTAGAAAATATGGAGAAACAAATGACCCTGTCGCATATCTTCCAAGAACAACAATATATGTTATGAGGAGGGTTATATCTGAATAAAAGTTTTAAAGAGTGGGTATTCAATATAAAGGATGAACAGTTAGAAATTGTGGATGATTTACTTTATGGAGAATACGATTATTACATAATAGATAGCAGCGAGGGAAAATTCCTCGCTGTTGTTTCACCATATATGGACGATTTAAGTTCATTGAAAAATCAGTTACTAGAACTTGGTTTATCTTTTGTTGGTATACGTGAGAGTAAACCAGAAGACTGGTTGAAAAATATAATTACAGAGCCTTTTGAGATGATTGAAGATGTTTGGATTGACCCTTTAGAACACGATTTATCTCATCTTAAAGATAAAATTGTTCTGCGCATCCCTCAAGGACTCGCATTTGGAACAGGTCTTCACCAAACGACAAAAATGTCAGCGATGTACTTAAAGAGATACCTGAAACCCGGTATGGATGTCCTAGACCTTGGCTGTGGTAGCGGAATATTAGGCATACTCGCAAAAAAACTTGGTGCAAATAGGGTTTTAGCTGTTGACAACGACCCGTTAGCTGTCGAGGTTGCGATGGAAAATGCAGAAAGAAATAAAGTAGACATAGAAGTTAGGCTCTCTGACCTATTTTCTAATGTTGACGGAAAATTCGATATAATTGTATCTAATATAATCGCCGAAATACTTGTAGAAATGTTGAAAAATGCAGGAAATTACCTTAAGGAAGGCGGTATATTGATTCTTTCTGGAATAATTTTACCAAAAGTGAATTTATTTGACCAATATAACGTTATAGAAAAAATGGTGATGGACGAGTGGAACGCATTAGTGATAAAGATTTAAAAGTTATCCAAAAGCAACTTGGAAGAGAAATTAACAATGTTATAGCCGTTTGCAAGTACTGTTCTTACGGATTTCCGGTTGTTATTTTAAGCTATCCTATCAGAAATGGTACACCTTTCCCAACAATTCATTACCTCACTTGCCCACATTTAGTAAAAGAAGTCTCGCGCCTTGAAGAAAAAGGCTATATCTCTAAATTTGAAATTAAAATAAAAGAAGATTCTGAGTTTTCAAGGGCATATGAAAATGCCCATTTTAGTGTTATTCAAAAACGTCTTAACTTACTCATGGAAGAAGATAAAAAGTGGGCAAAACATCTTGAAAGTGTGGGAACGGGTGGTATAAAAGATTTTAAAAATGTGAAATGCCTTCACTTGCATCTTGCAGATTATCTTGCCGGTATCGAAAATCCAATAGGTAAAGAAGTTTACGATTTAATTGAAAAAAAAGAGTGTGATACGGGGGGATGTGGTGGTGAAGTATGAAAATCATGAGAATAATATCTTCATTATGTTCGACTTTCAAAATCAACCCGTAGACGTCCAACTTGTTTATAACGAAGCCCAAAAATACGGTCGAATTGTCGGTGGAAAAGCTTACGGTTCATGGTCTAAGCATAAGATGCCTTCGTTTGTATTATACAACTACGGAATTGAATTAATAGAAATTCCTGAAGCAGAGTTCTTGCCAAATAAGAAAGGTAACGATATAAGGCTTGCAGTTGATTGCGTTGAAATAGCTCTACATAATAACGTAATAGACACCTTTTTTCTTGTAACAGGAGATGCGGATTTTACCGCTTTGGTGTATAAGCTTAAATCTTATGGAAAAAAAGTAATCGCATTGGCACGGACAAAGTCAGCAAGTTATGAGTTAGTATCAGCTGTTGATTTATTTATACCATACGAAGATATCGTAAAAAACGAAAAACTTGCCGATCCAATAGATAGGATTTCTGAAGAATTAGAGATTTTTCTAAAAAGGTCCGGAAAAGACTTCACATTGGAAAACCTTTCAAGGTTTTTATCTTCTTTCAATATAAATCCCAATAAATACGGCGTAAACTCATTACATGAACTTGGAGAAATAATATATGAAAGAAAAGTCCAAAGACCAGAACGGTTAAAAAACTTAAAAATAGATTTGATAAAAGCTATAATATTTGAAAACTTGCGTGAAGAGAGCCTATTTGAATTTGCTCAATCACATAATTTTGACATTAGCGATGTAAAAACCGCAATTGACTCTTTGATTCATGACAATGTTATCTATATAAAAGATAGAACTTTTGAAATAAATAGAAACAAAAGTTTCTTTTCCACAATACTTGATAAGTACCCAATCGTATATACTCATCTTGTTGAATTCATTGAAAAAACATACAAAGCGTTTAACTCAGGAAAAGTAAAAGCCTTAAATCAATTATTACAGTCTGAATTTAAAATCCCAACCTCAGAATTTAAAACATACCTTGAAGCAATTAAAAGAAGCGGTTGTCTTAAAGGTATAGATGATAGTGATTACATATCTTATTCAACTCCTTCAAAAATTGTTACGGATCTAGAAACTCTTAAATTTTCAACTTTCGCTTATTATCTAAAGAGAATTCTCGCTATAACATTCATATTTAAAGAGGAATTAGAATACATAAAGGAACTTGTTTTCTCAAATGATGAAAACTTGTTTAATAAATGTTTGGAAAAATTAATTTCGAACGGTGAAATAACAGAAATTGGAGGAGTTTACTTTTATACACCTGTCAATGGATAAATAATTAGTTAAAAATGAAGGTGATAAAAATTGAAGATAGAATTAATTGTTCCTGGCAAATTATCCAAACACTTGCAACCAGCATTTGATTACTATGTTGAAAAATTAAATCGCTTTGCAAAAATTAGTGTTCATTTTGTTGAGCTTGGTGGAGATTTAAATACGGAAGATGAAAAAACTATTCTAAAAAAAGAGGCAGAACACATTAAAAAAAGATTGAAAGATAGAAAATTCATATTGCTCGATTTATGGGGGAAAGAATTAACAAGTATTGAGTACGCAAGATTTCTGGAAAATACCATAAATAAATTGTCAGAAATTGTTTTTGTGATAGGTGGACCTTTAGGTATCGACGATTCACTTAGAGAAAATGCATTGGCAAAAATATCACTCTCAAAAATGACATTCACGCACGAAATGTGCGTGATTCTATTTTTGGAACAAACTTTTAGAGCTTTTAAAATACTGAAAAATGAAAAATATCATTATTAATTCAACTATTTTAAATTTTAGCAATCGAAAAAATAGACGATAATTATGTATGAAAAAAACAGAAAGGAGGAAAAGGTATGATAGACAAAATCAATAAGCTCAACCAATTGCTTGGAAATCAAAATATCCAAGAAACGAAGAAAATAGGAAAGGAAGAGAAGAATGTAGAAAAATCAAAAGTGGAGACTCAAAAATCGGACTCTTTGGTTATAGAAGAAGGTAAAAAAGTTGCAGAATATATTGAAATGGCAAAGAATTACCCGGAAGTTCGAAGCGAACTTGTTCAGCAGATAAAACAGGCTATTGAGAATGGCACTTTCGTTGTTGATGCGGAGAAGATAGCTAAAAAAATCTTGGAGGGATGATTTTTGCTTAAAGAAAACCTCAAAAAGCAAATAACAGTTTTGGATGAAATGATTCAAGCTTTCAAAGGGCTTGAGGGTTCTGTGGTATCAAAAAACCTCGAACAAATTTCACAGTATGCTGTGACAATAGAAGAAAAAAGTTTAGAATTATTAAAAATTGAAGAAGAAAGAGAAAAGATACTTAATGAGTATAAAGTCAAAACTGTAAGAGAATACTTGGAAAAAGATGATACTCCGGAAAAACCGGAGATTGCTTTTCTTTCCGCAGAGATTGTTGAGAAGCTCAACGAATTGACAATTGTAATGGATGGAATAAGACAGATTATTGAATTCGAAAATCAATACGCTGGGCTTCTCAACAATCTTATTAAGGGCGTCCAAGCCCCAACTTACAATTTTTCGAAAAATTCGCAAAGTTCTCAGGAGAAAAATTATGCTAAGAATTATACTCAGATGGAAAGTCAATCAAGATACGATAAATTAAAGTGAGAAATATAACTTGGAGCAAGTAAGTGAGGTGCGAAAATGCCAGATATTAGCCTCTTTGGAACATTAAATACTGGATTATTAGGTGTTTACGCGAGTAAACTTGCGATGAATGTCGTTGCTCATAATATAGCTAACGCGAATACTCCAGGCTTTTCAAGGCAAAGACCGGAATTACTTACAATGCCTCCAATCCCTATAACCTCACTTACTCAACCTGCAGTACCACTTCAAATAGGAACTGGAGTATATGTCAGAGATATCAAAAGAGTAAGAGATGCGTTCTTAGATATTCAGTACCGCCAAACAAATAACAAATACAATTACTGGGATACAATCACTTCAAACCTTCATTTCGTTGAACAGCTCTTCGCAGAACCATCAGAAGCTGGTATACGTTACTTATTTGACTCTTTTTGGTCAGGTATCGAAGAGGTTATAACCGATCCAACGAATACTGCCGCCAAAAGAGGATTAGTTAGCAGAACCGAAGAACTTGTACAGCATATGCAAGACTTATACACAAGACTTGAACAGCTAAGAACAGATATAGACAATGAAATTGCACAAAGAACCCAACAAATAAATGCAATGGTCAAAAGACTAGCCGATATAAATGCAAAAGTAAGAACTGCTGTTAGTCTTAAATATACACCGAATGATTTACTTGACGAAAGAGATAGGATATTAGATGAATTATCAGACCTTGCTGATATTTACTATTACGAAGATGCAGCAGGTCAAATCACTTTACGTTTGGGAAATCAAATTGTGCTAACAGGTCAGGATGTTGTTGATCTCAGAGCCCTTGAAAGACCGTTTGGAAAAGGATTCAAAGAAATATTTGCAGGTAATTCTATAGTCTCAATAAACGACGGAAAGTTAAAAAGTTTGTTTGACTTGAGAGACGAAGTACTTGTTAGGTACATGAATAGGTTAGATGAATTTGCCCTTTCGCTTTCAGATGAGTTCAATCTCATTCATCAAGACGGTTTCAATGGAGATGGAAGTGTTACCGGTTTAAAATTCTTTAACGACATTGAAGCGGAAAGAATTAAGGATTCAGTTCTTTATAGGCTTGCCGGCGCGAAGCGCGTTGAAAATGGTCCGATAAACAGGATATCCGGAATGAGCGACAGAATAGAGATTTCCGATATAACCACAAAACCATTCATAGAAAAGGGAGCAATTGTATTTTTCAACGGTACTGACAAAGTATTTTCTGCAAACGTTAACCCATACGATAATGTTGAAGATTTCCAAAACACTCTCTCTACAATCACAGATAGATGGTTCGATTTGAAAATCGGCGCGCACGGTGACGGTGGTTATAGATTGTATTTCGAATCATCTGAAAATTTAAGAAACACGTTGGCACTGGATTTCAATGGTAATATGTTCAACACAATGGGATTTGCAACTAAAAATATTGATGTGTTTACTATAGATAGAAGAGATTTTAAAGTTATGCCTGGGCAGTACAAAGTATCAATTAATGGTACAGAAGAAGTAATTAACATTACAAATAGCACTACACTTGAAGACCTTGCCACACAATTAAATACACATTTTGGTTCACATATAACCGCCTATGTCCATGAAGATAAGTTGCTTATACTACCAACCAAATCCAACGAATTTAACATCAAGAACTTAAAAATATCAGATTCCGGAGGATTGTTCACCCAATCAAATCTCCATATCGAAACGTACAAAGCACTCGATACAGGCAAAGAAACGCTTGAAAATATACTTCAAAGAAGCGAAGCCTTCTCAATAAGAATAGGTGCGACTGAGATAAGAATCGATCCGACAAAAATGACTATAAGAGATCTTGCCGATAAAATAAATGAAGCAAATACAGGTATAATTGCTGAAGTCACGCCACACAGTAAATTTGTTTTAAGAGGTTCACGTTCGTTAGGCTTCGAACTAAAAAAAGTTATTCAAGGTCCAGAAGCGCTTTGGACAGCTCTTGGCTTTATTGATCCAGACGGTAATCCACTAAACGATTGGGATGAAGGATTTGTGTTCGTGAATCCTTTCGAAAAACCTGAAGACCAAAGGATAAGGTATATAAAAGCCGACGCGCTCTTTATAGACAAACAATTACCAAAGGAACCTTACAGATTTGTCGAAAAATTAAAGGTTAATTCAACTATTCAAAGCAACCCTGAAACTATCGCTGTTGATATAGGTTACACAGAAGAGAACCCAAATTGGGATGCGAAAGTATTTAAACCTTCTGGAAGAGCTAACACAAAGATAGTTGAGATGCTCTCAGCGTTAAGAAACAAAAAATTACTAAATGACGGATTGGAATCTTTCAACGAATACCTTGGCAGTGTCGTTGCAGAACTGGGTGTTGAAAGTGAAACAGCTATGAAGATAAAGAGCAATACAGACTTGATGAAAAAAGAAATTGATGGAGAACGGGAACGCGTTAAAGGGGTTTCACTCGATGAAGAAATGGCAAATATGATTAAATACCAACAAGCATTCAACGCAGCGGCACGTGTGATGACAGCTGTAGATGACATGATATCAAGAGTTATAGATAAACTCGGACTTGTTGGAAGATAATCGAGAGATTAATAAAAAGGAGGGGCACAAATGCGTATAACAAACAATATGATTAATGAAAGATCGCTTTTTAATATACAACAAAGTTTATACAGAATTGCTCGGATGCATGATAAGTTATCTTCCGGAAAAGAAGTTCAATATCCAAGCGATGACGCAGTTATCGCAACACGAGCTTCAAATATATCAAGCAGGCTCAGAGAACTTGAACAATTCAAAAGGAATGTCGATCATATAAACAACTTTGTCCAATCTTACGATACCACTCTACAAGAATTGTCAGACTTATATCACCGTGTTCGTGAATTGATGGTAAGAGGTGCAAATGGGACAAATACAGTAGATGAAAGAAACGCAATTGCTGCTGAGTTAAAAGCCATTAAAGAACATTTGATAGAAGTATCAAATACACGTGTTGGTGATGAGTTCATATTCGGCGGCGCAAGATCCGAGTTAAAACCTGTAGACGAAAATGGAAATATAGTAACACCTATTGAAGCAAATGTTCGAAGAAAAGCAAACGTGTTAGGATACAGTATAACTTACGGTGTAACTGTATACGACGTATTCACATTGAATAATGGAAAGACTGTTTTTTCAACAATCGATGATGCAATTCAAGCTTTGCAAGAAGGTGACGAAAAAAAGCTTTCAAATATTTCTCTGAAAGAAATAGATATTTTGGAAAAATCCGTTATGGAACACTTCGCAAACGTCGGTTCCACATCAAGAATGGCGGAAATGGTTTCATCAAGAATAGAGGATTTAAAATTGTTTAACACCGAATATCTTTCCAAAGAACAAGATGCTGATTTAACAAAAGTGTTGACAGATCTATCAATGCAACAATCCGTTCTTGAAGCTGCGCTTAAGTCTGCCGCTATGGCTATCCAAAAATCATTAGTTGACTTTGTGGGTGGATAATAAATGAACATTAAACAACCAGAAAAATTCTCAGCAGAAATTCTAAGAAATATTAAAACAATCGATATACCTTCACATAAGCCGACGCATGCGTCGGCTTTTTTAGTTTGGTATTCAAAACCAACAAGTGATATAAAAAACGTAATCGAATTGGGAAGCGGAACAGGGATAGTTGCATTTGCATTAGCCAAGCTGTATAATCTTTATGTAACCGGAATAGAAATCCAACATGAATTGTACGAATTGGCAATTGAAGGTATCCATGTAAATAATCTTGAAGATAAAGTTAAATTCCTTCACTGTGATGTTAGAGATGTGGAAAATTATTTCAAAGCCGAAAGCTTTGACATGGTCGTTTCAAACTTCCCCTTTCATGTTGGTAAAAAGAGTCCTGATAAAATTAGAAATATGTCTCGAAGTGCTGGCTTAGAACTGATTAATGACTTTATCAAATCATCATCATACCTTCTTAGAAATAAAGGCACTTTTGTATTCGTTATGTCACCTAAGTTACTTGTGCCTGTTATCAATATTCTATCAGAGCACAAATTGATAGTTCAAAGGATGTGTTTTTTCCACGGTACACTTGAAAAAAATGCGAAATTAGTGGCAATTAGAGGAAAGAAAAATGGTGGGTACGAGGTGATAATTGATCCACCACAGTGGGGGGTGTAGTTGAAATGGTAGAAAGATACGCACTTGAACCTTTGAAAAGCTTATGGACATTGAAGACACAGTACGAAAGATGGTTAGAAGTAGAGCTTGCTGTTGTGGAAGCTTACGAAGAAAAAAACATCGCTCCAAAAGGTACCGCTCAAAAGATAAGAGAAAGTGCATCCATCGATGTAGACGATATTCTTGAAACAGAAAAGATAGTTGACCATGATGTTATAGCGTTTATCAAGTCTGTTACGAAAAATATGGGTGATGAGGCAAGATATTTTCACTATGGATTAACTTCATCTGATATCGTAGATACAGCAAATTCACTGGCGTTAGTTCGATGTTTAGATACAATTATAAATTCCTGTGAAAAATTAGGCGAATCGTTGTATAAAAAGGCCATTGAGTACAAAAAACTTCCAACGATTGGTAGAACACATGGAGTACACGCAGAACCGACATCGTTTGGTTTAAAATTTCTTTCTTGGTATGCTGAATTGACAAGAAATATAGAAAGACTAAAATACGTTAAAGAAGAAATAGCAGTTGGAAAATTAAGCGGTGCCGTTGGAAACTATGCGAATATAGACCCTGAAATCGAAAAAATAGCACTCCAAAAACTTGGCTTAAAACCTACGCCAGTAGCCACACAAGTTATATCCAGAGATTATATAGCACACATGCTCTCTGTATTTGCTGTATTAGCAGGTTTGATTGAGAGAATAGCGATAGAAATAAGGCATCTACAGAAAACTGAAGTACTTGAGGCAATGGAACCATTCAAAGAAGGACAAAGAGGATCATCGGCGATGCCACATAAAAAAAACCCAATTCTGTGCGAAAGACTAACAGGTATGGCAAGATTAATAAGAAGTTATGCGCAGGTTGGTTTCGAAAATATGGCTCTTTGGCATGAAAGAGATATTTCTCATTCATCAGCTGAGAGATACATACTTCCAGATTCAACTATGACAATATATTATATGATAGAAAAAACAAGACACATAATTGAAAACATAAAAATTTTCGACAAGAATATCGTAAAAAACATAGATATAACCAACGGTTTAGTTTACTCACAAAGAGTAATGCTCGCGCTTGTAGATGTTGGAATGAGTAGAGAAGAAGCCTATACAATAGTTCAAAAATATGCATTAGAATGTTGGGAAACAGGTAAAAGTTTCAAGGAAATGTTGAAAAAAGATGAGAACATTTCTAAATTGTTAGCAGACAAAATTGATGAAATATTCAAACCAGATTACTATTTAAGAAATATTGAAGAAATTTATAAACGATTCGGAAGACAAGAATAAAAAATGCGGGCTGAACGCCCGCATATTTTTTCCGTTATGAACAAATAAAAATTAGTATGTTGCTTCTGTTGCTTCTTCTGTTGTTGTTTCTTCTGTTGGCATTTCTTCTGTTGTTGTTGCTTCTTCTGTTGTTACTTCTTCAGCTGGCATTTCTTCTGTTGTTGTTTCTTCTGTTGTTACTTCTTCTGTTGTTGTTTCTTCTGTTGTTGTTTCTTCTGTTGTTACTTCTTCTGTTGTTGTTGCTTCTTCTGTTGTTGCAGCTGCTTTACTCTTGTTTGCTGCTACTGCCCAAATGATAGCTACAACGATAATAGCGATAACTATAAGTGTTACTGTCAAACCTTTTTTGGATGCCATAGCTCCAACCTCCCTGTAAGTGTAATTGAGTTGCACGATTTTATTTTTTAACTTCTTTCGCCTTTATTATATCATTTGCTGTGTTACTTTCAATGGTCTATTAGTGAAAATTGTTTGTTACATTAAAATTAATTATTATGTTTATCATCTATTTTAAATGGTTATCGATAATCACCTCTTTTCAAAAAATATTTTTTTAGACTGTATCAAAATCATTATTTCTGGTAAAGGAGCAAAGAAAAAATTAACTAAAGAGAGTATACTAAAGCAAAAAAGTGGGAAAAAGAGTATAAAAGTGATACATGCTCTCTATTCGTATTATATTGTAATTGCTTGTAAGGTGGAAATTTGGAAATAGACATGTATAAAAGTTAAAATTTATATAGGGAAGGCATTATTGTAAAAAAAAGGAGGTTTTAGAATGCGTATAGTTACTTGGGGATTTGGTGCGATGGGTAGAGGTATCGCAAAGAATGTTATTGAAAGCAAGTTTATGAAATTGGTTGGTGTCATCGATAAAAATCCAGAGTTCATAGGAAAAGATGTTGGAGAACTCCTCGGTTTAGGTAAATATGGCGTAAGAGTGAGAGATTCCATAGATGTTATAGAAGAAACAAATCCTGATTTAGTTGTTATAGCAACTAGCTCTTTCGTTAGAGATGTCCTTCCACAAATCGAGTATGCTGTTAAGAATCACGCAAACGTAATTACTATAGCGGAAGAAATGGCATTTCCTTTTGATTCACACCCTGAAGAATCACTTTACATGGACAGTCTCGCAAGAAGGTACGGAGTCACCATACTTGGGACAGGTGTCAATCCAGGCTTCGTTCTTGATACGCTTATCATATCTCTCACTGGTGTATGCACAAAAGTTAATAAAATTATAGCAAAGAGAATAAATGACCTTTCACCATTTGGAAAAACAGTTATGGAAACACAGGGCGTTGGTACAACACCTGAACAATTTGAAGAAGGCTTAAAGAAAGGAAATATAGTTGGACACATCGGTTTTCCACAAAGCATAGCTATGATTTCAAGAGCGTTAGGCTGGAGCATAACAAAAATCGAAGAAGAAAGAAAACCAATAATTTCGAATGTATACAGAGAAACACCTGTCGTGAAGGTGCAACCTGGTATGGTTGCTGGATGTAATCACTCAGCAAAAGCATATGTTGGCGATAAATGTGTTATAGAACTTTACCACCCACAACAAATTCATCCACAATTGGAAGGTGTCGAAACAGGTGATTACATAGAGATTTACGGAGATATAAACATCAACCTTTCGATAAAACCCGAAATCCCTGGTGGGAAGGCAACTATAGCTATAGCAACCAACATGATACCTATAGTAATTGGTGCGCAACCCGGACTTAAATGTATGGCAGATTTGCCAGTTCCAAGGTCAATCCTTTCTCAAATGGAATGATGATTAACTAAAATCAAAGATGAAAGGTGGTATTTTAAAATGCTTGCACGTAAAGGCGATTGGGTCCAAATAGAAGTGACCATCTTATCGCCGGAAGAAAGAGCTCCACAAGTACCTGAAGATACAAAAAAAGTTCCTCTTCAAATGCGCGTAAAAGGTTTCCTTATAAATGAAATAGCTTCACTTGACGCAACCGTAAGCATTCAAACAATGACTGGGCGAATAGTCACGGGGAGATTGGTTGCAATTAATCCAAAATACGAACATGATTTTGGAGAGCCAATTCCAGAATTAATAACCATTGGAAAAGAATTGAGAGAGATTTTAGAATCCCCTGAAGGAAATAGTAAGCAAAATGGCGGTGATCAAAAATGACACCAACAAGAGATTATTCATACAACGCGGTTATGGCCCGTCGAGCCGAAATAATGAAAAAAGCTGTTGGCATAGATTACGAAAAGTTCATAATTCAAAATTTTGCATTCGATTACGAACGCATGATGCAAGAAGTAGGGTACACAATAGAAGAAGTTAGAAAGATACAAGCCGAAACATGCGTTGGAAACACACCTCTTGTCGAACTCAAGAATATAAACAGACTCATCAAAAAATTAGCACCTAAGGGCAAAGGAGCAAGAATATTCTTGAAAGATGAAGCAACAAATCCTTCGGGAAGTTTCAAAGATAGGCGAGCAGCCGTTAGTGTTTATCACGCGCAAAAGTTAGGTTACAAAGGAGTTATTGCAGCAACAAGTGGAAATTATGGTGCAGCGGTCGCGTCTCAAGCAGCTAAAAGAGGTTTGAAATGCATTATCGTCCAAGAATGTTACGACAGCCACTGGAGAGGCCAACCGGAAATTTTGGAGAAAGGTAGAGCGTGTGAAGCTTATGGTGCTGAAGTTGTTCAACTTACCGTCGGTCCAGAACTTTTTTACTACACACTAAGACTTTTGGAAGAAACAGGTTATTTTAACGCGTCACTTTATTCTCCGTACGCAATAGCCGGGATAGAGACGTTAGGATACGAAATTGCGGAACAGATGAAAGAACTCACAGGAAAATTCCCAGATGCAGTTGTAGTTACACACGCAGGTGGTGGGCTAATTACTGGAACTGCAAGAGGATTGAAAAAAGCTGGAGCAACAGAAACAAAGATAATTGGCGCAAGCGTTGATTTGAGAGGACTGCATATGGCAAGTGACAACGATTTTAATAAAAAGTACTTCACAACTGGCCATACTGGTTTTGGCATACCATTTGCCGTATTCCCAGACAGATCGGATGTCCCAAAAAATGCCGCAAGACCTCTCAGATACATGGATAGATATGTTTTAGTTACCCAAGGCGAAGTATTTTACGTTACAGAAATGCTTGCAAACTTGGAAGGCCTACAAAGAGGGCCTGCGGGTAACACATCTTTAACTGCGGCAATAGCTCTTGCTTTAGAAATGGACGAAGACCAAACAATTGTTGTTAACGAAACAGAATACACAGGCGCTGGAAAATTACCATCTGCTCAATTAACTTTTGCCAAAAAGATGGGAATGGTAGTAAAAAGAGGAGATCCAATAAAGGAGGATAAACCAGGTAAAGTAATCGCAATACCTGAGCACCCATCTCAGATAGGATACATAGAATATCCTGTTGAAGAAATGAAAAAAAGTTACTTGAAAGAACTTATAAAACGTGAAGGAAGGAACCAATTTACAGAAAAAGAATTGGAATTTCTCAAAGAAGATTTGAGAGCCACTGAAGAAGAAATTAAAAAATGGATTTCAGAAATTTCGGAGGTGTTATGATGAAACCAAGGCCGGACGATTTTGTAGAAAGGTCAAAACACTTGCAAAACATGACAGACGAAGAATTAAACGCATATTTTTGGAGTCTTGTTGAAAAAATTGTCGATCCATTAGTTGAACTCGCTAGAACACATACTTCACCATCGATTGAAAGGTCAGTACTTTTGAGAATGGGATTTAACAGTATCGAAGCTAAGAAACTAGTTGATATGATTTTCGAAAAAGGACTTCTTGGCAAAGGTGCTGGCCATATTGTTTGGCGAATTGCAAAGGAGCATAACATCGATTATATAGAAGCAGGTAGAAGAATGATTAACGGTCAATACTGGGATGATGTGGATAGAATATTCAAAGGTATTAATAAAGGGGCGGTGAGTAAATAATGGACAAACTCGACCCAAGAAAACAAATCGACGTTGAAGAAATATTAAAAGACTTAGATAAATATAGACCTAAGAGAAGAGGTTGGACTTGGAGAAAGAAATTGCCAGAAGGGACAAAAATAGACAGATACGATTATCACCAAATAAGTGAGCCTTTGAAAAACAGCATACCACTACCAGCGGCACATTATTTTAATAACATAGATCCTCAACCAGATGTTGTTATAACTTCCGAAATCGCTTCAGGAAGGTTTGAAGACGATATTAGGCGTATGAGAATGGCGGCATGGCATGGTGCTGACCATATTATGGTTATCCGCACACTTGGTCAATCACACTTCGATGGTCTTATAGAAGGGACACCAGAAGGTGTAGGTGGAATCCCTATAACAAGAAAACAAGTTAGAGCAACAAGAAAGGCTCTCGACTTAATCGAAGAAGAAGTTGGAAGACCAATAAACTTCCACAGCTATGTTTCAGGTGTCGCAGGTCCAGAAATTGCAGTTTTATTCGCTGAAGAAGGAGTTAACGGCGCACACCAAGACCCACAGTACAATGTCTTATACAGGGGTGTCAATCCAGTCAGGTCATTTGTAGATGCTGCAGTTGCAAAAAAGATAATGGCATGGGCAAATATGCTTCAAATAGATGGTGCACATAACGCCAATGCATCAGCAAAATTGGCATGGACCGTTATGCCAGAATTACTGGTCCAGCATGGTATCAATTGTATGTATTCTGTCAAAGTTGGTATGCCAAAAGAAAACATCGCACTTTCAACAGTCCCACCAGTAATTGCTCCACTTCCAGAAATGCGTATCGATTTACCATACGCTGTCGCACTTAGAGAACTTTTCCAAGGCTACAGATTTAGAGCGCAGATGAATACACGATACATTGAATCTGACTTATTCGACGCAACAAGAGCGCATGTTCTCAACGCAGTACTTTCAAGACTAACAAGCGCGGATTTACAATCAACAATTACACCAGACGAAGGAAGAAACGTTCCATGGCATATAAATTCCATACGTGGTGTGGAAACTGCAAAGCATACATTGCTTGCAATGGACGGAATTAAAAAATACGTAAAGATAGACCAAGAAGCGATAAGGGAAAAAGTTAGAGAACTAAAAATGCGAGCTATACTAATGCTCGAAGAGATAATCGAAATGGGAGGCTATTTCGAAGCTCTTGAAGCTGGAATGTTCGTTGACAATGGATATTATCCAGAAAGATTCGGCGATGGAATAGCGAGAAAAAAAGATGGAGAATTAGCCGCCGGTACGGTTGTACCAAGAGACCACGATTACATGGCACCAGTTTGTGAACACTTTGGTTACAATAACTTACCTGAAGGGTTGGAAAAACCATGCGACTTAATTAACGGATGTACGTTCCATAATCCTGATAAAATACAGTTCATTGATGAGCTTGATGAAACAGATAACGTTAATTTAAGACTTGAAAAAATTAAAGATATGAAAAAACGAAACGTGATAAAACCTGAAGTTGAATGGTTTGCCGATGGTTGGATACAGCTAGATATGACTTTCTCATTGCCCGAAGAATACGCAGAAGCCGCGGCACTTGCCGTATGTGAAAAACTTGGTCTTGAGGAACCAACAATTATAGCTAAGACAGTACTTCACCCATCTGAAGGTACATACGTTGAAGTAAAAGCAAAAGTGCCATTTGAAATTAAAATCGATGAACTTGAACTTCCTAAGAAACCAGAAACTTTACCTGAAGAAGAACTTTTCAGCTTCGTCGAAAAACGCCCAATTAAAGTTGTAGCTGCCACTGTTGGTGAAGACGAGCATTCAGTTGGCTTAAGGGAAGTACTTGACATAAAACACGGTGGTATAGAAAAGTATGGTATAAAATATGTTTACCTCGGTACAAGCGTGCCACCAGAAAAATTAATTGATGCTGCCATAGAAACCGGAGCAGACGCTATTTTGGCATCGATGATAATTACACATAACGATGTGCACATCAAAAATATGAGAAGATTAAACGAACTGGCGATAGAAAAAGGAATAAGGGATAAAGTACTCATCATAGTCGGAGGAACACAGATAAATAACGACATGGCAATAGAAAATGGAGTAGACGCAGGTTTTGGCAGAGGGACGAAAGGTATCCATGTAGCATCGTTTATTGTCAAAAAACTAAAAGAAAGAGAATCTCAAAAATAATAAAACTCAAATTCAAAAAAAGGGGGGAGCGTTGTGGGGTACGAAGTAACAGATTGGACAATTATTCCACCATTTAAAAATGAGCCAGTAACAGATTTTTCCAAACCAGAAAATGAAACAAAGATGAAAGAAGCTCTTGAAAAAGTCTACAAAGAATTTGGAAAAGAGTACGATATTTTTATAGGGGGAAAACCTTACAAAACAGAGAAAAAGATTAAATCGATAAATCCTAGTAAATTTGATGAAATCGTTGGTTATGTGAACAGCGCAAACGAGGAACTTGCAGAAAAAGCTTTGGAAAATGCATGGGAAGCGTTTAAAACGTGGAGCAGAACTCCTGCCCATGTTCGTGCAGAGTATTTGTTAAAAGCTGCCAAAAAAATAAGAGAAAGGAAATTTGAATTCGATGCTTGGCTTGTGTACGAAGTTGGAAAGAATTGGGTAGAAGCCGATGCAGATGTTTCTGAAGCAATCGATTTCTTAGAATTTTACGCGAGAGAAATGGTAAGGTACGCTTCAGAACAACCATTGGTAAGAATAACTGGTGAATACAACGAACTTAGATATATACCTTTAGGTGTAGGTATAGTTATACCACCTTGGAACTTCCCACTTGCCATTTTGGTAGGAATGACAAGTGCAGCGGTTGTTACTGGAAATACTGTCGTTTTAAAACCTGCAAGCGATAGTCCTGTAATTGCGGCTAAGTTCTTTGAAGTGCTCCAAGAAGTTGGTTTACCAGATGGCGTTGTTAACTTCTTACCAGGAAGTGGTGCACTCGCCGGTGAATTTCTCGTTAAACATCCAAAAACAAGGTTTATAAGTTTTACGGGTTCAAAAGATGTTGGACTAAGAATACACGAACTTGCGGCTAAACCTCAACCTGGTCAGATATGGATAAAACGTACAGTCCTTGAAATGGGTGGAAAAGATGCCGTAGTTGTTGATGAAACAGCGGATTTAGATGCTGCTGCTGAAGGAATAGTTGTAAGCGCGTTCGGTTATCAAGGTCAAAAATGTAGCGCAGGTAGCAGGGCAGTTATAGTAAAAGAAGTATACGATAAAGTTATCGAAAAAGTTATCGAACGAATATCAAAGATAAAAATGGGAGATGTTAGATACAAAGAAAATTGGCTTGGTCCAGTTGTAAATAAAAGCTCAATGGAAAAAATACTTGCGTATATAGAAATAGGGAAGAAGGAAGGGCAACTCATATACGGTGGAAACGGTAGAGAAGACCTTGGTGGCTATTTCATTGAACCAACTATATTTAAAGATGTTCCATGGGACGCAAGGATTGCCCAGGAAGAAATATTCGGCCCTGTTCTTGCTATTATAAAGGCAGAGGATTTTGACGACGCTCTAAGAATAGCGAACGCAACAGAATACGGTCTAACTGGTTCGCTTTACAGCAAAGATAGAAACAGAATAGAACGCGCAAAAGAGGAATTCCACGTTGGAAACCTTTACTTCAACAGAAAGTCTACAGGAGCGCTTGTTGGAGTACATCCATTTGGTGGATTTAACATGTCTGGTACTGACAGCAAGGCTGGTGGAAGAGATTACCTCGGTTTGTTCTTGCAAGCAAAAGCGATAAGCGAAAAGATATAATTTTCCAAAAAACTAAAAAACAATATCGCAGCTCGTAGCAATGGGCTGCGATATTGTTTTGTTGAAAAATTAACATAAGAACTTGAAAATAAATTTTGAGAATTTAAAAAAACAGAGTAAAATTATAGTATGGTAATATGTAAAATTATGCTATTGATTGGGGGGATTGTTTTGGAATTTCTCATCTTTCCAACACCGGAGGATATAAAGTTCGATATCTTAGCTGGAAAATTCAAACGTGCCGAACATAAAATAAAAGAAAGAATCGAACATAAGATTCCTAAAGGCTTAAACAAAAAATTGCACTTCGAACTTTACCGGATAGTTTTATTAAAAAAAGCATACAGCATCTCAGAAAAAGAGGCGTATAACATTTTAAAAAAGAAAGTAAAAAATCTTACTAAAGGTGAATTCAAACAATTGATGAAAAACGGTATTCTCGATTGGATGTATGTAAATGATACCCCATACTTTGAAAAAAGATTCGATAGTAATTTATTCTTCAATTATCCACATTTTAAGGAACGTCAAAAAATAGATAAAAATACGAAGTTAACTCAAAAAAGAAGAAATATTATAAACAAAGCAATTACAAGGTTAATAGATGGTGGAAAACCTAAAACATACGAAATCCAAGCTAAGATAACTCTAAAAAGAGAGCATCCCTCCGATACAAAAGTCAGAGTTTGGTTACCGTTTCCAAAAGAAGAATTTCAGCAATCTGATGTAAAATTGATATCCGCAAGTCACGATGTAAAAATAGCCCCAAACTCAGTTGGACAAAGAACAGTTTACATGGAAGGAAAAGATAACGAAGAATTTTACGTTGAGTTTTCTTATAAAATCCACGAGTGGATTGGTTTCGATGGGCTATATAAAAACAAACCGTCCAGCGAAGACCTCTCGGAAAAACTTCCACATATAAGATTCACTCCATACCTTTGGAACCTCATCGATTTGATTTTTCACGATGAAAACATAGAAAATGTCAGTGATATAGCAAAGGCAAGAAGGATATACGATTTTGTAACGCTAAATGTTAATTATTCATATGTGCTACCGTATGCTATCTATGATAATATACCAGAGTATGTTGCAACTGTTTTCAAAGGTGATTGTGGTTTTCAAGCTTTGCTATTTATAACTTTGTGCCGAATGGTTGGAGTTCCAGCAAAATGGCAATCTGGATGGAGTATTACGTCAATTGGCGCTTCATCGCATGATTGGGCAATAATTTATTTGGAAGATTATGGTTGGGTACCGGTTGATTTATCGTTCGGTGGAGGAAGAAAGGATAACGAGGACCTTAGATTATTTTATTTCACAAACCTTGATGGTTTCAGAATGTTTGCGAATACAGAGTTCCAAGGTGATTTTGAACCACGAAAGATCTCTTGGAGACTTGACCCTTACGATAATCAAACAGGTGAAATGGAAATCATTACAAAAGAAGAAGATGGATACGTTATTGACCTCGAAAGTAAAATAGAAGTACTTAAATTTCAGCCTTGTAAAAAATAAATAAACAAAAGGGGGAATGCGAATTGGCAAAGATTAAATCCGTAAAATTTAAGCTCAATCGATTTGAATACGTTAAACCATTTCACATTACAAACAACATTTCATATGAGACACAAAATATCGAAGTGATTTTAGAACTTGAGAATGGAGTTGTAGGTTACGGTGAAGCATCACCATCTTTTAGAGTTAACGGTGAGAAAATCTCAGCTTTGATGGGATTTGAAAACGCTGTTCAAGAAATGATTGTTGGAATGGATGTAAGAGAGTACAGGAAAATTTTCGATATTACCGACTCACTAAAAGGCGTTCCAAGCATAAAAGCTGCTGTACAATACGCCGTACTCGATGCGTTTAGTGAAGAAATAGGCGTTCCGGTTTATCAAATATTAGGCGGGGCAAAAAGAGAAATAGAAACAGATTACACTGTGAGTATAGGTACAATCGAAGAAAGGTTAGAAGATGTAAAAAAGATAATTTCGCAAGGGCACAGAGTTATAAAAATAAAAGTTGGCGAAAACTTAGAGGAAGATATACAAGCTATATTAGCGATACATGAAGTAAGTAAAGGTTGCAAATACATAGTTGATGCAAACACAGGTTACACTCCAAAACAAGCTGTAAGATTTGTAACGGAAGTGTACCGCGCAGGGGTGGATATATCGGTATTTGAACAACCAGTCGCGATAACCGATATCGATGGTTTAAAATACGTTAGATGGAACTCCCCATTCCCAGTTGCAGCAGATGAAAGTGCAAGAACGAAATATGACGTCTTAAGACTTATCAAAGAAGAAGCGGTTGATTATATAAATATCAAACTAATGAAATCTGGCATAAGCGATGCGCTTGCAATCGTCGAAATTGCAAAAGCCGCCAATATAAGATTGATGCTAGGTTGCATGGCTGAGTCGAGCCTTGGAGTAAATCAAAGCGTACACTTCGCACTCGGCACAGGAGCTTTTGATTTCCATGACCTTGATAGTTCTTTGATGCTTAAAGAACCAAATTTCAGAGGAAAGTATAAAATAAGTTTACCATTTTATAGTGTATAATATTCTCAATCCAAAAAACAGGAGTCAACTATGTAAAATT
>SPLK01000137.1_pt1 | contig 34576 bp, 27 predicted proteins | sample 2456111 | NCBI WGS metagenome assembly SPLK01 (sample SAMN11156906, study PRJNA527647) | hot springs metagenome | biome: Geothermal region; feature: Hot spring; material: tree branch in hot spring; isolation source: hot spring sediment rich in lignocellulosic material ... | reverse complement strand
ATGGTCACCTCGGCCAGCACCGGGGCGGTGCTACGCGTTTGACGGGGCTGCACCTCTATCCCGTGCTGGGCATGCCGGTCGTCCAGCCGGGCGACGACATCGCCGACCTGGTGGCCAGCGCCCTGCGAGAGCAGGGGCTGCAGCTGCGCCAGGGCGACGTGGTGGTGGTCGCCCATAAGATCGTCTCCCGAGCCGAGGGGCGGCTGGTCGCCCTCGAGGACGTGGAGCCCTCACCCGCCGCCCGTTCGCTGGCGGCCGAGTCGGGCAAGGACCCCCGGCTTTGCGAACTGATCCTGCGGGAGTCGCAGGCCATCGTGCGGGTGCGCCCCGGGCTCGTCATCGCTCGGCACCGGCTGGGCTTCGTCTGTGCCAACGCCGGCATCGACCGCTCCAACGCCGGCGGCGAGGGCGAGACAGTCCTGCTGCTCCCGCAAGATCCCGACGAGAGCGCACGACGGTTGCGCTACGACCTCTACCGCAAGACAGGAGTGGCCCCTGCTGTCATCATCGCGGACAGCCACGGCCGCCCTTTCCGGGAGGGGGCCGTCGGTGTCTGCATCGGGATAGCAGGCATGGGGCCGGTCCTCTCCGAAGTGGGCAGGCAGGATCTGTTTGGCTACACCCTGCGCAGCACCCTGGAGGCCGTGGCAGACGAGTTGGCCTCGGCTGCCACGCTGGTGATGGGTCAGGCAGACGAGGGGATACCGGCGGTGGTGGTCCGGGGCTTCTTCGATGCCCGCCAGGCCATCCAGATCGCGGGGGAGGCCGAGGCGACGGCGGCCAGGCTGGTGCGGCCTGCCGACCGGGATCTCTTCTCGTGAGGGGAGCGGGAGCCCGTGCACCTGGCAACCATCCTTCGCGGTGACGAAGCCCACCTCGTGGTGCGAGTCGATGGCTACATGGTGGACGTGACGAGGGCCGCCCGTCTGCCGCGCTGGAGCGGTGAGGGCCTGCCCCTCAGCCTGAGGCGGCTGGTCGACGCCTTCGCCGCAGGCGACCCGGGCCCCATGGAGGCGGTGCGTCGGCTGGTGGAGGCCGCCCGCGCCGGCCAGCACGACGAACTCCTCGAAGTGGACGCCCCCTCCATCGTCTGGTTGCCCCCGCTGGTGCCCTCCAAGATGATCGCCATCGGGCTCAACTACTGGGATCACTGCCGGGAGCAGCACGTGGAGCCGCCGCGCCAGCCGGTGCTCTTCCCCAAGTGGCCCAACGCCCTCAATGCCCATCGTCGCCCCATCGCCCTGCCCGAGGGCAGCAACCAGGTCGACTTCGAGGCGGAGCTGGCGGTCATCGTGGGCCGGCGCTGCAAGGGACTGGCGGCGGAGACGGCCCTGGAGGCGGTCTTCGGCTACACCACGTTCAACGACGTGACGGCCCGCGACTTCCAGAAGGGCGACGGGCAGTGGGGACGGGGCAAGTCGCAGGACACCTTCGCACCCGTGGGCCCGTGGGTCGCCACGGCCGACGAGATCCCCGATCCCCAGGCCCTGCGCATCGCCTGCCGGGTCAACGGGGTCACCTACCAGGATTCGACGACGGCCGAGATGATCTTCCCGGTGCGGGAGCTGCTGGCCTTCATCACCCGGGGCATCACGCTCTTGCCCGGCGACCTCATCGCCACCGGCACGCCGCACGGCGTCGGGGTCTTCCGCACGCCCCAGGTCTTCCTGCAGCCGGGCGACCAGGTGGAGGTCGAGATCGAGCGCATCGGACGGCTGGTCAACCCAGTGGTGGCGCCGGGCGAGGCAGGCATGCTGGAGCTGCCGTCCCGCTGGCCGCTTTGAGAGGGGGGCGGCTCCGGAGCCGCCCCCCCGCCGTCAGGGGACCTGCAGCACCACCTTGCCGAAGTGGCGGCGCTCCTCCACGATGCGGTGTGCCTCGGCGGCCTCCGCGAGGGGCAGCACCCGGTCCACCACCGGCTGGAGCCGGCCCTGTTCGACGAAGGGCAGGAGCCGCAACAGTTCACCCTTGCTGCCCATGTAGGAGCCCAGGATCTGCAGCTGCCGAGCGAAGACGTAGCGGATGTCGGTGAGCGCCTCGTGCCCCGTGGTGGCGCCGCAGGTGACCAGGCGGCCGCCGTGCGCGAGGCTCTTCAGGCTCTTCTCCCAGGTGACCTGACCCACGTGCTCGAAGACGACGTCGACCCCGCGCCGGCCGGTCAGGGCGCGTACCTCCTCGTCGACGGCTTGGCGGCTGTGGTCGAGGACGACGTCGGCACCCAGGCGCTGGGCTTTTGCCACCTTGTCGGCGCTGCCCACCGTGGCGATGACGTGCGCGCCCAGGAGCTTGGCGACCTGGATGGCCGCCGACCCGACGCCGCTGCCGGCCCCCCAGATCAGCACCGTCTCGCCCGGCTGCAGCCGGGCCAGGGTGACCAGCATGTGCCATGCGGTCAGGAAGACGAGCGGGACCGCGGCCGCCTCCACGAAGTCGAGCCGCCCGGGCATGGCGATGACGTTGGCGGCCGGCACCACCACGTACTGGGCGTATCCGCCGTCGGTGCGGTTGCCCAGGACCTCGTAGTGCGGGCAGAGGTTGTCGCGCCCCTCCAGGCAGGCCTGGCAGCGGCCGCAGCTGATGCCGGGGTTGACGATGACCCTCGCACCCGGTTGGAGGTCGGACACCCCCGAACCCGTCGCGTCGATCTCGCCCGCCACGTCGGCTCCCGGGATGCGCGGCAGCGGCACCTTGCGCCCCGGCAGGCCTCGGCGGTTCCAGAGGTCCAGATGGTTGAGGGCCACGGCTCGCACCCTTATCCGCACCTGGCCCGGGCCCGGCTCCGGGACAGGCACCGTCTCCAGCTGCAGCACCTCGGGACCCCCGTGCCGGTGAAAGCGGACCGCTTGCATGGTCGCCGTCGCCACCGCGGCTGCACCCCCTTCGTGGTCGGGTAAGTGGGTTTGTCGGCCCCACCCCGATCCCTGCCCAGGAGTCGCGCCGGCCCGGGGCGAACTGGGCGCGGCGTGAGCATGCGGACCTGAAGGGGAGGGCCTCCATGCCGGCAAGGGCGACGCGGATGAACGCGGTGGGGACGGAGACGGCCTTCGAGGTGCTCGCGCAGGTCAAGCGCCTGGAGGCAGCCGGTCGCAAGGTGTACAACTTCGCCATCGGCGAGCCCGACTTCGATACGCCCGAGCCCATCAAGCAGGCGGGCATCGCCGCCATCCGGGACAACTACACCCATTACTCGCCGTCGGCGGGGATCGCGCCGCTCAGGGAGGCGATCGCTCGCCACGCGGGGCAGATGCGGGGGCTTTCGCTCTCGCCCGACGAGGTGGTCGTCACGCCCGGGGCCAAGCCCATCATCTACTACACGCTGCTGGCCTGCGTGGACCCCGGCGACGAGGTGATCTACCCCAACCCCGGCTTTCCCATCTACGAGTCGGCCATCCGCCTGGCGGGCGCCGTCCCGGTGCCGGTCTACCTGCGGGAGGAGCGGGGCTTCGCCTTCGACCCCGAGGAGCTGGCCGCACGCATCACCGACCGCACGCGCCTGCTGATCCTCAACTCTCCTCACAACCCGACGGGGGGCGTGCTGGGGCCCGACGTGCTGTCGGAGGTGGCGCGGCTGGCCATCGAGCACGACTTGTGGGTGCTGTCCGACGAGATCTACTCCCGCATCGTCTTCGACCGGCCCTTCTCGAGCATCGCCTCCCTGCCCGGCATGCGGGAGCGCACCGTCATCCTCGACGGCTTCTCCAAGACCTACGCCATGACCGGGTGGCGACTGGGCTACGGCATCATGCCGGTGCCCATCGCCGAGGCGGTGGCGCGCCTTGTGACCAACGTGGAGTCGTGCACCGCCACCTTCACCCAGATGGCCGGCGTGGCGGCGCTGGAGGGGTCGCAGGAGCCGGTGCGGCAGATGGTGGCGGAGTTTGCCGCTCGCCGGGACCTCGTGGTGGGGCTCCTCAACGAGGTGCCGGGGGTGCGGGTGGGGGTGCCGGCAGGGGCCTTCTACGTCTTCCCCAACGTGACCGAGGCGTGTCGTCTCGTGGGAGCGCCCGACGCGCGCACGTTCGCGTCCCGCCTGCTGGAGGAGGCGGGGGTGGCGGTGCTGGCGCGCACGGCTTTCGGCACCCCGGCGCCCGACGAGGATCAGCAGTACGTGCGCATCTCCTATGCCGCCTCACGCGAGCAACTGCGCGAGGGCATCCTGCGCATGCGCCAGTGGGTGGAGCGGGGCGGGCGCCTGTGATCTGGCTGAGCGAGGCCGACGTCGCGCGCCTCGTCACCGTGGACGACGCCCTTGAGGCGGTCGAGGCGGCCTTTCGCCTCAAGGCGGAGGGCCAGGCCCACGGTCGGCCTCGCCAGCGGGTGGGAGGGCGCGCGTGGCTGCACGTGATGCCGGCCGCCATCCCCGCCTGGGGCGTGATGGGGTTCAAGGCCTACACGACGGGTCGCCAGGGGGCGCGGTTCATGGTCTTCCTCTTCGACTCGGAGTCGGGGGAGCCGCTGGCGGCCATCGAGGCCGACGAGCTGGGGCGGTGGCGGACCGGTGCCGCCTCGGGCGTCGCGTGCCGCTACATGGCGCGGCCCGACAGCCGGGTGGCCGCCCTCATCGGCTGCGGCTACCAGGCCCGGACCCAGGCCCTGGCCATCGCGTCGGTGCTGGAGCTGGAGACGATCCGGGTCTTCTGCCGGACGCCCGGGCGGGCCGAGGCCTTCTGCCGCGAGCTGCAGCCGGCGCTGGGAGCGACGAGGCTGGAGCCGGCCGGCTCGGCGGCCGAGGCGGCCAGGGGGGCCGACGTCGTGGTGACCATCACCAACGCCCGCGACCCGGTGTTGCCGGCCGACGCCGTGGGGCCCGGGACGTGCATCGTGGCGGCCGGCTCCAATCACGTCGCGCGGCGGGAGCTCGAGCCCGCCACGGTACTGGCCGCGGACCGCGTCGTGGTGGACGACCTGGATCAGGCTAGGCTCGAGTGCGGTGACCTGGTGGGGGCCGAGGGGGCGGGCTTTACCTGGGACCGGGTGGTGGAGCTGGCCGACGTGGTGGCTGGCCGGGTCCCGGGGCGGGCCGGGCCCGAGGAGATCACCCTCTTCGAGTCCCAAGGGGTGGCCCTGGAGGACGTGGCGCTGGCACGGCGGCTCCTGGAGCGGGCGGTGGCGGCGGGCGTGGGGGTGCGGCTCCCGGCGACGATAGGCCTGTGGGAGGGACGAGGACCGCAGCATCCGTAGCGCCCCAAGGCGCCGTCCGGCCCGGGGGCTTGCTAGGGCGCGGGCGCCTCGGGAAGCAGCTCCCCGCCTTCGTACACCTCGATCCGCCGCACGACGGGCCGCAAGGTGAAGACGACGTCGCGGCGCTCGCCGGCAGACAGGGTGACGGTCACCTCGGCGGGCTCCGTCACGTAGAGGGGAGGCAGCCCTTCAGGCCTCAGGCGCAGGCGGTAGACGCCGGGGAGGAGCCTCTCCAGGCTGAAGCTGCCATCCGCTGCCGTCAACACCGTGCGGGTGCCCGACTGACCGATGGCCTCGACGACCATCCCCGCGATGGAGATGGGCGGAGGGGCGGCCAGGGACGCGGGGACGTCCCCGGGATGCGTCCGAGCCGTGCCGTCGGGGCCCACTTCGACGCGACCCCGGACGCCCGCCGGCCTCACGAGCCGGAAGGTCTGCTGCACCGCCTGGCGCGGCCCGATCTCGACCCGCCAGGGCGTGGCCGGCTGGCTCAAGACCTCCCCCTCGACGGGCGTGGTGCGCATCGTCAAGTAGTAGACGCCGGGGCTGACGGCGGGGAAGTCGAAGCGGCCGTCGCGGTCGGTGACGGCCGAGAGGGTCCCAAGGCGCACCACCACGCCCGGCACGGGCGCCCCGGCGTCGTCGACCACACGTCCCTCCAGGCTGCCCACATCGGGACGCTTGCCGATCGGCAGCTCCAGCGGTGCCTGGTAGGCAGCCTTGAGCTGCCACGACCAGTCGGAGTCAGCGGTGCGGGAGGCCTGCAGCGTGAGCCGGAGCGCGGCCGTGGTCGGAGGCTGGTGGCGCAGATCGACGGATGCGGTTTGCTCCACCGGCGGCCCGCCCTTCCACCCTGCCTGCAGGGCGATGGAGACAAAACGGGGCAGTCGCCACCGCCACTCCACACCCCCCGACAGGCGAAACGGGCGGTCGCCGTTGCCTTCCACAGGGTGCTCCACCCGCAGGTAGGGGCTCACGCTGGCAGCGCCGAGGGGCAGGTACGCCGACAGGCCGTAGCCCCAGATGGCCGAGCGCCCTTCGGCGGTCAGGTCCTCTCCTCGGGTATAGCCGACCTCCTCAACCACCAGCGCTCCTCCGTCCAGGTGGTGGCTGGCGTAGAGTCGTGCCTCACCCACCCGCTGGCGGAGCTCGGTAGCCTCGTGGGCTTCCTCGCGGCGCCCGATCTCGAGACCCAAGCTGGTGGTGCCGTCCGGGCGACCGCTGAGTCTCAGCAACTGCTCCACTGCCGTGGCTGCGCTGCCGCTGCCCGGCGTCCCTGATAGGGACCGGCGCACGATGCCCGAGAGGCGCCACGATGGGGAGACGTCGACCGCCACGGTGGCCTCGCCCTGGTGCCCCCCTGCCGCCCGCCCTGCGTACCCGGGGTCGCGGCCTTCCCAGCGAGCCGACAGGCTCCAGGGGGCCAGGCCGAGCGTGGCGTCCGCCCGTAGGGCGCGAGAGAGGCATCCGGCCATGAGCCGACCGGTGCAGCCCACCTCGGCTTGCAGGTAGAGGCGCTGCCAGGGAGTGAAGCGGGCGGCCGCCGACATGACCGCATCCCCCGTCTCGGGCCGCGTGGCGACCTGGAGCGAGACGTCACGGGCGCCGTCCAGGGCGTAGGCCACCCTGCCTCCCAGCCCCAGGCCGTCGGGGCCGGCCACGGCCTGCAGCACCGCCTCCCAGGGGTCGTCCTGGACACGCACCTCGATGCCGTCGCCTCGCTCGCCGAAGCGGGTCAGTGGCGACAGCGAGAACGGCTGCTGGCCTGCCGTCACGGTCAGCCCGTCGAGCCGGTAGGTGAGGCGGGCCCCCTCGGTCGACACGTCTACGGCCAGCGTACCGCTCCTCGTTGGGCCAACCCGCCCGCTGCCTGCCAGCCTCCAGCCGAGGCTATGGCCGGTGGGTGTCGCATGGCCCGTCCAGCTGGCCACGAGGGGAAACCACCGGTAGGCCTCCCGTAGCGGGGCGGCACGCGCGACCACCTCCACCGACGCCCCGGCCGCTGCCCGCACCCCGGGGTCGCCCTCGCTGGTGGCTGTCAGCACCACCCGGTGGTAGACGGTGCGGGAGAGCGCGGACGGCACCTCCACCGAGATTGTGACGACCGCCGACGCTCCGGGCTCGAGCTGCAGCGCATTGGGGTGGACCCGCGCCTTGAACCCCAGGTTGTCGCTGACCTGTACGCGGACTCGCTCGGGCCGGTTGCCGGCGTTGCGCACGACGAACCGCATCCCGTAGTTTTCGGCGACGACGTAGGCTGGCGACTCCAGGACGGCCACGTCCAGCTTCCCGACGGCCGGTACCGCCAGCCGGAACCGCACCGACGCGGACGCCCCCCGTACCTCGTCTCGCCACGTGACGGCCACCTCGTACGACCCGGCCGGCACGGACGGCCCGGGCCGCACGGCCAGCAGCGTCGTGCGCCAGGCACGGGAGGCGAGCTCGATGGAGGGAGCGGGCACTATCAGCTCCCAGCCCGGCGGCATCTCGACGAAGGGCACCAGCTCCAGGGGGACGGAGCCTATGTTGCCGAGGCGTGCGAGGAGTGCGACCGGCGAGCCTGGCGTGGCCGTGATGGGGCCCGTCAGCGCCCGGGCTGCGACCACCGGCCCCTGGAGGGCCAGTTCGCCCGTCACGGTCGCGGCCAGCGCACCGCGGCTCACCGGCAGCGTGACCGCCAGCAGCGCCGCCAGCAAGAGTCCCATGGTCAGCTCCCGCCTGCGGCTTGCCGACGGGGGTGTCTCAGCGGGGGCCCACGACGAACCGGTAGTGGGCGGCGAAGACATGGGCATCGCCGTCATCGGCGACGAGGAGGACCTCGTAGGCGCCAGGGGGCAGCGAGCCGAGCCGGAGGCGCTGGCGGACCACCTCGCCCGGGTAAAGACGGGCCGGCCCCCCGTCCACCCGCGCTGCCAGGCGGCCCTCCTGGTCGTAGATCTCCAGCCAGACCTTCGGCCGTAGCCATCGCACGCCCTCGTTGACCATGTCGACCTGGAGGGCCAGGTTGCCGCCATCGTCGAGCAGGCGGGGACGCACGAAGGCCAGACGCGCCTCGCCCGTGCCGGCGATGTCGGTGACGACGTGGATGGCGTAGCGCCAGACGTGCCGGATGGTCACCACGGGCCTGTCGGGTGCCACAGAGCCTTCCTCGGCCTCGACGGGCTCCACCATCAACGCGCTCCAGTACGTGCCGACCAGGGTGGCGTCGGCCGGGACGCGGACGGTATAGGGGACGGCCAGATGCTGGCCGGGCGGGACCGTCACCGTCGACTGGCCGAGAGCGATCCACTCGGCGTTGGAGCGGGCGTGGCGCCCTGGAGCGGAGTAGACCGGGTGACCCTGGTCGTCGGTGTGGTAATCCTGCAGGTATAGTCGCACGGTCTGAGGCTGGTCGTCGGCGTTGGACAGCACCACCAGCCCTTCGACCGACTCGCCGGGCTGGACGGCGTAGGCGTGCACCAGGTCGCCCACGAGGCCGACACGGGGCTGTGCCTTACCCTCGGTCGAGGCCAGCAGCGCGGCCGCCAGCACCACCCAAAGCCAGGCTTTACGGGGAGCCCGCCACAATGGTGTACACCACCGAGGTCATGTAGATGCCGGGCGAGAGATCGACGGAGATCCCCGAGAGGCGCAGGCCGATTCCGATGTCGGTCGGGTTGGCCGACCCCCAGAAGAAGAGCTGGTCCTGGGCGCTTACCGTGAGGAAGGACCCTTGTGCACACCAGTATGGGGTCTGCACCGTGCCCCCCTGCCCGCTATCGGTCAGACAGGCCTCCAGCGTCACACCGGAGGGCCACAGGGTGTCGACCCTTCGGATCAGGACCTGCCATCCCTGCGCCTTGCCCCCCGCGCGGCGGATGGTAGCCCGAGCGACGGGCATCGGGCTCTCCCAAACGGGTGGTGACCCAGGCGGGACCAACAGACTTGGGGGCCCCAGCTCCTCGACGGTCAGGGTCCAGTCGCCGGAGACAAACAACTGGGGGCCGGGCGCCGGACCCGCCAGGGCCGGCGTGGCCGCCAACCCCCAGGCTGCCAGGGCCGCCAGCACCAGCCCGGCCTTGGTCACGACCTTGGGCCTCGCCTCCTCAGGTCCCTCAGGGCCCGATAGTCCAGGTCACGATGGGGGCGTAGGTGCCGTGACCGTCCAGGTCTACCGCGACCGAGTAAGTGGCCTCGGCGATGCAGACCTTGTTGTAGATGCCGGTGACCAGGGGCTGTGCTGACGTGGTGAGCGACACTCCGCCCGTGACGATGTCGCCGCAGCTGCCGCTGCCGGCCTCCAAGCTGGGGAACGCCAGCGCGACCTTGAAGAGGTTGACCCACTCCGGCGGTGCCTTGTCGACGTTGACCGTGATCTTGACGGGGCTGGTCTTGCTGGCGTTGGTCAGCCAGAGGACCGTCGTCGTGTCGCTCAGCACTTGCGAGACGTCGGAGAGGGGGCCGTCGGTCTCGGGGTCGTTGGGCCAGTGGGCCTGGGAGAAGTCGAACTCGATGGAGCCACCGGCCACGTTGACGAAGTTGATGGCGGGGACATGGATGGTGACGCTCTGACTGGCCGCCATCGCGGCTGGGGCCGCAAGCAAGAGCAACAGCACGGCGCCGATCCACCCGACGCGAGTGCGCACCGGGATCCCTCCTCGCTGCACGATGCTGATAGGTCACGCACCCGGGAGGTAGGACGATAGGACTGCGACGCAAGTCCTACCATCGAGGTGCCAGGCAAACGGTACCAAAGTCGCGCACGATTGGCAAGTCCACCGCACCGGCAGGCGGAGGGGCCGGGCTGGCCCGGGTGGAGCCGGGGCTTCGGTCCCGGGGCGAGCGAGGGGCTGCTCGTGGGGCAGGTGCTCGCCTTCCAACGGATCTGCCTCTATGGTAAAGTTCCCGGCGGAGGCGGGGGCTCCCGGCGACGCTCGAGGGGCTGCCCGGTCTCTTCATCGGTCACCGGACCGGTCCCGAGGCAGCCATGAGACGTACGGTACGGACGAGGTGACGACGTTGCAGGCAGGCCGCAGCATCGCCGAGTTGATGGAGACGGCGCAGGAGGCGGTCGTCCGGGCGGGGCGACTGCTCCACGATCACTGGAAGGAGTTCCTCGAGGCGGGCGTCGGCTTCAAGGGGCCGGTGGACCTGGTCACCGAGGGAGACCGGCGGTCCGAGGCCGTCATCCTCGAGGTGATCCGGTCGCGCTATCCCGACGACGCCGTGCTGACCGAGGAGCAGGGCGCGCTGGGACGCGAGTCGGAGTACCGGTGGCTGGTCGACCCGCTGGACGGGACCACCAACTACGCCCATGGCCTCCCCGTCTTCGCCGTCTCGGTGGCGGTGGAGCGACAGGGGCAGCTGCTTGCCGGCTCGGTCTACGAACCGGCGACCGGACGGCTCTACGTGGCCGGGCGGGGGGCGGGGGCCCGGCGCGACGGCCGGGTGCTGCGCGTCTCCGGCACCCGGGAGCTGGACCGCAGCCTGCTGGCCACGGGCTTCGCCTACAACCTCCGCGAGACCGACGAGACCAATTTGGACCACTTCGACCACTTCTCGCGGCGGGCCCAGGGGATACGCCGCCTGGGAGCGGCGGCGCTGGACCTGTGCTGGGTCGCGGAGGGGTGGTTCGACGGCTTCTGGGAATACCGGCTGCACCCGTGGGACGTGGCTGCGGGCGTGCTGCTGGTCGAGGAGGCGGGGGGCCGGGTGACCGACTTCTTCGGCGCGCCCTTGGACTTCTCCCGACCCACCCTCGACGTGGTCGCCTCCAACGGGCACGTCCACGAGGCCATGCTCCGGGTGCTGGAGCTGGGGCACACCGGCATGCGCCGGGCGTCGAATCCGACGCCCTGAGGAACCATGGCGGAGTCGTCGGGGCTGGACGGCCGGGTCGCGATGGTGACCGGCGCCGGTCGCGGCATCGGCCGGGCCGTGGCCATCGAACTCGCTCGCCACGGGGCGTACTGCGCGCTGGTGGCGCGCACAGGCAGCGAGCTGGAGGAGACGGCCCGGCAAGTGGAGGCCGTGGGGTCCCGGGCGCTGGTCCTGGTGGCCGACGTGCGGGATCCTGAGGCGGTGGAGGCGGCGGTCGAGACGGCGTGGCGGTCCCTGGGGCCCATCGAGATCCTGGTCAACAACGCCGGCACCTTCGTGGCCCACGAGTTTCTGGCCACGCCCTACGACGAGTGGCGGCGCATGCTCGAGGACAACCTGGCCGGGGTCGTGCACTGCTCGCGGGCGGTGGCGCGGCGGCTGGCAGCGGCCCGACTCGGCGGACGCTTCGTCAACGTCTCCTCCGTCAACGGCTCGTTTGGAGTCGGCTGGTCGTCGGCCTATAATGTGGCCAAAGGTGCCATCGACGAACTGACCCGCAGCCTGGCCGTCGAGCTGGCGCCGTACGGGATCCTGGTCAACGGCGTGGCGCCGGGGTTCATCGACACCGCCATGTCCCGCGCCCGGGGCGAGAGCGACTTCGAGACCGAGGTCTTTCGCCGCTTCTACGTGGGCGAGCGCCGGATCCCGCTGGCGCGGCCGGGACGACCCGAGGAGGTGGCGGCGGCGGTGCTCTTCTTCGCCTCGCCGGCCTGTAGCTACGTGACGGGGCAGACGCTGTTCGTGGATGGCGGCCTCTCCATCACCTACTAGCGGCCGTCGACGCCGGCCGAGCACGAGGAGGCATGACGGTGGCCAGCGAGGGGATGCCGACACGGGAGCAAGCCTGGCAGCTCTTGACGGAATGGACGCAAAACCCCAACCTTCTCAAGCACGCCCTGGCCGTGGAGGCCGCCATGCGTGCCTATGCCCGCCGCTTCGGCGAGCCCGAGGATCTTTGGGCCCTGGCGGGGTTGCTCCACGACCTCGACTACGAGCGCTACCCGCAGATCGATGTACACCCCCTCAAGGGCGTCGAGGAGCTGCGCCGGCGGGGCTACCCGCCCGAGGTGATCGATGCCATCCTGGGCCACAACAGCTACCACGGCCATCCCCGCCGCACGCCCATGGCGCGGGCTCTGTTCGCCTGTGACGAGCTGACCGGCTTCATCGTGGCGGTGGCGCTGGTGCGGCCCAGCCGGGATCTGGACGAGGTCACCGTGGAGGCCGTCAAGAAGAAGTTCAAGGACAAGGCCTTCGCCCGGGGCGTCAACCGGGAGGACATCTTCCAGGGCGCCGAGGAGCTGGGCGTCCCCCTCGACGAGCATATCCAGACCGTCATCGACGCGATGCGCTCCATCAAAGATGCCCTGGGGCTCGACGGCAAGGCGTCCGGCTGAGCGGTCGGCCGCAGCTCGGGGCCAGCCGTCTGGGACGGGCGCAAGCGGGGCTTGTCAACCGGATGCCCGGGCCCGATACTCGAGTCGGGCCGGTCGGCGCTAGTCGTCCGCCCCCTCCGCGTCGGCTCCCGCGAGGAGCGGGAGGCGTCGCGCATGCATCGACCGACGAAAGCCCCGGCGAGCCGCCCCCATCCCCGATGGCTCGCCGCAACTGCCCTGCTGGCGCTGGCCGTCGCACTGGCTGGCTGTTCACCGGCACGCATCCTGGGGCTGCGCGCCGAGCGAGCCGCGGGCCCACTCACCGTCTCCCTGGCCGTCCCGGCCTCGGCCTTCGAGATCGGGCCCGGACAGAGCCCGCCGGCCATCCTGCGCGTCAGTCTGGTCAAGGACTCCCGCTTGATGGTGCAGGAGAAGGGCCTGCAGGCGCCCCAGGGAGACGAGGCGGTGGCCACCTTCGTCTTCGATCAGGTCTACGAGGGCCGGTGGGAGGTCGCCGGCGAGCTCCTGGATGGCGAAGGTGACGCCATCTACGCCGGGGCGACCCGCCTCTATGTCACGGCGGGGGAGACGGCGACGGTGCGGCTGACGCTGTCGGCCCGTCCGGCGCTGCTGAGGACCGAGATCGACCTGAGCGGGTACGACCGGGAGGCCCTGGTGACCGCAGCTGGGGTACACCTCAAGGGGCCCTCTAACGCCTATCTCAAGGCCTCCCGCCCCGGCCGCGACCTGGTCTGGAGCTTCGACCGCGAGCGAGCGCCCGGTACCTACGACCTGCGGCTGGTGCTCTATCAGGAGGGGGGCGGTATCGAGTACTCGCAGGAGTATGCGGGCATCGTCCTGCTGCCCGGCAAGACGACCACCCTGCACTGGCGGCCGGCGACCGGCGGTGCCATCGTCATCGGCGACATCGACTGGGTCCCGGCGGCGCCCGGCCACGTCACGTGTCAGGTCCTGCACCCGGAGGCGGCGCTGCTGATCGCCTGGTCGCCACCTCCCGACCCCGATGTGGCAGGATACCGCGTCTACCTGCGGCCTCCGGAGGACTTCCTTCGGCTGGAGGCGGAGGTGACGGCCGGGACGTCGCAGGTGACGCTGACCGACACGGCGCTGCCCTGGCAGTCAGGCGGCACCGTCTACGTCGGCGTCACCGCGGTGGATCTGGCCGGCCAGGAGAGCCTGCACGCCCCGGCCTGGTGCGTGATCCCCGCCCCATCCAGCCCGGCCTCAGTCGTCGAGCGAGGAGCCGGATGAACTGACCGACGACTCCTCCTTCTTGGCGGCCTCCTTGTACGACTTGCTGCGGTAGTCGGTGACGTGGAAGCCGGATCCCTTGAACAGGATGTTGACGTTACGGCTGATGAGGCGCTCCACGGGGCCTCCGCACGTGGGGCACGCCTTGAGGGGCGACTCGGTGATGGCCTGGAAGGCCTCGAAGGTCCCGCACCGCTCACACCGATACTCGTACGTCGGCATCGCTCATGCAGCACCTCCGCTCGATGGTCGGTCTGTTGCGGGCGAGGTCGGCGCAAAACAAGGCGGCCTGCCCCCCGCGCCCGTCACGTAGGCGGCAGACCGTCATGCGCTCGACACATTATGCTAGCCGTCGGCGTCGCCCGTGGCAAGGGGAGGCGCCACGGCAGCCGCCTACCACCAGGCGGGAGTCTGGCGACGGATGCCCCACCACCGCACCAGCAGCAACCCCATCACGAAGCCACCGATGTGGGCCCACCACGCCACGCCCCCGACCAGCGTCGGCGAGGCGGTGATGGCCAGCGCCCCATTGTACAGCTGGATCAAGAACCACAGCAGCAGGAAGATCACCGCCGGGATCTCCGCAACGGTCAGGAAGAAGAAGATGGGCACCAGCGCGCTCACCTTGGCCCATGGGAAGAGCAACCAGTACGCGCCCAGCACCGCCGCCACCGCGCCGCTGGCGCCGATGGTGGGCACCGACGCCCCGGCGGAGAAGATGGCCTGGAGCAGGCCGGCCCCCACGCCCCCGAGCAGGTAGAAGACCAGGTAGCGCAGGTGGCCGAGCCGGTCCTCGACGTTGTCGCCGAAGATCCAGAGGTAGAGCATGTTGCTCCCCACGTGGAGCCAGCCCGCATGCAAGAACATGGATGTGACCAGCGTCAGCCAGGCCGGTGGAAGGTCGGGCAGCGCCCACAGCACTCCCATCTCGAGGCCACCCCCGGAGCCCCAGAGGCGGGCGGGCACCAGGCCCCAACGGTAGATGAAGAGTCCCACCTCGCGGCCGAGGGTCACCTCGTAGAGGAAGACGGCGAGGTTGACGGCCACCAGCAGCTTGTTGACGTAGGGATAGCGCCGGGTGGGGACGTTGTCACGGAGGGGTATAATGGTCACGACCTCCTAAGACCGGGAGATGGGCCGCCCGGGCGGCGGCCGTACCGGGAGATGCGCGAGAAGATCTTTCGCGATCCGGTGCACGATTTTATCACGGTGCGCGACCCGCTGTTGGTCCAGCTCGTCGACACCCCCGAGTTGCAGCGGCTCCGGCGCATCCGACAGCTCGGCACCGCCTCGGCCACCTACCACGGAGCCGAGCACTCCCGCTTCGGCCACTGCCTGGGCGCCATGCACGTGATGGCCAAGGTATTGGGGCGGCTGCGCCAGCGGGATCCCGGCATCGTCGACGAGCGCCTCGAGCGGCTGGCCTGCGCGGCCGCGTTGCTCCATGACATCGGACATGGCCCGTTCTCTCACGGGCTCGAACGGGTCATCACCCCCTCCCGGGGACACGAGCACTGGACCCGGGCCATCCTCTCGGGCCCGTCGCAGGTGCACGAGGTGCTGGAGTCCTACGAGCCCGGCTTCTCCGGCGCGGTGCTGCGGGTGCTGACGGGTGACCTCCCGGATGGCCAGCGCTGGCTGCACCACCTGGTGGCCGGGCAGCTCGACGTCGACCGGATGGACTACCTCCTTCGCGATGCGCTTTTCACCGGTGCCGTATACGGGCGATTCGACCTGGAGCGGCTCATCAACACGCTGATGCTGGTCGACGGACAGGTCGTCTTCAGCTACAAGGGCATCCCCACCGCCGAGGAGTACGTGCTGGCGCGCCACTACATGTACTGGCAGGTCTACTTCCACAAGACCACCCGGGCGCAGGAGCTCCTGCTGCAGGCCATCTGGCGCCGTGCCAAGGAGCTGTACGCGACGGGGGGGCTCGGTACCGGCCCGGACGTGCCGCCGTCCCTGGAGCCTTTCTTGCGTGACGGCGACGGCACGCTGGAGGCGTACCTGGCCATCGACGACCACGACGTGCTCTACGCCTTCAAGCGGTGGCAGTACGCCCGCGATGCCATCCTGGCCGATTTGTCGGCGCGCTTCTTGCACAGGAGGCTTCCCAAGCCCCTGTTTCGCCAGCCCCGGCCGACCATCCCCGACGAGTGGGTGGCCGTCGCCAAGCAGGTATGCAGCCGCCGCGGGTGGAACCCTGAGTATTACTGCCTGCTGGACCGGACCTCGGACATCCCCTACGACTATTACACCGAAGGGGTCGCTGCCATTACCCATCCGCCCCTGCTGGCGGTGGACGAGTTTGGCGAGCTCAAGGAGCTCTCCAAGGTCAGCGAGGTGATCCGGGCCCTGGCCACCCGCCCGCGCAGCGGGGCCAACCTGTACGTCCCGGAGGACTGTCGGTCGGAGATCTTGCAACGGGTGAGAGACGGTGGCTGATCCAGGGCGGCCGGTCGGTACAGCGCCGACGGTCGAGGAGCTCCAGCATCTCGAGCGTGTCGTTTCGGCAGGGGGCCCCGACGCCGAGGAGGCCCGGGTGACCCTGGCCGCCATGATCGCGGCGTCCGCGTCATGGCCCAAGCCCCAGGCCAAGGAGCTTCGCCGAGTGCTCCTGAGATTGCGCTCGCGGGGGATCGTGGTGGAGCCACCGGCCGAGACCGGCCCGTCCCAGGCCGGCCGTGCGTCTTCGCCCGACCGGGGTGGGAGCGGCGCGAGGCCGTCGCAGTGCCTGCTTTCGGCCATCGAGGGGACGGGCATCGCCAGGCTCGAGATGGTCTGGGAGCTGCGCCAGGAGACCTGGTGGTTGCGCGCGGTGGTCAGCGACGGCCGGGGCCTGGAGGCGCTGGAGGCGACTCGGGTCGCCCGGCGACAGGCCGCCCAGGAGATGGAGCGCCTGGCTGGCGGAGACCTGCAGGCCGTCGAGCCCGAGTGGGGTGCCCGGATGCTGGCGGGGGCGGTCGCGCTGGCCCGCCAGAGGGGCATCGGGCTGCCCCGGGAGTACGTCGTGCTGCGGCCCCAACTGGAGGCGGCCCTACCCGAGGTCGACGAGGGGCCGTACGGGTGGGCCCGGGCGTGCTGGAGCCCCAGCCTGCTGGAGGCGCTGGGGGACGACGCCCAGAGGGTGGAGTGGTGGGCACGGGCCTCGGCCTCCCTGCTCGAGACAGGCGAGGTCCGGTGGGATCTTCGCGAGGAACTGGGGCCCATGCTGGAAGAGGCGCGCCGTCAGTCGAGCATCCGCCTCGTGCTGTTGCCGGCCACGCAGCACGCGCTGATGGAGCGCATCGCCCTGCGCATGAGCGAGGCGTTGCACGAAGGGCCGATGCGTCAGCGCCTCGCCGGGCGGCTGGCCTATGTCGCGCTTCGGCTGGACCGGGCCGGGCGTCTGCCCATGGCACGACTGGCGGCCGCGGCGTCGATGGTGCTGGCCGATGCTCAGTCGACAGGGCGGGTGGGGGTCGTCGAGGCCCTGGTGGGCGTGCACCTGGCCCCGTACCTGCCACGCAGGGAGCCGTCGTCGCTCCCCGGGCAGCCGGGGGGCGCCCGGGGGACGGGAGTCGGTCTGAGGAGGCACCCCGTGCGGCCGTGACGGGGACGTGATGGGGGCAGGCGGACAAGAGGGGCGTAGGCGCCCGGTGGGGGCGGCAGAGGGCTGGAAGTTCGGCGCAGCCGTGGCGGTCGAGGGCGCCGTTGTGGCGCTGTTGCACGCGGCATGGTTTCCCACGGGGGCGCCCCTGGCGGTGGCGGTGGGATACGCCGGGGCGATCCTCTTACGGTGGGCCGCGGCCCGTAGGGTGGGTGCCTCTCCTAGGCCCGATGTCGCAAGCGGTTGCTCGTCCCTCGAGCGCCGCGCATCGTGGACCGCAGCGGGCCTGACCCTGGCGGCCGTGGTGCTGGCGGGCCGCCTGGCGGGCACGGCCGCGTGGCCCCACGCCACCCCTCTGGCCATCTTGACCTGGAGCCTCGGGTGGGGCCTGCGCCTGGCTGCCCGCGCTCCGTGGGTCGTAGCCCTGATGGGATGGCTGACGGTGGCAGGCGTCCAGGCGCTCGTACGGGGCGATGGCGGCCCGGCCGCCAACCAGCTGGCATGGTGGACGTGCCTCACGGCCCTGGTGGCGTGGGCCATGGGGCGGTCGCTGGCGGCCGAGGCGGCGGTGCTGGAGCGGGTCTCCGAGCTGAGCCGGCGGCAGGCTCGGGTTTGCGAACAGGAGCAGAGCCTCTTCGCTCTCCACGACCTCATCGAGCGGGAGGCCGGCGACTGGACGCCCGCCGAGTGGGGGGAGCGGGCCCTCGAGCGGGTCGCAGCCATCGTCGGGGTGCACGAGGTGGCCCTGATGGTCCCCGGGCCCGACGCCGGGTGCTGGGAGCCATACGCGACCTGGCCGGCGACGGCCCCGCCACCCGATCCGTCGGTCATGGCGTCGCTGCCCCTCCGTCCCGACCTTCAGCCGCCGGTCTGTCAGCCGTTGAGCCCCCGGGAGGTGGCCTGCCGCGTGAGGATCGCGGGCGGCGAGCCCGGCTGGGGGTGGCTCGTGGTGCGGCGAGCTCCGTGGCAGGGACGGATAACCCCCGAGGAGCAGCGGTTGGTGGAGCGGCTGGCCCAGCACTGGGACGCCGCGGTGGACAACGTGGTCACCTACACGCAGAACCAACGCCGCGCCCGTCACCTGGCCATCCTGCACGAGATCAGCCGGGCCATGGCGCGGCCGCTGAGGCTGGAGCCCCTGTTCGAGACCATCTTCCGCGAGGTCGCGCGGGTCATGCCCGTGGAGGCCTTCGTCATCACGCTGTACGAGCCCGAGAAGGAGGCGCTGCACGCCGCCTTCATCGTGGACAAGGGCCAGCGCTACGCTCCCGTCACGCTGCCGGCCGACCGAGGCCCCACGGTGGAGGTGGTGCGCACGGGACGGCCGCTCTTCATCAACCGCCGTCCGGAGGAGATGGACCGCCCGGTCCCGGGCCGGCGCCTGGTGGGGGTCCCCGAGGAGCCGGCCTCGGCCATCATCGTGCCCATGATCCTCGAGTCACGGGTGGTGGGCACCATCTCGGCCCAGGCCTACCGGCCGGGTGCCTACACTCAGGAGGACTTCGAGCTCCTGGCCACCATCGCCGGCCAGGCGGCCATCTACGTGGACAACGCCCGTCTCTACGAGCAGACGGTGCAGCTGGCCATGACCGACTCCATGACGGGGCTGGGCAACGCGCGGATGCTTCGCCGGGAGCTGGCTCGGGAGCTCGCGCGGGCGCGCCGCTCAGGGGCGCCGTTGAGCCTCATCATGCTGGACTCGGACCACCTCAAGGAGGTCAACGACCGCTACGGGCACCTGGTGGGGGACCGTTACCTGGCGCTGCTGGCCGACGTCATCCGGGCCCATGTCCGGGCAGGCGACATCGTCACCCGCTACGGGGGCGACGAGTTCGTCGTGGTCCTGCCGGAGACGCCGCTGGAAGACGCCGAGCGGGTGGCCGAGCGCATCGTGGGAGCCGTGGCACGCACGCCGCTCTTGGTGGGGCAGGAGCGGGTCTTCACGTCGGCCAGCGCGGGGGTCGCGGCCTATCCCGTCTGCGGGGAGGACGAGGAGCAGCTGCTGCGGGCGGTGGACCGGGCGCTGTACGAGGCCAAGAGAGCCGGAAAGGGGCGCGTGCACTGCCTCGCCCGGGCCTAGCTCGCCCGGGCCTAGAAGGCGACGCGAAGGGCCGCCGCCAGCACAGGCGCCTCGTCTCCCTGAGGCAGCACCAGTGCCGCGTCGAGCGCCAGCGGCCCCAGCCGCAGGCCCACCCCCATGGTGTCGGACGGACCCAGGCCAGCCAGACGCCCCTTGCCGACCCGAGCCGCCACCCGGTCGCCCAGCACCCGCTGCTCCAGCCCGATGCCCCACGCGCCGTCGAGGCCCGCCTCGCCCGTCAGGCGCGTGCGCCGATCGGGGGAGACGAGGGCGATCCCGACCCGGGCTCGGCTCCCCGAGAGCAGCCACTGGCGGGCTCCCGCGACAGCGCCATCCTGGTCGCGCCAGGTGAGGCTGCCCGCCAGGTCGTGCAGGACCAGGCCGACCGACAGCGTCTCCGCCCAGGTGGCGCGTATGGCCGCATCGATGGCGAACCCTCTGCCGACCCAGCTCCTGCCCTGATCCGGGCGAGCCTCGTGGGCCTGGAGCAGGCGCAGGGCCGTGCCCGCCTGCCAGCGGGCCGACAGCCACCGAGGGCCGATGGAGTAGCCCGCCCCGAAGCTGAAGGCGGAGAGCAGACGGGCGTCCCCCGAGCCGTCCCGTACGTCGGCCTCTCCCACAGCTAGCAAGGCCAGGCCCGAGGCGTCCATGAGCAGCCCGCCGAGCGTGGTGACCCGTGCGCGAGCGTCGGTGAGCGACGCATCAGGGGCCGAGACGAGCCGGCGCAGCGCATCCAGCTGGTCGGCAAGGGCAGGGTAGGGAGCGCCGGCGGCGACGGCTGTCGCCACGCTACCCTCGAAGCGACGCCCGGCGAGCCCCGCTGGATCGAGGTAGAGGGCGGACAGGTCGTCGATCCAGCCCGCGGCGGTGCCCCCCAGGGCCGCCGCCACGGGGCTCGCCGTCGGGACGGCGACCGACGGTGCGAGATCCGCAGGGGCTGCCGCCCGGCTCCGGCATCCCGTCAGCCCCACGGACGCCAGCGCCAGACCCAGCACGCAGACCAGGAGCGACTCATGCTGCTTCATGACGAGACTTCCAGCACTTCCCCGGTTCGCCCGGGGCGGGGTCGTCCCCTGCTGAAGTCGCGAAGGGAACCGAATCCGTTCGGTGAAAGGCTAACTACTAGATGGTTTGACAGGGGTCTCATATGCCGAGACGGAGGAGGGATGCGGGCCGCCTGCCATTGGAGCTGGAGGTCGCGACGTCATCATCCGGTCGTCGCCCGGCTCGGCTTGCTCCAACGGCTGCCGCCGCGCCCGTTGAAAGGGCAGGGGATGGGCGATTGGTCGGTGAGGAGCGCGCGCAGGCGCAAGTGAGCGAAGCGGAGACGGTCAAGAGGCGGATCGAGGAGCTCAGGCACAAGCTTTACGCTCACGGCGGGGTCCGTTACGAGGACGACCCCGGTCTGCACGATGAATTGGATCGGTTGATCTTGCAGTACGTCCAGATAACACGCTGGCGCAGGCGGGGGTAGTGGATCCGGCCGACCGGCCAGGGCCGATGATGGCGGTGAGCGAGGAGGGCCTCGCATGCAGCGGGGCCCTCCTCTTTTCATGCCCGCGGCCGGTCGGACGAGACCCGGCAGGAGCCGAGGGACCGGCGGAGTAGCAAGGGATGCCAAGGGAGGCAGAGTTTACCAAGACTGGATGGGAGTGTTAGCGCTTGCAGACACTGTTAATCTCCACTATCGCCGTCCTCGCCATGGCCTCCGCCGCGGGTGCCACGGATGCAGGGTCTCCTCATGAGGCGTCCCGCCTGGAGACGTCGCCGGCCCGCCCTCACGTCCGGGTCAGGGCCGATGCCAGCGTGATACGCCTGCCTGCCTCCCCCGACTCGAGCCCCCTGGTCTGGTCGTCCTTGCCCGCGTCGTCGGCCGTCCTGGAGGGAGGCCGGCGCGTGCATCGTTGGAGAGCCGGACTGGACCTGGCCTCGCCCGAAGCCGACTCGGTGCCGCGCCTCCAGTGCGACGTCGAGGTCATCGGAGTGGAGGGGCACGTCTACGAGAGCGCGACCATCGTGGACGGCTCGTTGGAGGAAGGCCTCCGGCAATGGCACGGCACCGGAGGGGGCCTCTCGATGGGCTACGCGTGGGAGCACCGTTGGGAGCCCCGGCGGGCCATCCGCGTGGAAGCCGCAGGGGCGTACGGCACATGGGCCGGGCCTCTCGAGCAGTGGACACGCCACACCCAGGCCGCCGTGACGCAACAATGGGTCGCGGGTGGCACGGCCAGCGGCGGATGGAGCGAGGGGCACATCGCCGTCCGCATGGTCGGGGCCTGGGGAGCGGGGGAGCTGTCGGGAGGGGTCGGTTGGGTGCAGCATCACGGGTGGTCCCGCTACGTGACCCGGCCGGCTCCGGTGCTGCTGCGGGATGAGACGAGTGGGTCGGAGTGGGCGACGTACGACCGCTCGCAGTGTGACGAAGTGGAGGTGCGCTGGCACGGCGTGGTGCTCCCGCTGGAGGTGCGATGGCCTCTGGGGCGAGGGATCTCGGCCACGGCCGGGGGCGTAGCCTGGTGGGCCACCCGCTCCCGGCACCTCCAAGACCGGTTCGTCGTGGCCGCGCCGGGGCAGCCGCCGTACGAGGGGGAGCCGCTCGTCATCGAGAGCCGTGAGCGCCCGGTGGGTTGGGCCTGGCGTGTCGGCCTCGACTTCGGCGGTGACGACCAGCCGCACTGGCACGTGGAGGCGAGCTCGGCCGGACGCCTCGCCGTCGGCTTCACCACGCACCCCTGATCGGGGCTCGAGAGCCTCGTCAGGGGTCGAAGGGTTACGGGGACCGGCGCCGAAAAGGGGTGGAGTTTTACGACGAGTGGACGGCCGTGAAGGGAGATCCGTGATGGCAGGCTCTAACGCGCTCCATCCCGATCATCGCATCGGCGTCGTGCAGATCGGCCTTGGCCCCATCGGCCAGGGGATCGTCCGCCGGGTCCTCGACATGCCCGGCGTGCGACTGGTGGGGGCGGTCGACCCGGCTCCCGACAAGGCGGGCCAGGACGTGGGGACCTTGGTGGGGCGGCCTCCGGTGGGCATCGAGGTCCAGCCGCGGTTCGACCCCGGTGCCCTGGCCGGGGCCTGCGTGGCCCTCCATTCGACGGGATCGCACCTGGAGTCCGTCATGGACCAGCTCCTGGCCCTGGTGGAGGCGGGGCTGAGCGTCATCTCCACGTGCGAGGAGCTGGCCTGGCCCTGGTACCATCACCCCGAGCCGGCCCAGCGCCTGGACCGCGCCGCACGGCAGGCTGGCGTGACGGTGCTGGGCACCGGGGTCAACCCCGGCTTCGTCATGGATCTCTTCCCTCTGGTGGTGACAGGCGTCTGCACCCGGGTGGAGCACGTCTACGCCCGGCGGGTGGTCGACGCCTCCCGTCGGCGGGGCCCGCTGCAGCGCAAGATCGGGTCGGGCCTGACGCCCGAAGAGTTCGACCGCCTCGTCGCCGAGGGCCGATTGGGCCACATCGGACTGCCGGAGTCGGCCGCCCTGGTGGCCGCGGGGCTGCGCTGGAGGGTCGACCGCATCGACAACGTGGTGCGGCCGCTCATCGCCTCCCGTCCCATCGAGACCCCCTACCTCTCGGTCCGCCCGGGCCAGGTGCAGGGACTGTTTCAGACGGTGACGGCATGGGAGGGTGACCGGGAGCGGGTGCGCCTGGACCTCGTGATGGCCCTCGACCCTCCCGAGTCGGAGGACGCCCCGGCCGCGGACAGCGGCCGCGACGTGGACCACCTGCGCATCACCGGGGAGCCGCCGCTGCAGGTGGTCGTGCCTGGCGGGATCTTCGGCGACACGGCCACGGTGGCGGCCGTCACCAACGCGATCCCCCGTGTGATGGATGCGCCGCCTGGCCTGCTGTCGGTCAAGGACCTGGCCGCGCCGGGATGGTGGTCCGGGGCCGGCTGGTAGAGCCGGCCCCATCGGCCCTTCCGAGGAGGATGTCGGCCCCGGGCGTCATACCCTTCTTCGTTGACCACGGAAGGGAGTTGCCCGCGCCATGACCGACTCCCTCAAGCAGCGCCTTCGTAGCGGTCGCCCTACTTTCGGCACCTGGCTGGCCCTGGGTTGTCCGACCGTCGCGGAGGCGCTGGCCCTGCTGGGGCCCGACTGGTTGGTGATCGACACCGAGCACGCCGCCGTCGATGAGCAGACGCTGGAGGAGATGATCCGGGCCATCGCGGCGGCCGGGACTGACGTCACCCCCCTCGTGAGGGTCGCGGCCAACGACCTCGCCCTGATCAAGAAGGCGCTGGACCGCGGCGCCATGGGCGTGCTGGTGCCTCTGATCAGTTCGCCCGAGGAGGCCCGGCAGGTGGTGGCGGCGTGCCGCTATCCCCCCGAGGGCGTGCGGGGCGCCGCGGGGACCCGAGCCAGCCGTTATGGGCTGTCGCTGGCCGACTACTTCGCCACGTGGAACGAGCGCGTGCTGGTCGGCGTGCAGATAGAGACCCGGTCGGCGCTGGAGTCGGTGGAGGCCATCGCTCGGGTCGACGGGGTGGATCTCCTCTTCGTAGGCCCCAACGATCTCTCCGCGAGCCTGGGGATCTTTCGCCGCTTCGACCATCCCGAGTACCGGGCGGCGGTCCGGCGCATCCTGGATGCGGCCCGCTCGGCGGGCAAGGCGGCGGGCTACATGGCCCGCGACGCCGAAGAGGCCGACGCGGTGGCCCGAGAAGGATTTCAGTTCGTCTCCGTCACCTCGGACCTGCGGCTGCTGATGGGGGCTGCCTCTTCTGCCTTCGAGCGCTTGCGCAAGAGGTGAGTCGCAGCATGCCGCGGCGCCTGTGGCGCCGCGACGGGAGAGGAGCCTGACGCGATGACGCGCACCTTCGACGTCTACGTCACCCGACGCCTGCCCGAGCCGGGCATGTCCATGCTGGCTACCCTCGGACGGGTGGAGGTCAACCCGCACGACCGTCCCCTGACCAGGGCGGAGCTGCTGGAGGCGGTCCGCGGTCGGGACGGCCTCGTGACGCTCCTGACGGACCAGATCGACGCCGAGGTGATGGATGCAGCGGGCCCCCGGCTGCGCGTCATCTCCAACTATGCCGTGGGCTTCAACAACATCGACGTGGCGGAGGCGACCCGGCGTGGCGTGCTGGTCTGCAACACGCCGGGGGTGCTGACCGAGACCACCGCGGATCTGGCGTGGGCCCTGATCATGGCCGTGGCCCGGCGGATCGTCGAGGCCGACGCCTTCATGCGGTCGGGCCGGTTCGAGGCGATGGGGGGCTGGTCGCCCACTCTGCTGCTGGGCTCCGACGTCCATGGCAAGACGCTTGGGATCGTCGGCTTTGGACGCATCGGGGAGGCAGTGGCGCGCCGGGCGCGCGGGTTTGACATGCGGGTCCTCTATCACGACGTGAGGCGGCGACCGGCCGATGAGGAGCGCCGGCTGGGCGTCGAGTACCGGGACCTCGACGATCTGTTGCGCGAGTCCGATTTCGTGTCGCTGCACGTCGATCTCAACGCGTCGACCCGCCACCTCATCGATGCGCGGGCGCTCTCCCTGATGAAGCCCACCGCATACCTCATCAACACCTCCCGGGGTCCCGTGGTGGACGAGGCGGCGCTGGTGGCGGCCCTTCGAGAGGGCCGCATCGCCGGTGCCGGGCTCGACGTCTTCGAGGACGAGCCGCGCATGGCGCCGGGGCTGGCCGAGTTGTCCAACGTGGTGGTGCTGCCCCACATCGCCAGCGCCAGCATCGAGACCCGGGCGCGTATGGCGGAGATGGCGGCGGCCAACCTGATCGCGGCCCTGTCGGGCCAGCGCCCGGCCCACGTGGTCAACCCCGAGGTGCTGGAGGGGAAGCGGGCATGAGCGAGCGAGGGATGACCCTGCCGTCGGCGGTGGCCGCCTACCTGGAGGCCCATCGCCAGGCCCACGTGGACGAGTTGATGGAGTTGCTGCGGATCCCGAGCATCAGCGCCCTCGGCGAGAGGGCGGGGGACGTGCGGGCTGCGGCCGAGTGGGTGGCGCGGCGGCTGGAGCGGGCGGGCATCGAGCACGTCCAGGTGCTGCCGACTCCACGCCATCCCCTGGTCTACGGTGACTGGTTGCACGCGCCGGGGCGTCCGACCGTGCTGGTCTACGGGCACTTCGACACCCAGCCCGTGGATCCGGAGCACCTCTGGACGCGGCCGCCCTTCGAGCCGTGGATCGACGGCGACCGGCTCTACGCTCGAGGCGCCTCCGACGACAAGGGCAACATGCTGATCCCCATCCTGGCCTGCGAGGCCTGGCTCCGGGGGGAGGGGCGGTTGCCCGTCAACGTGCGGTTCATCTTCGAGGGCCAGGAGGAGATCGGCAGCCCCTACCTCGACGCGTTCGTGGAGGCCCACCGTGACCTTCTGGCCTGCGACCTGGTGGTGAGCGCCGACGGGGGCCAGTTCGCTCCCGACGTGCCCGGCCTGACGGTGGGCACCCGAGGGCTTTGCGCCGTGCAGATCGACGTGTATGGGCCTGCCACGGACCTCCACTCGGGTACGTACGGCGGCACCATCCAAAACCCCATCCACGCGCTGGTCGCGTTGCTGGCCTCCATGCGGGCGCCCGACGGCCACATCCTGGTGGAGGGCTTCTACGACCGTGTGGCGCCGCCGACGGCGGAGCAGCGCCGGCTGCTCCAGGCCGTCCCCCACGACGACGACCGCTTCCGCGAGGCCCTGGGCGTCGTCGAGCTCTTCGGCGAGCCCGGGTACAGCACATTGGAGCGTCAGGGCCTCCGCCCCACGCTGGAGATCAACGGCATCTGGGGCGGCTTCCAGGGTGAAGGGGTCAAGACGGTGCTGCCGGCGGAGGCTCACGCCAAGATCACGTGTCGCCTCGTGCCCGACCAGGATCCAGAGGAGATCCAGGCGCTCATCGAGCGGCACGTGCGCCGGCATGCGCCGCGGGGGGTGCGGGTGCAGGTGCAGAAGCTCCCCGGCCTGGCCCGTCCCTACGCGATGCCGACCGACCACTGGGCCAACCAGGCGGCTGCCGACGTGCTGCGGGAGCTGTACGGGCGGGAGCCGGTCTACCAGTGGATGGGAGGGACGGTGCCCCTGTACGAGGTCTTCTTGACCGAACTGGGGGCGTATACCCTGACGTTCGCCTTCGGCTCCCCCGATGAGCAGATCCACGCGCCCAACGAGTTCTTCCGGCTGTCCAGCTTCGAGCGAGGCAAGACGGCCTGGGCACGCCTGCTGGCGCGGCTTGCGGCCGTCAAGGCGGCCGATTGACGCTGCAGGACGGCCGTGCTATCATGGCTCGGCAAAATCCCAAGCGCGTGCTTCTGGCTCTTATCCAGAGCGGTGGAGGGACGGGCCCGATGAAGCCCGGCAACCGGCGCTGACACCCCGGTGGACGGCGCACGGTGCCAATTCCCGCAGAATGGCGTTCCATTCTGGGAGATGAGAGCCCGGGCTCTTGCCTCTCTTCGAGACGGACAAGAGGCGCGACTTCTCGCCCAGACCACACAGCGCCGCCCGCGGCGAACGCCAAGCGACAGCGTCCAGAGCACGCGAGGAGGCAGGGGGCACGCGTCATGTCCATGCATCGGGATGGCTGGCCCAAGCGCGACGAGGCCATGCGGCCGACGACGGGCAACTCGCCGCGCCGGTGGGCGTTTACCTCGGAGTCGGTGACCGAGGGCCACCCCGACAAGGTCTGCGACCAGATCGCCGATGCCGTCCTCGACGCCATCTATCAGCAGGACCCCTACGCCCGGGTGGCCTGCGAGGTGGCCACCAAGACGGGGTTCGTGCTGATCTTCGGTGAGATCACCACCACCGCGCGTGTCGACGTGGCCAAGGTCGCCCGGCGTACGCTCAAGGAGATCGGCTACGATAGGCCCGAGTACGGGCTGGACGCGGACAGCTGCGGGGTGCTGGTGGCCTTGGACGAGCAGTCGCCCGACATCGCCCGCGGTGTCGACCGCTCCCTGGAGGCCCAGTCCCGCGCAGACGGGCTCGCCGACGCCTACGATACCCTGGGCGCAGGCGATCAGGGCCTGATGTTCGGCTACGCGACCCGGGAGACCCCCGAGCTGATGCCCCTGCCCATCGTGCTGGCGCACGCCCTGGCACGGCGGCTGGCCGAGGTGCGCAAGAGCGGCCTGCTCAGCTACCTGCGTCCCGACGGCAAGACCCAGGTGACCGTCGCCTACGAGGGCCAGGAGCCGGTGGCGGTGACCAGCGTGGTGGTCTCCGCCCAGCACGATCCCGACGTGTCCATGGAGCGGCTGCGGGCCGACATCGAGACCCACGTCGTGCGCCACGTCATCCCGGCCCAGTACATGACGCCCGAGACCCGCGTGTTCGTCAACCCCACCGGGCGGTTCGTGGTCGGGGGGCCTCAGGGCGACTCGGGCCTGACGGGCCGAAAGATCATCGTCGACACTTACGGAGGCATGGCGCGCCACGGAGGCGGCGCCTTCTCGGGCAAGGACCCGACCAAGGTGGACCGCACGGGCAGCTACGCGGCCCGCTACATCGCCAAAAACCTGGTGGCGGCCGGGCTGGCCGACCGCTGCGAGGTGCAGCTGGCCTACGTCATCGGGGTGGCGCGGCCGGTCTCGGTGATGGTGGAGACCTTCGGCACCGGCAAGCTACCGGAGCCCGTGCTGGAGGAGATGGTGGTGCGGCTCGTCGACCTGCGGCCGGCGGCGCTCATCGAGCGCTTCGAGCTGCGGCGGCCCATCTACCGCCAGCTGGCCGCCTACGGACACTTCGGGCGGCCGGAGCTGGATCTGCCCTGGGAGCGCACCGATCTGGTCGACGCGCTGCGGCAGGAGGCCGAGCGGTGGCTCGAGGCCGCGGGATCTGCCCGGGCGGCCGCGGCCGTGGCCTCCGAGGCGGATGAGCGGCGATGACGCCCCTGGCGGAGCAGGGTCGGGCCCGCATCGAGTGGGCCGACTCCTTCATGCCGGTGCTGCGTCAGATCCGGGAGCGCTGGGAGCGCGAGCGACCCCTGGACGGGCTGCGCATCTCGGCGTGCCTGCACGTGACGACGGAGACGGCCAACCTGGTGCGGACGCTGGCAGCCGCAGGCGCGCAGGTGAGGCTGTGCGCCTCCAACCCGCTTTCGACCCAGGACGACGTGGCGGCCGCCCTCAACGAGGTCTACGGCATCCCCACCTTCGCCCGGCGGGGCGTCGGCTCGGACGAGTACTACCGCCACATCCACCAGGCCCTCGAGCACGGCCCGCACGTGACCATGGATGACGGTGCGGACCTGGTCACCACGCTGCACACCCAGCGGCAGGATCTGCTGAGCGGGGTGCGGGGCGGCACCGAGGAGACGACGACGGGCGTGACGCGGCTGCGGGCGATGGCCCGAGACGGGGTGCTTCGCTATCCCATCGTGGCCGTCAACGACGCCCGCACCAAGTTCATGTTCGACAATCGCTATGGCACCGGCCAGTCGACGCTGGACGGGCTGCTGCGGGCCACCAACGTGCTCCTGGCGGGCAGCACGGTGGTGGTGGCCGGCTACGGGTGGTGCGGCCGCGGGATCGCGGCGCGGGCCCGTGGCATGGGCGCGCGGGTCATCGTCACCGAGGTGGACCCGCTGCGGGCCCTCGAAGCCGTCATGGACGGCTTCGCCTGCATGCCCATGCTGGAGGCCGCCCCCCTGGGCGACATCTTCATCACCGCCACGGGTAACACCGGGGTCATCCGTGAGGAGCACATGCTCCGGATGAAGGACGGCGCCATCCTGGCCAACGCAGGCCACTTCAACGTCGAGATCGACGTCGAGGCCCTGGCCCGCCTGGCGAGGGCTCGCCGGCAGGCGCGGCCGGACGTGGAGGAGTTCGAGCTGCCGGGCGGCAAGCGGCTGCGCCTGATCGGGGAAGGGCGACTGGTCAACCTGACCGCTGCCGAGGGGCATCCCGCCCAGGTCATGGACATGAGCTTCGCCAACCAGGCCCTCTCGGTGGCGTGGCTGGTGAGCGAGGCGGGCAGCGGCCTGTCGCCTCAGGTGTACCCCGTGCCCGAGGCCATCGACCGCGAGGTGGCGAGCCTCAAGCTGCAGGCCATGGGCGTGTCCCTGGACGTCCTCACCGATCGTCAGCGACGCTATCTGGCCGGCTGGCAGGAGGGCACCTGATCCGACGGGGCGCACGGGGGCGTGGCCGGCAGTGCGGGCTCCCGTGCGCGAGCTACCAACCCCTCTGCTCTTTCCATCGGGTACTTCGGGGAAGCATGACCTCCCTGGGCCGACGCGAAGGCTAGCGCGCGTCGAGGGCGTCAGTTAGACTAACGATCGTCACGCTACCCTCCCGAGGCCGCGCCGCACCCGGGAGGTATCGCCCCATGCGACCTGTGTCGAGTCGGTCCCGAGCCTTCGCCATCCGACTGCTGTCGCTGATGGTGGCCCTGGGCGCCATCTTGCCGTCGCCGGCATGCGCGTCGACCGTCCGGCTCCGGGTCACGGTCAAGGAGGCCGCCGAGATCACGTTTCCCTCGGGCCAGGAAGTGACGCTCCAGGCCCGTCCGGGAGAGAAGGCGCAGGGCTCGCTGTCGGTCAAACTGCGGTCCAACGCGCCTTGGGTGCTCCGTCTTGCAGCCGACCGCGAGCCGGTCCTCCCCGGTGACACGCCCCTCGTCAACCTCGTGCAGTGGCAGGCGTCCGGGCGCCAGGGGACCGTGGGCCAGCCCTCGCTGCAGGACGTCGCCTCCGGACAGCCCACCGGAGAGTCCGGCGTCACGATCACGTTCGCCTTCGAGTACACGGTCAGCTACGACGACGCCCCCGGGGATTACACGGCCGACATCGACCTGCTGCTGGCGGCCCCGCTTTGATGGCCGGCTCGTCGGAGAGGGGGCGGGAAAGATGACGCGGGCGGGACGGTTCCATCGGTGGGTGCTGGCGGCGGCGCTGCTGGCCGCGTGGCTGGCCACCGGCGAGCGGGCCTGGGCTTCGTTGCGAGTCGGTCCCCTGGTGCTGGAGGCTCCGCCGGGCTGCCCGGCGCGCCTGGGGCCGGTGGAGGTCACCAATGTGGCCGATGAGCCGGTCCACGCACGGGTGGAGGTGGTGGGGCTCACCCACGACCTGGAGGGCTTCCCGGTCTTCCTCGACGAGCCCTCGGCCCGGGCGTCAGCCCGAGCGCTGCTTCGCCCTGACTGGGAGGAGGCCGAGCTGGCGCCAGGGGAGAGCCGGGAGCTGTGGCTGGACGTGATGGGATGTCCTGACGAGGGCGCCTACGCCGCGGCCCTGGTCTCCGCGCCGGTCCTGACCGGCACGCTCAAGGTCGGCGTCCTGGTCCTGCTGCACGGCCGGGAGGCCTGGCCGACCGTCCCGGTGGTCCTGGAGGGCGTATGGGCCCAACAGGAGGCCACGGGGCACCCTGTCGAGATCGTGGCGCGGGTGCGCAATCCGGGAGCCGCCGGCACCATGGCGCGGGTCGAGGCCCTCATCGTGGGGCCCGATGGCGAGACCCTGGAGCGGCTCTGGCTCGGGCCGGGGCGCGTGCTGCCCGGGGCCAGCCGGCTCCTGAGGGCGAGCTGGCAGCCGCCCCTGTTGCCGCCCGGCCGCTACCTCGTCCAGGCGCGGCCGCACCCGGAGTCATCGCTCGAGCCGACGCCCTCCGTAGCCCGTTTCGATGTGATCGGTCCCTACCAGGTGGCCGTGGTGCGCGGGGGACTGAGCCTCGCCCTGGCGTCCGATACGTCACCACCTTCGCTGGTGGCCTCCGTGCACAATCGGGGTGCCGTGCCGGTGCGACCCCAGCTGGCCGTGACGTTCGCGAGGGAAGACGAGCCGCTCGCGTCGCAGCGCCTGTCGGGAGCGGAGGTGGGACCGGGGGAGGTCGGATGCGTCGAGGTGCCGTGGCCGGCTCACCTGCCGCCGGGGACGTATCGGGTGGAGGCGGTGTGGCTCGATGGGGACCGGACCGTCGCGACTCATGGCCTGGAGGTGACGCTCGGCGCGGCGCTCGCCAGCCACTCGGGGGAGCGGTCCGCTCCATGAGCGGGGCACGGCGAGTCGGCGGCTGGCTGGGGGCGATCCTGCTGGCCCTGACGATGGGGGTCGCCACGGGGCCGGAAGCCGCCAGGGCGTGGGAGCCGTGGGTCGGGGCCGATGGCATGGCAGGGCTCTCGCCGAGCGTCGCCGTCGGCCCCGGCGAGAAGGCGGTGGTGGGGGTCGTCTCCATCGGGACCCATCCGTCCGCGCAGCAGGTGGCGCTCACCATGGAGGCGCGGCAGCCGTATCTGGCCGGGCCCGGGGACGCCCGCATCCCCATCGACCGGCTGGAGTGGGCCTTTCAGCGGCACCCGACCGATCCCCTGGCCTTTCAACCGATGCGGACGGGTGTCGTGCCGGTCCATCAGGCCGGCGGGGGATGGCTGGGCGACGTCGTCTGGCGGTTCGGGCCGACGTGGGAGGACGCGGCGGTGGCCGGCCCCTACGAGGTCGACATCGCCTACACCCTCTCCCCTTCGTCGGTGGACCACTCACCGGCGCTGGTGTGGCCCAACCCCTATCCGCTCGGCTCGGGCCGGACCCTCGACGTCTACGTCTACCGGGACAAGCCTGGCCATGTCTTCGTCGCGTTTTGGCCCGGGGGCGGCGGACCGTGCACCACGTCCACGGTCGTCGGGTACGGCTACCCATACCCCGTGCAGGCCGGGTGGAATCTCCTTCGCCTGAGCCCCGGCAACCCCGGCGTCCCCGTCATGCAGCCGGGCAACTACTGTTACGGCATCGCGGCGGGCTTGTGGGGCCCTGTCATCGCCGGGGGTACCTTGCAGGTGGTGGAAGGCGGCGCGCTGGGCGCCCTGCAGGTGGCCGTCACGGGCGATCCGGATGGACGGCCCCTGCCGGGCGCCACGGTGCGGCTGGCAGCCGAGGGCGAGGCCTTCGGCCACACCGCTTCGACGGGTGACGACGGGCGGGCTGGCTTCGAAGGGTTGACGCCGGGAAAGTATCGGCTCGAGGCGCAGGCCGACGGGTACCTGACCGCGACCCGGCAGGTGCAGGTGGCGGCCGAAGGCCCGACGCCGACGGCGGTTTCGATGCACCTGGCCCAGGCTCCTGAGGCGACCCTGAGCTTGCAGGTGCGTCCTGCCGGAGGCGAGCGGTGGGTGGCCGTGGGGGATCGGGTCCGCCTCGAGGTAGCTCTGGAGCTGCACGACACGGGCGTCGAGGGCTTCACCGAGGTGCAGGTGGACTTGGGGCCGGCGCTGGCCGTGGTGCCGGGCTGGTGGCGCATCCGGCCCGTCGCCGCCGACGACGCCGTTGCCTGGCGGCCGCCGCTGCTCGTCTGGCGCCGACCGGCCAGCGGCGCGGGGCGGGCCGTGCTGGAGGCCGAGGCGGTGGTGACCCCGCTGGCCGAGGGCCTGCGCTCGGTCGAGGTGGAGGCGGCGTGTCGGATCGAGTCGCCCGCCGGGGAGTGGCGACCCCGCTCCGTCTCGGCCCGCCTCGAGATCGACCCCGAGGGGCGTGAGCGCAGGGGCCTCGTGCTGGGGACGCTCCGACGGCCCCAGACGGCGAGTGCCGAGCAGACGTGGTGGGTCGTGGCCGAGGACGGCACGTGGGTCGAGGTGGACGCCAACGGATACTTCTCGATGGCGCTGGCCGAAGGGGTACACATTCTGCGTGCCCATCCGGGTGCGGCCGACTCGCCGGAGATGGCGCGACCGGGCCCGGGGATGGTGGTCCGGGTACAGCCGGGGGCGGTGGTGCCGGTGGTCCTGCAGGCGCCTCCGGCGGATCCGGCCCCGCCGGGCACGGCGCGGGCGGTCGGGGTCGATGCGGCGGGCCGGCTGGCCTGGGCTCCCGGCGGCCCCGTCGAAGGGGCGGCGGGCCTGGCAGTGCGGGCAGGGGGGCCGGGGCTGGGCCTGAGGGCAACCGGCGCGGTCGCGGCCGACGGCGTGAGGCTCGGCCATGCCGAACTCCGGCTCGGTGCCCACCTCCTGGCTGCTGGCGACCTCGACGCGCTGGGGTTGCGGCGGGCGGTGGGGGATGACGGGGGTCGGCTGCCATCGGGCGAGAGCCCTCCCCTCGAGCGGCTTAGTCTGGGCCCCCGCCCGCCGTGGCCGACGCACGGCCTCGCGTGGCGCTGGGAGCGAGGGGATCTGGCCCTCATCGCCCTGCGGGACGACGAGACGGCCGACGGCCAGTCCGGCGGGGAATGGCTCGCGGTCGCCCGTGCCGCCCTCGAGGACGGCCTGGTCTGGGCCGGGGCGCGACGGGAGCCGGCCGCACCCTCCATTTGGGGGGCGGGCTGGGAGCGGCGCGTGGGCGAGTGGCGCCTGAGCGCCGAGCTGGTGCAGGGAGCCGGCGAGGGCGCCTGGGGGGTCGCGGCGGGTGACGGGTGGACGAGCCTGCGGGTGCGGCGGATCCCAACGGAGATGACGGGCCGCCTGGGCAAGGGCCCGTCGGATGGGCCGCGTCTGCCCGACCAGGATCGCTGGGATCTGGAGTGGCGCACTCGCCTCGACCATGCGGTGGCGCGAGGCTGGGGCCTGGGTGCGAGGCTGGGCCGCGCGACGGACGTCTACGCCCGCCTGGAGGCAGGGCTGCCTGGGCGACATGCGGCCGGGGCGGGATCGGACGCCGAGGGGGCGGTGCTGGCCTCACTGCGCATCGGAGGGGTGGTCGAGGCGGAGGGCCCTGCGCCCTCGGCCGTCCAGTCGAGGGCGACTCCCTACGTCACGGCGGGCTTGACGGTGCCCTCCCTTCAGGTAGGGCCCCTGAAGGCAGCGGCGGGGCTCGACCTCTGGGCCCACGGCGGGCACCTGGCCGCGGGGGCTCCCTGGGAGAGCTGGGCGTCGCTCGAGGGGTCCTGGTCCGGCGGGCGCTTCGCGGCCCTGAGGGCGTCGGTGGTACCGGCGGACGACGCGACCCGGCTCTCCCTGCGCGGCGAGGTAAGGCCGGGTGGGCCGTTGAGACTGTCCAGCCAGGCCGCCGCGGCCCGCGGCGCCCTGAGATGGGAGGAGGCGAGCATCGCCTGGGAGGCGCCGCACGGCGGTGCCCGGTTGAGATGGAAGCCGGGCTGCTGGGAGGCCGAGGCGTCTGTGCGTCCACGCCAGTCGCGGCCTCAGGACCACCTCCGCCTCTCGGCGGCCCTCCGCTGGGGAGAGGAGGAGCCCGGGGAGACGCTGACGTTGACGGGCGCGTGGCAAGGAGGCCCCCTGGCAGTCACCGGGGAGGTTCGCCTGGGCGATCGGCAGAGCGAGGCCCGGCTCTCGGGGTGGAAGGACCTCGGAGACGACCACCGGGCGGAGCCCCA
>SPLK01000136.1_pt1 | contig 34620 bp, 33 predicted proteins | sample 2456111 | NCBI WGS metagenome assembly SPLK01 (sample SAMN11156906, study PRJNA527647) | hot springs metagenome | biome: Geothermal region; feature: Hot spring; material: tree branch in hot spring; isolation source: hot spring sediment rich in lignocellulosic material ... | reverse complement strand
ACTTTGTCAACAGTCTGAACAAAAGCCCCTAACGGGGCTTTTGTTGTTTGCTTAATATGATTGATATTAAATTCTAAAAATGGTATAATTCAATTTAGAAAAAACTTTTAAACTAAGATAATTACAAAAAATTAATTATCTTAACTATTTGGAGGCTTTTATATGGGATTACTTGAAGTTTCAGGGCCAGTGATGACGGGGCCATCAAGTTCACATACATTAGGTGCTTTAAAAATTGCAAGGTTTGTCTATAAATTAATGGGAATACCTGAGCATGTTGTGTTTGCAATGCACGGTTCTTTCGCATTAACTTACCGTGGGCATGGCACGGATAGGGCTTTGCTTGCAGGGGTTTTGGGGATTAAACCAGATAGCCCAGATGTTAAAGAAGCTTATAATATCGCAAAAATGTACGGTCTACAATATGAATTTGAGGTACAAGATCTAGGAGATGTACATCCTAACACCGTTCTTATAAAAGCTTGGAAAGATAATATATACAATGAAATTGAAGGTTCTTCTATTGGTGGAGGAGCGATAAAGATAACAAAAATCAATGGTGTGGAATGCCAACTTACCGGCGATTTTCCCACACTGGTAATTGTAAATAAAGATAAACCAGGCGCCTTAAAGGATATACTTGATTGTATAAAAACAAACATAGCAAATGTTTATTTAAGAAGAATAAACGCTTTACAAGCTATAGCGTTGACGATAATAGAACTCGACGAAAACGCTAGCGATGATGTTTTGAAATGCTTAAAAAATCTAAATAACGTTCTTGAAGTTTACAATGTTAGAATCGAAGAAGGTGAAGTAATATGAAATATTCCGAACTTTTAGAAATTTGGAAAGAGACAAATCTGGAATTTAGTGAAATAATATTAGCGCACGAGATGATAGAAACTGGAAGAGACCCAGAAAGGGTTAAAGAAAATCTTAGAAGATTGATGAATGTAATTCTAGAAGAATCTGAGAAAAATATCGGAAAAAAATTCGAAACTCTTACGGGTATGACGGGAGATAATGGATTAAAATTTTATAAACACTCTCCGAAAATGGTAAGCGAGTTTAATCATTTAGCTACCACAGTAGCTATTTCCATGGGTGAATCGAATGCTTCTATGGGTCGTATCGTCGCATGTCCAACAGCTGGTTCGTGTGGTGTAGTTCCAGGAACGCTATACGCTTTGAAAAAAGTATACAACGCAAACGAGGAAGATTTATTGAAATCGTTTATCGTAGGTTCTGGGGTAGGAAACGTTGTAGCGAATAAAGCTACACTTTCAGGGGCTGCTGGTGGTTGCCAAGCCGAGATAGGTACTGCAACAGCAATGGCTTCTGCTATTTTAACTTATTATTTTTCAAAAGACCCTGTAAAAGTCGGACACGCTGCAGCGTTATCTTTCAAGTCGCTCATGGGGCTTGTTTGTGACCCAGTAGGAGGATTTGTTGAAGTACCATGTGTTAAGAGGAATGGTTCAGCAGTTAATGTAGCAATTATTTGCAGTGAAATGGCGTTGGCTGGCATTGAAAGTGTAATTCCATTCGACGAAGTTGTCGAGGCTATGTACAATGTTGGAAAATCTTTGCCGGAAAACCTCAGAGAAACTGGCATCGGTGGAATCGCCGGGACTAAAACTGCGCAGCAAATCGTTGAAAAAATCAAAGAAAATTGGAGTAAAAATACTTAGAAAATAAAAGGCTTCAGGAATTACCTGAAGCCTTTTGTTTTTATTTCACAAATATCTCACAAACCTAAGTATGCCTTTTTAACTTCCTCGTTTTTCAGCAACTCCTTTGAAGGACCTTCCAGGGTTATATTCCCAGTTTCAAGAACGTAACCATAGTGAGATATGTTAAGTGCCCCTACTGCGTTTTGTTCAACAAGCAATATTGTTATTCCTTCTGAATTTAGTTTTTTGATAATCTCAAAGACTTCTTCAACCAATATAGGTGCAAGCCCGAGAGAAGGTTCATCCATTATGAGAAGTTTCGGACGATTCATGAGTGCTCTCGATATAGCTAACATCTGCTGTTCTCCACCGGATAAAGTTCCACCGAGCTGATTTTTACGTTCAGCAAGCCTTGGGAATAAAGAAAACACCCACTCCAAATCTTTCTTTATTCCTTCCTTATCCTTTCGATTGTAAGCACCCATCATGAGATTTTCCATTACTGTTAAATTTGGAAATATGCGTCTTCCTTCAGGAACCAATGAAATACCAAGTCTATTGATAGTATGTGGTGGAAGATTTTGTATTTCTTTATCTTCAAATATAATTCTCCCTCTTTTTGATTTTACCAGACCTGCTATCGTTGAAAGAGTCGTCGTTTTCCCTGCGCCATTTGCACCTATGAGTGTTATAACTTTACCTTTCTCAACTTTAAAAGAAATCCCCTTAATTGCGTGAATAGCTCCATAAAAAACATGAAGACCATCTACTTCAAGCACCGGCATGTTCCCACTCCTTACCAAGGTAAGCTTCTATTACTTTAGGATTCCTGCTTATCTCTTCTGGCGTTCCTTCAGCGATAATCTTTCCAGAATCCATGACGATAATTCTTTCACATACACCCATAACAACTTTCATATCATGCTCAATAAGTATAATTGTCAAATTAAACTCATCTCGTATGTATTTGATAAAATTCAACAGTTCCTCTGACTCTTTTGGGTTCATACCTGCCGCTGGTTCGTCAAGTAATAACAGTTTCGGCTCTGTTGCAAGTGCTCTTGCAATCTCAAGTTTTCTTTGTTGACCATATGGCAATGACGATGCAATTTCATACGCAAGATGATCGAGCCCAACTTTCCTAAGTAATTCCATCGCACGTGCTCTCATTTCTTGTTCAACTTTACGATATCCAACTTTGAAAACAGACCTCCAAAACCATAATCCACCTTTTATTTTTTTCTCTTTCCCGTGTTTTTGTAAAATTTTATCGGCATCTCTCGTTGATAAAAGATGATGCTGAGCAACAAGTACGTTGTCTAAAACCGTCAAAGTATCGAAAAGCCTTATATTTTGAAATGTTCTAGCTATACCCAAATGTGTTATTTGGTGAGGTCTGTAAGGCGTAATATCTATATCATCAAACACAACTCTTCCTTTTGTTGGATAGTATATGCCTGTGATAACGTTAAAAGCCGTTGTCTTACCAGCACCGTTTGGGCCAATAATGCCAAGAATTTCACCCTCGTACACTACGTTATCAAAATCATCAACTGCGGTAAGTCCACCAAATTGCATTGTCACATGGTCCATTCTTAAAATTACCTTTTTTGAATTGTTTATCTCATTTTTTGTCATTTTCTACCACCTCTTGAGAACTTCTTGAAAATCTTTATTATTCCGTCCCAAGTTATTTCCGCTCGCCCAAATATTCCTCTCTTCCATACAATCATTGTAACGACAAACAAAACAGATAAAACCAACATTCTCATCCCTTGGATAGCTGGAAACTCTTTACCAAATAATGTAAATGGTTGCTCAAATGCCCTAAGCCATTCCATTAAAAATGCAAATATTATCGCGCCAATCACCGAACCACTTATACTTCCAAGACCTCCGAGAACAACCATTATTAAAACATAATATGTAAGAATTGGGCCAAAAGTGGTGATTCTTGGGTCAATTGTTGTAAGCCAATGAGCGTACAGAGCACCACTCACGCCAGCAAAGAATGCGCTTATAACAAATGATAATAATGTATGTTTAAAAACATTTATCCCCATCGCTTCAGCTGCAATTGAGTTGTCCCTAATCGCTAATAAAGCCCGACCATAAGAACTTTTCACAAGACTAACTATGAATAGTATCGTTACAAACAACCAACCCCAGCTCCACCAAATATTAGTGTAATTCGGCAAACCTTTTAAACCAAGAGAGCCATTTGTGATAGATTGGAGATTCAATGCTAATATTCTCAAAACCTCTGAAAAGCCTAAAGAAGCAATTGCAAGATAATCACCTGATAATCTGAGAACTGGAAAACCGATTATAAAAGCTCCAAATGCTGCAACAAGTCCTCCAATTATCGTTGCTGTAAGAAAGTCAGTATGAAGATTCACAATAAACGGACTAGGTGGTGCTATTATAAAAATCATTGCTTTCTGTTCTGGTGGTATCGTTAAAAGAGCCGAAGTATAAGCTCCAAGCAGTATAAATCCAGCATGACCAAGTGAAAATACGCCAGTTATCCCATTGACCAAATTCAAACTTACAGCCATTATTCCGTAAATCGCCATAAGCGAGAGAATTTGTTTTTTATAAGTGTCAAATTTAACATTCGCGATTTGAAGAAGGATAATAGCGAAAATGACAAACAATACTGTTAATGTCAAGTCTCTTTTTGCTTTGCTCTTCATCATCTCTCACCTCAAACCTTTACAACTGAGCGTTTACCAAGAAGTCCTGCAGGTCTAATAAGGAGAATAACTATAAGGATAATAAATGCAAATGCATCTTTGTATTGCATAAGTGTTGGGAAAAACGTTATTATCATCATCTCAAGAATACCAAGCAATATGCCACCAAGTACAGCGCCGCCAATTGAACCAATTCCACCGAATACAGCAGCAATGAATGCCTTCAAACCAGGCACAAAGCCTGTGTAAGGATAGAAACTTGGATATCTAAGTGCCCACATTACGCCAGCAAGTGCCGCAAGCACTGAGCTTATAGCGAATGTAAAGCCAATCACGTTATCAACATTTATCCCCATCAACGATGTTGTTGGGATATCTGCAGAAATAGCACGCATAGCCATTCCCATTTTCGTTTTATATACAATCAAGAATAATGTTACAAGAGCAACAGCTGTTATACCTAAGATTATGAATATTATCTTTGGTAAGTAAACTCCACCTATAATAAACGATTCAAAAGCTATTGTTTTGTTCTCAAGCGCTTCAAGAAATGCTTTGTAATTCGGCCCGAAAAACACTACAGCGAAACTTTCAATAAAAAACGAAACACCTATTGCTGTTATCAAAGCAGATATCCTTGGAGCGTTTCTCAATGGCTTGTAAGCAAGTCTGTCTATTAACACACCCAAAATGGCAGTTACTAAAAGGGAAAATGCAACTGCAAGAGGAAAACTAAAACGTATGAGAGTAGCACCGTAAAAGGCAAAGTAAATTCCCATAACCATGACATCACCAAACGCGAAGTTTATCAATCGCAAAATACCGTAAACCATTGTATATCCAACAGCGATAAGAGCGTACAACCCTCCAACCATCAAACCATTCAAAAGATTTTGAATAAAAATAGTAAAATTAAAGCTCAATCCGTATCCCTCCTCCTGTTTATTTAGAGAAATTGTGGATGATAACCGATATTTACACAGTTATCATCCACAATAAAAAATTATTTCAAATCTTCGGGACCTATGGTTGTTACATATGTAAATTTTCCACCTTTAACTTGTACGATAATTACATCTTTAACTGCATTACCGTTTTCATCTATATCTATATTCCCACTAACACCCTGGAAACCTTTTGTGGATCTAATTGCCTCATTAATTTTAACTGGGTCTTTTGACTTTGCCCTTTCAATAGCATTTACAATAAGCATATATGCATCGTAACCGAGAGCCGCGTTCATTGCGGGAAGAGTATTGTACTTCTTTTTAAACGCTTCTACAAAGTCTTTTGCAATCTTTGTCTTAGCTGCTTCTGGGACATAGTGTGTCGTGAAATAAAGTCCTTCAACTGCTTGTCCACCTATTTTTATAAGCTCTGGAGCATCCGCGCCATCTCCAGCGATAAAGTAACCTTTATACCCCATAGCCCTAGCCTGCTGTGCAGCGAGAGCTATTTCGTTGTAATATCCAGTGAACATTATCACATCACTATTAAATGCAAGTGCTTGAGCAAGTTGAGCGCTAAACTCCTGATCACCAGATTTGTAACGAACTTCCAAAATTTGCCCTTTGTATTTCTTTTCAAACCTTTCTTTAAAGTAATTTGTCAAACCCACACTGTAATCTTGTTCAATATCAACTAATATCGCTACTTTCTTTGCTTTTAAAGTTTTACCAGCAAATTCTGCAAGTGCGGTACCTTGTAGCGGATCAATAAAACACACACGTGAGACAAATTTCTTTCCTTGTGTTACCAAAGGATTTGTTGAAGTGACTGCAACTTGTGGTACTTTCCTCGATTCTGCAATCTCTGCTGCCGCAATTGAATTACTACTTGCAATCTCACCAATTACAGCTACCACTTTTTCTTTATCTATAAGTCTCGCCATAGCGTTTGCCGCTTCTGTTTTTTCACTTCTGGTATCAGCGTAAACAAGTGTTATCTTCTCACCAAGAACTGTTGATTTTTGGCTGTACGCAAGTTCTATACCTTTCTTTGTCCAATCACCAAAAGCAGAAATTCCACCGGTGAGTGGAAGAAGTACACCAATCTTTATTTCTGAGAAAACAAAAATACTAAAAATCAGAAATAAAATCAACAAAAACCTTTTCACAACGACCCACCTCCTATGAAAATAATATGAATAACAATATGCAAAGTGGGTGGCTCACCACCACCCACTTTGCGTAAAATACACATTATTTCAAAACACTAGCAGAAATTTTCGCCGCAAAGGCAAATTGTCCATTCTTAACGGTTAATATAACAACGTCTTTTGTCGCATTGCCGTTTGAATCTATCGTTATTGTACCCGTCGCTCCTTCAAAGTTCTTGATGCTTCTAATAGCCGTTGCTATAAGTTCGGGTTTTGTTGTTTTTGCTCTTTCAATTGCTTCTAAAACAAGCATATAAGCATCGTAACCTAATGCTGAAAGTGTTGACGGTTTTACTCCATATTTTTTTACAAATGCATCAACGAAAAGCTTTGACCTTTTTGTCACCGGCGCATCCGGGTGGAAGTGAGCAGAGAAGTAAATGCCTTCAACTGCCTGCCCACCTATTTTTATTAGTTCTGGTGCATCCGCTCCATCACCGGTAAGTATGTAACCTTTATATCCAAGAGCTCTTGCCTGCTGAGCAACAAGCGCTATTTCATTGTAATAACCTGTAACCACTATAGCTTCACTACCAAATGCTAATGCTTGTGAAAGTTGTGCGCTAAATTCTTGGTCACCTGATTTATACTGTAATTGTAATACCTGTCCTCCTAATTTCTTGAACCTTTCCATAAAGTAATTCGAAAGACCTACACTGTAGTCTTGCTCAACATCCGTAAGTACCGTTGCTTTCTTTACTTTCAATGTCTTTGCTGCAAATTCTGCAAGTGCGGTACCTTGGAGCGGATCAATGAAACAAACCCTTGAAACAAACTTTTTACCTTGTGTTACAAGCGAATTTGTAGAAGAAGGACTGACCATAGGTACTTTCTTTTTCTCAGCAATTTCTCCAGCAGCAATAGAATTACCACTTATAACTTCGCCAATAACAGCAACAACTCCATCTTTATCAATAAGCCTTGCGATACCGTTTGCTGCCTCTGTTTTTTCGCTCCTTGTATCCATGTAAACAACTTCTATCTTCTCACCTAAAACCGTGTTCTTTTCCTCCCAAGCAAGTTCTATACCCTTCTTTACCAAATCGCCAAAAGCCGAGACACCACCTGTTAAAGGTAAAAGCGCACCAATCTTAACAACGGCAAATAAACTAAGACTAGCTAACAACAGCAATCCCAAAAAGACTTTTCTCATAGTCTCTCCCTCCCTTAAAGAAGTTTTTTAGATACAAATTTTAACGTTGGTAAAAAAATTTTTATGTATTTTAACACAAACAACCAAAACAAGTCAAGCGATTTTATTAGAAAACGAGAGAAAATTAAAAAAATATGTATTTTTAGTATGTTTTTACAACTTAATCGTGATTTTTCAAATAATTATAGTAGTAAAACCTAAAAAGTTACTCAATAAATGGAATTCGTATTTAATTTAACGTGATTAAAATTGTTAAAGAAAATTAATGTTTCAAATATGGTATAATTATTTGTGAGTATTTCTGAAGGGAAGGGGTGATAATATTGAATATTCTGCTTGGAGTTAGCTCAGGTATAGCGATTTACAAAGCTGTTGATTTAGCAAGTAAAATAAGAAAGCAAGGCTGGAATCTTCAAGTTATAATGACCGAAAATGCTAGTAAATTGATAAATCCTATTGTTTTCTCATCGGTTGGAAACTGTAAAGTTTATACAGATACATATGAAATTGAATCTGGTTGGATAATACACACTGAGCTTTCAAAATGGGCCGATGTATTTATAATTGCACCCGCTACTGCAAATACAATAGCAAAACTTGCAAATGGCTTGGCTGATAACTTGCTAACCACAACCGCGCTTGCATTTGACAAGGGTAAAAAAATAGTTGTCCCAACTATGAACACAAGAATGTACGAAAATCCAATAACACAAGAGAATATAGAAAAGCTTGGTAAGTTAGGTTGGAAAATACTCAATCCTGAAAGTGGCCATCTTGCCTGTGGAGAAGTTGGAAAAGGCAGATATCCTGAGAATGAAAAAATTATAGAATTCATAAAGATAGTATCGGAAGAAAAACCATTGGAAGGTAAAAAAGTTCTTGTAACAGCCGGTCCAACTGTAGAATCTATAGATCCCGTTAGATATATATCAAATCATTCAAGCGGGAAGATGGGATACTCCATAGCAACTGTAGCTAAAAGATTGGGGGCAGAAGTTACGCTAATAACTGGCCCAACGTGTATTGAATATCCTTTCTTTATGGATGAAATAGTTTCTATTAAATCTGCGGAAGAAATGTACAAAGCAGTTTTGAGCAAAAAGGATAATTATGATATACTTATTATGTGTGCAGCAGTTGCTGACTACAAGCCTAAGGTTAGTGCTCAACAAAAAATCAAAAAATCCGCAGAAACACTTATTATTGAGCTTGAGAAAAACCCAGATATACTTGAAACAATTGGTCATTCAAAAAAAGAAAATCAAATTGTTGTTGGATTTGCCGCAGAAACTGAGAAAATAATAGAAAACGGTTATGAAAAACTCATGAGAAAAAATGCAGACGTAATAGTTGCAAATGATGCTAGAATTGCTATGGGAAATGATAGAAATCACGTTTATATAATTTTCAAAAATAATTCAATCGTTGAACTTGAGGGGACAAAAGAAGAAATAGCAAAGGAGTTGTTGATGAGGCTATGCAAAGTTTTACAAGAACCCTAAGAAAAATTTATATATTTATCAACATCATCTTATTAATTCAAACATTTACTTTTGGGGTAAACATTGAAAAAGTTTACGTTGGTATCAAGTATTCTTTCAGAAATTTTAGGACAGACGGTACAGTAATTCTAGTGGATCCTTTTAGTAAAAACATGGTCATATATAATCTCGAAACAAAACAAATCGTTACAGCTTATTCTTCCATTGGAAGCTACGTCATGAACGTTTATCAATCAGAAAACGATTATATAATAGTCGATAGAACATCGCCAAAAATTTCAAAGATTAACCCTTATGGTAATTTAATTAAAAGTGTATCTTTCCAAAAAAGAATTCAATCGAGTTTACTGCAAGATAATGTTTTATACATTCTTCTTGAAGGAGGCGAACTTTATTCCTTTGATAAAGATTTAAATACTATAGGAACATACAAATTTTCTGGATCGCCAGCTTACATATTTTCTTGGAATGGAAAAATATTTGCAACTTATCTTTGGAATGAAAATTACGACATAGAGTTTGTAAACGAGAAACCTCAAAAAATAGGATTAACAACTCCTTCTATTCTTGTTGGTGACATACTTATAGATACCCGTGATGGACAACTTTACAATCTCAAAACTGGCAAAATAACTAAAATATCCAAATACATCTCGAGCGCTTATTACGATGGTGAAAAATACTATATAACTTCTATGGCAGGATTGTCACTTACTATTGTGCAAAATGATTCTGTTCAAAATTCTTTCAAAGTGCCATACACCCCAACTTTTGTAAAAAAGGTTGGAGAATACATAGTTATATTAAGCGCTCCTTACAATAAAGTTATGGTAACAAAAGATGGGAAAGAAATCAACGTATTTGATACGGGTGATTATCCTTTTGAAGTATTTACACTAAAAGATTCACAAAGCGCATTTTCTGTATATTGTTCCGATAGTGGCGAGTTTTATTATTACACTTTTTAAAAAACTAAAAATCATTAATTATTAAGGAGGTAGAAAGATATGAAAGCAGTCAGATGGGTTAATACATTTTTTCCAAAGGTAAAAAACACGCAGTCAATTTCTGATGCACTCCATGAAATGAGAAAATATTCTTGTGATTATTGTATCGTCGTAGACGAAGATGGCAAATTTGATGGATTGATTCACAAATCTGTTATAAAAGAAGTTGAAATGGAAGAACAGGTTGGTAAATACGTTATTTTCCCAGATTTTTATATTGTTGAAGATTCAACAATCGAAGAATCCGCGATGATGCTTATTGAAAACAAAGAAACTGTACTTCCAGTTGTCAATTCAAATAGTGAAGTTATAGGTGTATTAACCATTCAAGAAGTACTTGAAGCTATGACAGAGATGTCAGCAATGGATGAACACGGAATAAGAATTAACCTGACACTTCAAGACAAACCTGGCGAATTGAAGAAAGTTATCGATGTGCTTGCAAACAACAGAATAAACATTCTTTCTATACTAACACTTAAAGATGATAACAATCGCCTTGTATCAATAAAAGTTGATAGTAAAGACGCAGAAAGCGTTGCAAGTATACTTGAAGTATATGAAATTCCATACGAATCAATAGTTGAAGAAGAGGGATTTTTCCAATAATAAATGGATATCCTATTCAAATTAGAAACATTCGAAGGACCACTTGACTTACTCCTTTATTTAGTCCAGAAAAAACAGATAGACATCCGCCAGTTGTCGATTTCACAACTGGCAGATGAGTTTTTATACTATATAAATCAAATGGAAGAATTCAATCTAAACGTTACTTCAGAGTTCATATCAACGGCAGCTTATTTGCTTGAATTAAAATCAAAAAGCTTAATTCCTTCATTAAGTGATAAAGAAAGAAAAGAGTATGAATACAAAAGGGAACTTTTGTTTAGGAGAATCGAAGAATACGCTCGATTAAAACAATTAGCAGAAGAATTATCAAGAAAAGATTCTGCTGAGCAATATCCTGTGAAAGTTTTGTATACTTTCCCAAAGGTAGATGAGAAAAAACTTGTAAATATAGTTAAAGCAGCAATAAAGGAATTAGAGGTAAAGCAAAAAGTGTACGTTATAAAAAAAGAAAATTACTCTCTTGAAAAAGTGATGGAAGAAATAGAACAAAATTATGATTCGATAAGTCTATACGAATTGCTTAGAAATAGTACATCAAAATATGAAATAATAATCAAATTTTTGGCTATACTTGAACTAATACGTTTTGAAAAATTTATCATTGATGAAAACTTTGTTTTAAAGAAAGTGGTGAATGCGAATGTCGCAGTATAACACCAAAAAGGCATTAATTGAATCAATTATCTTCGCCTCACGCGGAATAAGTAAAGAAAACATATCCACTTTGACAGAAATTCCTCTTGAAGAAATTGAATTGTTAATTAATGAAATAAAAGAAGATTATTCTTCCGAAAATCATGGCATCGAACTTAGGGAAATAGAAGGTTACTTAAGATTCTATACGAAACCTCAGTTTTCAAGCATTGTGTCAAAAGTAGCCAAGAGGAGATATCTTGGAAGTCTCTCTCCTTCACAACTTGAGATAGCTATATTTTTAGCCGTTCGAAAGCAAGCAACAAAATTAGAGATAGACAGTATGCGAGGCAAAGATTCAACGAATATAATTAAACAATTATTAGCATCTGGAGTCATTAAAAGGAGGAAATCTGGAAGAACCTTTATCTACAGCCTTACCGAAACATTTAAAGACGAAAGCATGATTGAAGAACTCGTTCGCCAAGCAGGTGGTGCTTCGTTCGAAAGTATTGCACAGAATATCTTTGAACCTGAAGAACAAATCAATACAAATAACAAACAGGAAAATAAAGAAAATTAAATAAAAATCAAACTAAAGAGGGATGCTCATGACTGTAAATGAAGCAAAATATCTATCACAAAAGATAATGGAAGCTGGTGAAATTCCACTTTTAATAGGACATTTTGGTGTTGGGAAAACAGATATAGCAAGGGATATAGCGAAAGAAAGAGGGAGAAAGCTTATTATATTAGTATTATCGCAGATGGAACCAGGAGATTTGATTGGACTACCTGCAAGAGATGAGAATAAGACTAAATTCTTAGCACCTGATTGGTGGCCAGAAGATGGAAATGTTATAATTCTTTTGGATGAAATAAACAGAGCTCACAGAAGCATAAGGAATGCGATAATGCAACTTCTTGTGGATAAAAGAATTCACAATCATGTACTTCCAGAAGGCACATGGTTAATGGCGTCTATGAACCCACCTGATGAAAACTATGACCAAGTTGAATTAATAACAGACCCTGCTTTTCTCTCAAGGTTCTTTATTCTTGAAATACATCCGGAACCATCTGAATGGATAAATTGGGCTGAAAAAAATAGTATTCCAAGAGACATAATTAACTTCATAGAAAAATACCCAGAGTTTCTTTCTGTTCATGATACTCTGTCATTAAAAGCCTCTATAAAACCAAGTCCAAGAAGTTGGTATAAACTTGGGAAAGTACTTTCTCAATTAACTGAAGAAGATAAAAAAGAGTATTTATACATATTAGCAAGTGGAATAATTGGTCCAGAAGCTGCAAAAGTGTTCGTCGATAGGGCAATTTCTTCTGATATTTTAAGTCCATATGAAGTACTCATAAATGGTAATATTCCTACAGAGCTGGATATTCATCAAGCAAACGGATTGTTGATAAGATTAGTAGATTTTATAACCTCCGTAGATGAAAAAGACCTTCAAGAATTACGCAAAAAATTAGATAATATATCGGAAAATCTAATAAAACTCTCGAAAGTCGTTCCATCCGATTCATTCGAAGCTTTTATGAGAATGTTGGTAAATCTCTCCAACACGCCAGGGTTAAAAGGCGAATTTTGTGACAAACTTATGAGAAAATTAATCAATCTTAATGAAAGTCAAACTAATTCAAATCGATAGATTGTATCTCTTGCAATTATTTTGAAATAACCTCGTGTTTTCAAACTCGAGGTTATTTTTTGTTTTTTAATAACTATGCTTTTGATTTCTTTTAGATTCACAAACTTTTGGAAAATGAAAATAACCAAGTTAGTGTTATAATTAAATTGTTATTCATGAGTATCTTATGTAATTGCTAGACGGGGGGATGATTTATGCCAGAAGTCATAAGAGCACCAAGAGGAACTCAACTAACATGTAAATCATGGCAAACAGAAGCTGCGATGAGAATGTTAATGAATAATCTTGATCCAGAAGTTGCGAGAGATCCGGCCAATTTGATAGTTTACGGAGGTAAAGGTAAAGCTGCGAGAAACTGGGATTGCTTCTATAAAATAGTTGAAACACTTAAAAAATTGGAAAACGATGAAACGTTACTTATTCAAAGCGGAAAGCCTGTCGCGGTTTGGAAAACACATGAATGGGCTCCACGTGTACTTATCGCAAACTCAAACCTTGTACCGAAATGGGCAACATGGGAATATTTCAACGAACTTGAAGCACGTGGACTGATAATGTATGGACAAATGACCGCAGGAAGTTGGATATACATAGGTACACAAGGTATACTCCAAGGAACTTACGAAACATTCTACGCTGTCGCTAAGAAATACTTTGGTGGGACACTCAAAGGTAAACTTGTTTTAACAGCCGGACTTGGTGAAATGGGAGGAGCCCAGCCACTCGCAGTTACAATGAATGACGGGGTTGTAATCGCTGTTGAAGTTGATAAAAGGATGATAGACAGAAGAATCCAAACTGGTTACCTTGATACGTGGACAGATAACCTAGACGAAGCTTTGAGATTAGCAAAAGAGGCATTGAAGGAAGGTAGACCTCTATCGATAGGTTTACTTGGAAACGCAGCAGAAGTACATCCAGAACTTGTAAGAAGAGGCATTATCCCTGATGTAGTAACAGACCAAACAGCTGCCCATGACCCATTAAATGGTTACGTTCCCGCTGGCATTTCTTTTGAAGAGGCTCTGAAACTACGAAAAGAAAATCCAGAAAAATATCTTGAAATGGTTTACGATAGCGTTGTAAAACACATTGAGGCAATACTAGAAATGCAAAGACAAGGCGCAAAAGTATTTGAGTATGGAAATAATATAAGAAGGTTGGCATTAGACCATGGTGTTAAGGATGCTTTCAATATCCCAGGGTACGTTCCCGAATACATAAGAGATTTATTCAGTGAAGGTAAAGGCCCATTCAGATGGGTAGCATTGTCTGGTAAGCCGGAAGACATTTACAAGACTGACCAAAAGGTATTAGAACTATTTGGAGAAGACGAGCATCTTAGGAAATGGATAGATATGGCTCAAAAGAAGGTAAAATGGCAAGGATTACCGGCAAGAATATGCTGGCTTGGTCAAGGACAGAGAGCAGAAATGGGACTTGCAATGAACGAAATGGTCAGAAAAGGCGAACTTGAAGCTCCTATAGTTATAGGTAGAGACCACCATGATACAGGTTCAGTAGCAAGTCCATACAGAGAAACAGAAGCAATGAAAGATGGTAGCGATGCAATAGCTGACTGGCCATTGTTAAATGCAATGTTAAATGTCGCAAGTGGTGCGACATGGGTCTCTATCCACCATGGTGGAGGCGTTGGAATAGGATACTCAATTCACGCTGGAGTTGTTATCGTCGCTGATGGAACAGAACTAACGAGACAAAAACTCGAAAGAGTATTGACAAACGACGTTGGCATGGGAGTAGTAAGGCACGCTGACGCTGGATATGAAATAGCTATCCAAACAGCCAAAAAGCATGGAATTAGAATGCCAATGATGTATTAAAACTATTCGAATGGAGCAGGTGAAAGATGTACTTTGGACCTGAAAAGTATAAGAGTATAGAAAAAATCGAATTTAATAGCTCAGAATTATTGAACTTTCTAGAGAGTAAAAAAGATAGGCTTGATGTTTACCACCGCCATGTTGCGGTGGTAACTTGTTATTCGAATGAACATAGTGAAATAAACCCGACTGAATCACAAAAAAAATTCCCATTTTTTATGAATCTCCTAGTAACTCCTTCAAATGAAAAACTCATTGGTTTATCCATCTCTAACCCTATGTCAACAAATCCAGCAATATACAAGCTCCAAAAAATGAAAGATGAAGAAAATTTTAAGGAAAAATTCAAAAACTTTACAAATGAAAATTGTAATCTTCAATGTGGTATAATTAAACTGCCTCTCAAAACACGCTTTGTTGCCATCGCAGGTTCAGATGAATTTTTAAAAAAAGAAATATTTAGTGAAAAGGTGCTGGGAACAGAATCTTTCTCTTTTGCACAAAAAGTTGATGAAAAAATTATTGAACGTTTGGAAAAATACAAAGAGGGAAAATTCAAAATCTGTAAAACCATTATAAACGATGAGGGTATAAATTTCTTCGTTATTGACAGAAGTGTAAGTGACGAATTCAGGCCCTTGTTGTCTGAAGTTGTGTCATTACTAAGAAAAAAGCACAATCTCAGCCCAGCAAAATACTTTGCATTAAACGAAAAAGTTATAGGTTCCTTTACATTAGATTTCAACACGATATTTTCAGAAAATCCGTTTGTCCAGGTTGAAAAGCTAATAGAAGAATATGAAATGATAAAAAAAGATTTAATCAGGCATTTTGTATAACCTTACAAAATCAATTTTCTCACTTAATCTTAGGGAGATGGTTTTAATGAAAAAAATATCGTTAATTGCTCTAATTTTACTATTTTTTCTAAACTCATCCCTCAGAGCAATTACATTTCCACAGCCAACACCATTGAAATATGTTAACGATTACGTTGGAATAATTAGCGAAGATTATGTAAAAAACATAGTCTCTATAGGTAAAGAACTTGAAGAAAAAACGGGTGCGCAACTAACAGCTGTCATAGTTGATACCATAGGAGACACAACAATTGAAGAATACGCTGTTGAGTTACTCAGAAAATGGGGAATAGGTCAAAAAGGCAAAGACAACGGTGTGCTATTACTTGTTGCTGTAAAAGACAGAGTAATGAGGATTGAAGTTGGATACGGGCTTGAAGGTGCGATACCAGATGGCAAGGCAGGACGAATCAGAGATGAATACATAATACCATATTTCAAACAAGAAGACTATTCCAAAGGTGTATACTATGGCTATTTAGCCCTTGCGAAAGAGATAGCAAAGGAATACAATGTAGAATTGACAATGGATATAGATAGTGAATTACCTCAACAAGATGAAACTGAAACAATTCAAAAATATTTACCGATAATTGTCTTTGTAATCATCGTAATACTGATAACTCTATCAAAAAGAACAAGGATAAGTGGTATGGGACCAAGGGGGCCGTTTGGACCAGGTGGATTTGGTGGATTCGGAGGTTCCGGTGGCGGAAGAAGTTCTGGCGGTGGATTTGGTAGTTTCGGTGGTGGGCGAAGCGGTGGAGGTGGAGCAAGCGGGAAATGGTGAAAAATGAATTAGACAAAAAAATAGATAGAGAAGAAAAAGGTGGCAAGCTAAATGTACTTATAATGGAAGGACTTGCTATATTTTTTGTTATGCTAGTTCATTCCGGAACACCTAACTATATTTACAGTTTCTTTAGTTACGGTTTGTCGTCTCTAATCTTTGCAAGAGGATATCAATGGAAAGAGAAAAGTTTGGATAAATTTATTTTATCAAGAATTCAGTTAATAAAAACATATTATTTCGCAGGACTAATAAACTCGCTTATATTTTTGCTTATAGTCCCTGAAAAATTTATCACAACATCCAGATGGAAATACCTCGTGAATTTTCTTATAGGAAGATTGGATAAGCTTTCAGAAATCCCTATAAATATTGTTCCATTGTGGTTCTTTCTAATGCTATTTTTTGCGGAAATATTCTATCTGATACTATCAAAAAACAAGATAGCCCTCTACATCGCAATCGTATTTTCTATATTGATACGTATTACTCCACACACTCCCCTTCCATTTAAAATAGACGCAGCACTATGTTCTATACCATTCTTTTACATTGGAAAAAAATGGAAAGAAATGAATATAAAAATTTCCTTTCCTTTCTTTCTCTTATCAACATTTGGTTTATTTCTAATAAGTAGATACAACGGAGATATATCTTGGAACACCCAATGGTTTGGTAAAAATGGCTTGATTGCCTTTTTAGGTGAAATACTTGCTATATTTGTCGTTATTTATCTATCAGAGTTCATAAAAAACTCAATATTTGAAGGTTTCTTTTATAAGCTTGCTTTCAATTCATTATTTGTGATATCTTATCATTTCTTATTTGGTTCAATTCTTTACTATCCTTTTTCCTTATTGCTTGGACCTATTGAAAATCCTATGGAATTACTTCATAAATTTTGGTTTATCCACTTTGCAGCAGTCATAACAATGGTATTATTATCTATTAACTTTATCCCAAGAAAGATTAGAAACTTCTTTATTGGAAACTTTGATGATTTTACAAAAAGGAAAGGAAGGAGATCTGTTTGATTAAACCTCTGGTATCAGTTATAATCCCGGCATATAACGTTGAAGGGTATATAGAGAAAACTATTGAGAGTGTATTAAATCAAACATATAGGAACTTAGAAATAATAGTTGTAAACGACGGTTCGACTGATAAAACAAGAGAAATTGCGTATAATATATTGAAAAACTCTGGTGTAAACTTCAAAATCATCGATCAAGCTAACCAAGGAGTCAGCGTTGCAAGAAACGTTGGAATCGAAAATGCATCTGGAGATTATATAAAATTTTTAGATGGTGATGATAGACTCCCTCCAAATTCTATTGAACTTCTTTTGAATAAAGCTTTGGAAAAAAATATAGGAATTGTTTTTGGAGGGCAGGATGTTATAACATTTAATGGTAAAGTTATATACAAATATGAAGATATGTACAAATACAAATGGGAAACAGAATCATATAAAAGAGCAATAATTGACTTTTTAACAGGTGAAATATACATATCCGTTAATAACTCGCTAATAAGCTCAAAATTAATCAAAGAAAACAACATAAAATTTACCAAAGGAGCTAAATATGGGGAAGATAACGAATTTTTGACAAAAGTTATTTATTATTCAAAATCAATTTATTATCTAGGAATTACAACCGCACTATTAGTTTACAGGCCAACATCATCAACAAAAAAACCAACGCTTTCAACCTTTCACAACGTTGGTTCGGTAAAACGACTTATAAAATTCTTTAAAAATCTCTCCGAGACGGAAATAGTAAAAGTTTTAGAAAATTATTCGCTCCCTTCTGCGTATGGTTGGTCCATAGCAAATTTAGCTTTTAACGGTTATCCTTACAAAAAATGGATAAAACTTGCAAAAAATAAGCATATTTTAGAACATGTAAAAAAAATGAAAATACCTACCAGAAAAAGAACAAGATTTCAAAAACAAGCTTTAATCCTAAAAAACATATATTTAACATGTCCTTCAATTCTGTACGTTATTCTTAGAATATCATCAAAATACTTATCAAGCAAGGCTGGAAGATAAAAATAATGGTGAGATTGGGGATTCGATTAGAAAGGAGGAAAGAGCGCGTTAACTTGTATTACAAAACAAATAATCTGCGCTCAAATTAGATGGGTAAGAAGTATCTTATTGCCACGGCATGTAATAAAAAGTACGAAGAATTTTTAATAAACCACTGGCTGAAGTCTTTGAAAGAAAATGTAAATTTAGCTGAAATAAATATATTAGTATTAGACTACGGATTAACAGAAAATGCAAAAAATATATTGAAAGAAAATTCTGTAATTGTGGAAGAAGCAACAGAATTCAACGGTCATATAAACAATTTAAGATTCAAAGAACTAAAAAAGTACCTTGAAGCAAATACTAAATATGAGCAACTAATTTTTTGTGATTCAGGTGATATAATCTTCCAATCCGACATTTTGCACCTTTTCAAAATTGAAAATGATAAAGTGAGAGGGGTATGCGAAGAAATATCACCGAATATGGATGTACTAATAAACAACGAAAAGGTAAAAAATGCTGATGAAATTAAGAGTTTTCTAAGAGGAAAAAGATTAATAAATGCAGGATTTGTCGTATACCCATCTCATAAATTTATAAATATCGTTGACGAAATGTTTCAAAAAATTATAGATCCATACGCATGGGGCGTTGATATGATACTCCTAAATTATTTTGCTTATAAGTATGGATTTTATGAACTCCCAACAATCTATAATTTTATTCCAACGACTTCGACTAAAAAATATTTTGTAAAAGATGGAAAATTTTACCTTAAAGATGGAACAATAATTCCTATTGTTCATAACGCGGGTGGGAAGAAATTTTTAAGGCCTATAAGAAACTTTGGATACGGTAAAGAACACAACCAAACACGCTGGTTAATAGTTTATTTACTTAGAATTTTCTACAAAACACTTTCATTTTTTAGAAGAAATAAATAATTAAAAAAATCTTATAATAAACACATTTTATTAGTCTTATTCATTTATAACAGACTTTATAACTGATCTCATTCTATTTCCATTAATAATCTCGTTTCTTAACTTTTCAATGTTACTTCTCCAAATTTCATACTGTTCAGGAGTAATATTTTCAAGCTTGCTCTCAAGTTCCAACAAGGAATCTACACCAAAACCTATGTTGTATTCTTCTATAAGCTTAAAAATAGCGCTCCCTTTCCATGCAATTATCGGTAATTTGCTGACAATGTACAAAGATGTTTTGTGTGGAAGATTATATTTTAAATATTCGCCTCTTTTTCCAAGAATTCTATCTATATCATCTCCATCCCATATAAGTCCAAAATGACCTTGGATACGTGCGGGGAGTTCATCTGGAGGATATGCACCTTTAATTTCTAAAAATTCATTCATAACCCCATCGTAACCTTTTCCATAGAGTAAAAGTTTGTAATTTTTCGGGAAATAGTTACTTTCAGCTATTTTATGAATAAATCCAGCTTTCCACTTGCTTAAGTTTCCGGCATATACAACTAAAAATTTTTTATTTTCAGGAAACTCTTCTCTATGAGTTTTAATTATACTGTCAAATTCTTCGAAAATTAGATAATCAAAAAAACCTAAAACGAATGTCTTACCTCTAAATCCAAACTTTTTCTTTAAGAACTCTGCCATTTCCTCCGAAGGACAAATAGCATGGGTAAATTTCGAAAAAACTATCTTTTCACGTAAAAAATCAATTTTTCTACCAATTCTTATAGTCTCTATATCGTGAACAAAAATAACCCTTTTCCCATTTCTAAATGCAAGCTTAATAAAAGGCGCTAAAATCGCGTCAATTCCCGTACCGTTTTGAAAAAAGACAGTTGAATTTTTATACTTTCCACCAAAGAAAGAATATATTATGAACTGGAAAAATTTAGATAAAGAAAAAATTCTTGTATTCTTACCATCTTTAAATAAATTTATAGGCTTAAAGCTTTCGCTTTGAAAAATTCTTTCAATATCCATTTTTGCTTTCGAAGCTGCGTTATAATTTTTCCAATAGAAGGAAGAAATGTAATATATTTCCTTATTTGATTGCCTACTCACAAACAAACACCTCCATCACCAACGTTACTGACAATTATTGACAATATTAAGCTGCAATGATAGAATATAGATTGCGTTGTATATTCTCAAATATTATTGGGAGGTCGTCTAATGGCAGGACTGCGGACTCTGGATCCGCCAGTGGAGGTTCGAATCCTCCCCTCCCAGCCAATACATAAATTTCCCCCACGTTTCGTGGGGGATTTTTATTAGATTACTGCATTTCTGTTATCATGTCTTTTATTCCGCTAACTACAAAGCTTCTTTCAAACTCCAATTGTTCACCTGTTTCCATATTTTTTACAAGCACGATATTTCTTTCAAGTTCACTCTCACCAACGATTATTGTAAATTTAGCTCCAACTCTTGCAGCATTCTTGAGTTGCGCGCTCAACCCACGTTCCATAAGCTCAAAACCAACTGGTATACCTTCTCTTCTAAGTTCTTCCGAAAGCCTTATCGCTTCAGCTTTTACATCAAACCCACCAAGGTAAGCGATGTAAACTACGTTGGTTTCAATTTCATCAACTAAAACATTCTCAGCTTTCAATGCAAGTATCAATCGTTCTATGCCCGTTGCAAAACCTAACGCTGGAACGTCTTTACCACCTATTTCTTTTATTAGTCCATCGTATCTTCCACCACCAGCGATAGCGCTCATAGCCCCGAGCTTTTGGTGGTGTATTTCAAAAACCGTTCTATTGTAATAATCAAGACCTCTAACAAGTCTTGGATTTTCAATATACTTTATACCTACCGAATCAAGCAATGCTTTCAATTCTTCATAGTGCTTCCTAGAATTCTCACCAAGATAATCCGTTATCTTTGGCGCATTTTTTGTGTATTCTATGTCAACTTTACAATCCAAAAGCCTAAGTACGTTCTTTTCATACCTAACTTTACAGTCATCGCATAAATTTTCTAAGTGCTGTGCGTAATATTCCTTTAGAGCTTCGCGATATTTCACCCTATCTTCTATGTCACCAAGCGAATTTATATGAATCTGATAATCGACAAGTCCTATTTCTTTCATCAATCTATCGGCAAAGATTATAAGCTCTGCATCTGCTATAGCAGAAGAACTCCCGAAAATTTCTGCACCAAATTGATGGAACTGCCTTTGCCTCCCAGATTGTGGCCTCTCGTATCTAAACATCGGACCAATGTAAAAATACTTTTGTGGAAATCCTTGAGCTATCATTCCATCTTCAACAAAAGCCCTTACAACAGGCGCAGTCCCTTCAGGCCTAAGTGTTATGCTTCTTCCACCTTTATCCTCAAATGTGTACATTTCTTTCTGAACGATATCCGTATCCTGCCCCACGCTTCTAATAAAAAGCTTCGTTTCTTCGAATATTGGTGTTCTTATTTCACCGTATCCGTATCTTATTGCTAAATCTTTTGCCTTTTTCTCTATCCAATACCAATACTTCATCTCATCGCCGTACAAATCTTCCGTGCCCTTTATTTTTTGATACACTTCTTCTCCACCTCCGCAAGTCTCTGATTCGCGTCTTTCTTTGCGTCCTCATCCACAATTTTCCACTCGGGCCTCGTTGGTAAACTCAAAGCTTTCTTATACATTTCAACTGCTTCGCAGTATCTTCCTTTTCTCTCATATAACTTACCGTACACAAAATAAGAATACACATGATTGGGTTCAAGTTCTATCGATCTTTTAAGTAACGCTTCGCCTCTTTCAAGGTCAGGAAAAATCGGCACTTCTATGTATCTTATAGCCGCTAAGAAATGAGGTAACCATTGGTCTTGACCATACTTAATGGCCATATTCAAATTATAATCTATCTTACTTGTTAAAGTCAAAGCTAATAGATTATTTTTCTGAACCCTGTGGGAAAGCACAAGAGCCATGCAATAATAACCTTTCCAAAAATTTGGATAATCTTTCACAATTTTCTCTGCCAATTGATAAGCTTTTTCGGAATAATTATAACCCATTCCACCCCAACTGTACAGCTCCGTATATGCAATAACAATATCCCCCTTTTCATCGGGGGATAATTCTTCATAGTTAATTGACTTCAATAGTGCATCAAGTCCTTTTGCTTGCCTGTTGCCAATCATATATTGAATTTTGTAAGACAACTCAGAAGAATAAGACGAAGCCAAAAGCAACTCTTGTAAAATAAAAAATATTAATAAAACTAAAAAAACTCTAATATTAATCTTTCTCAATACCCTAACACCAACTTTCTGACAGCGTATGCAACACCTGCTTCATTGTTTGATTTACTTACATATTTTGCATATTTTTTAACTTCATCTGGTGCATTCTCCATAACGACAGGATAGCCAACGATTTTTAACATACCTATATCGTTATAATTATCACCAAGATACATCGTCTCCTCAGGCTTTACATTAAAATATTTGAGTAAATAATTGAAAGATATATCTTTAGATGAATTTGGGCCAAAAAATTCGTAAAACACTTCCGAATTTATCCTATTATTTTTAACAACACTTACAGACTCACCAAATATGAATAAGTCATCCTCTACAATATTTTTTATCTTTTCCTCATCACCAACAAGAGCCACTTCGGCTATTGAATCCCTGTTTGATATATAATTTACAACATCGCTCACATAATTTATTCTCCACTCATTTTGCTTTAAATAACTCAAAAACTCACCTGAATAATTCGCGTCTATATACATATCTTTCTCTTCCAAAAAGTCTATGTAAACGACATAAAACAAACCTTTTTCCCGAGCTTTTTCAACGATTAATTTAGCAATTTCAGACTTCAAATCGGATTTGTATATAACTTTATCCTCCATCCATTGATAAATAAACGCGCCATTCTGAAAAATGACAGGTACATCCAACCCAAGCTCTTTTATATACCTTTTTGCTGAACCAAAATTTCGCCCTGTCGCGATACTTACATGCACACCTTTTTCCATAGCTTCTCTAAGGGCAATTATATTATCGTCTGGAATATGCTTATCGTCGTTCAACAATGTCCCATCTAAATCCGTAACTATCAACTTAACCACTCTAATATACCTCCATCTTTCCAAAATTAGCAACTATTTCTCACCTTGAAACAATGACCTTCCCTAGGTCACCAACGATAATTTGAACACCTTTTGGTTTCCCATCGTTCTCGACAATTTCTACTTTCTTACCTATTAAAGATGAATCTATTCTTGGTGAGAAATTAGAAATTCTAACCTCATCCATAACGATAGAATTTTCAATTTCGCAATTTTCAATAAGCACGCCATTTCCAATCGACGTGTAAGGACCTATGTAGGCATTTGAGATTGTACAATTTTCACCAATTATTACCGGGCCTCTTATAACACTATTCACCACTTCGGTACCTTCACCGATACTAACTCTACCTTGTATGACCGATGATGCTTCAACAGTTCCTTTTATCTTGAATTCTTCGATTATATCATCAAGTATCTTGTGATTTGCTTCCAGCAAATCTTCGGGTTTACCTGTATCTTTCCACCATCCGTAAATTATATGTCCCTCAACATTCCCTTTGTTTTGGATAAGCCAATCAATCGCATCTGTAATTTCCAATTCGCCACGCCATGATGGTTTAATATTTGCAATACCTTCGAATATATCTTTTCTAAACAAATAAAGCCCTATAATCGCAAGATTTGAAGGTGGTTCCTTTGGTTTCTCAACAGTTTTTACTATCCTGTTTCCTTCCATTACCGCAATACCAAACCTTGTTGGATCGTTAACTGGCGAGAGCATTATAAGTGCACTTATATTCTTTCTTTGCTCGAATTCATCAACAAAAGGTCTTATATCATCCATAATAAGGTTATCACCAAGGTACATCATGAAATCTTCATCGCCTAAGAAATCTTTTGCCATCAAAACAGCATGAGCGAGTCCTTTTGGTTCAGGTTGGAGAATATAAGTAATCTCAACGCCGTATTTGCTACCATCACCAAGATTTTCTTCAAAATCAGCCTTATTCTCCGGGCTAACTATAATACCTATTTGTTTTATACCAACACTCTTTATTTTCTCAATTGTGTAAAGAATAACTGGTTTGTTTGCCACAGGAATAAGGTGTTTTGCGGTTGTATAAGTTAAAGGTCTGAGTCTTGTTCCCTTACCTGCACATAAAATAATAGCTTTCATAGTCTTATCCCCCTTTTTCACTCTCTCAAATTTTGCGAGCTTCTTTAACAATATATTATAACCCAACAATTCATAGTAACAATTCTTAAATTATTCAGAGTGTTAAAACATAACAATGCATCGCAAAGTATATTATAGCATATATAGAAAAATTTAAGATAATAAAATGATTTTGAACATTAAGAAGGGATAATAGAACTAATTTTGTGCATTTTGATTTGTACTAAAATATAACAAGTGATAGAATTTTTGTACACGAATAAATTATTGGAATGGGAGGTTATCCATATGGACGCGAGTCAAATTCTAAAGTTAGTTGAGCAAGAGGGAATTAATTTTATAGACTTAAAAGTTGTAGACCTTTGGGGCAGATGGAGACATGTAACTCTTGCAAAAACAAATTTCTCAGAAAAAACATTTGTTGAAGGTGTGGGCTTCGATGCTTCCAATCTTGGTTATGCCGAAGTCTTCAGCAGCGACATGGTAATAATCCCTGACCCAAACACAGCAATAATAGAAGAATACAACGGTGAAAAAGTCTTGTCTATGATTTGTGATGTTTACGAAGTCGAAAACATGACACCTTGTTCGCATGATCCAAGAACAATACTGAAAAAAACACTTGAATCAATAAAAGACATTGCGGATGAAGTATACCTTGGACCCGAATATGAGTTCCACATATTCGAAGATGTTAAGTACGAGGTAAAGACAAACAAAATATCTTTGGAAATTGATAGCTCGGAAGCATTTTGGAAATCGGGCGAAACAGGAGAATATTTCATAGGAAGGAAAAAAGGTTACCACCGAATTCCTCCATTTGATAAACTGATGGAAGTAAGAAACGCGATAGTTAAAAAATTACTCGAGTACGGTGTCCCCGTAAAATATCACCACCACGAGGTGGGAACATGTCAGGTTGAAATAGAATTACCACTAATAGATGCTCTTAAAGCAGCCGATTATACAATGTTAGTCAAGCATGTTGCACGATTAGTTTCAAAAGAATACGGTTACTTAGTCACATTTATGCCTAAGCCCTTGTACGATGAGGCCGGAAATGGAATGCACGTGCACCAATTTTTGAAAAAGAACGGAAAAAATATATTCGATGGCGATAAGATTTACAACCTTTCACAAGAAGCGCTTTATTACATAGGTGGGATATTGAAAAACGCTCCAGCGTTAATGGCATTCACCAATCCATCTACAAACTCATACAGAAGATTGGTACCTGGCTTCGAAGCCCCAACAAACGCAGTCTTTGCGCTTGCAAACAGAACATCAGCGATAAGAATACCAGCTTATGTGAAAGATCCAGAAAAAAGAAGAATCGAATTTAGAACGATCGACGCAACATGTAATCCATATCTTGGCTTTGCAGCTATGATACTAGCTGGTGTAGATGGTATAAGAAAGAAAATTGACCCAACAGCTGAGGGTTTTGGACCATTTGAAGGTGATCTATACGAAAAAGAAGTTAAACCTCTCCCGAAATCTCTCGAAGAAAGTTGCAACGCTCTTTTATCAAATAACGAATTTTTAACAACTTTCCCGAAAGAATTGATTAAACACTGGGTAAACATTAAACTCTCTGAAGAAAGACAAGTTAACTCAATACCCCATCCAAAAGAATTCGACTTATATTTTGATGTATAATTAATATAGCAATAAAAAAATAAACGAAATCCCTCTTCGAATTGGGGATTTCGTTTATTTTTATAATTATCACTATTGATTTTTTATCAATACTGATATATAATATTATCGTCATCAGAAAATACTATCATGTAATGAGGTGTTTACCTGTGAGGAGAAAATGTGGATGTCAACATGGTCAGGGTGGAAATATACATAGATGCGAAGAAACTGGTTTTTCAACAGGAGACTTTCTCACAGCGGTTATTTTGAAACTGTTAAGCCAAAAACCAATGCATGGTTATGAACTCTACGAAAAACTTCAACAAGTTGCTTACTATCCTTTCAAACATGATCCATCCGTTATTTACAACATTTTGAGAAAACTCGAACATCACGGAATTATCGAATTCAAAGTTGAAGAAGGGAACGGAGGATTAAGAAAAGTATATTCTATAACTGACAACGGAATTAAATACCTCAATAATCTTTTAGAGTTGATAAATACTCTTAAAGAATCTTTCGAAAAATTCTTGGAAAGTTAGTTTAAAACAATTAAATCAAATAATCAAAAGGAGGCGGTATTATGGTAAGAATTGCAATCCCAACAGACGATGGTAAAACAGTAGCTTCTCATTTCGGAAGAGCAGAGTATTTTGTGATTGTTGAAATCGAAGGTGACAAAGAACTATCAAGAAAACTTTCCGAAAATCTACACGCAAGAGGTCACCACGGCGGAGAACATAACCATCACGGCTATGGCAGACACTTTGGAAGGCTACATAATGAATATGAGCACGAGCACGAACAAGAACACGGGCACCACCATGGCCATGATGAAGTATTTGCTTCAACAGGCGATGTGGATGGAGTTATAGCCGTGAAAATGGGACCACATATGTTTGAAGACATTAAAGCAAGGAAAATAGGAGTTTACTTGGTACCGTTAAATACAACCATAGACGATGCAGTAAAACTATTTTTAGAAGGAAAACTTAAAAATATAGTCAGATAAAACTGAATAAATTTACTCCAAATTATTCGAAAAAAACCAAAAAATCCGCCCTTGTGTTTTAAAAAAAGGGCGGATTTTTTATTAAACGAGAGCAAAGAAAAACAACAAGTCGTATTTTAAAATAAAAGCACAATATTTATTCCTGATTTGACATTTTTCGAAATTTAGTGTAAACTTTAAAGGGGTTTATTGGACTTTGGAAACGATTCAAGAGAATTACAAAGTGTATTACAACAACGGTGAGTAAGAGAGGTGTAGATAGTGGCTAAAAACTCTAAAATTGACATAACAAATCAATTTACATATCATCTCAATCACACATTAGCTGAAAATAAAGACTTTTCAACAACTCTGCAGAAATTTTTTGCACTATCTTACTCCATTAGAGACATCGTTGCAGAAAAATGGCTTAGAACCGAAGAAATCATACATCAAAGGAAAGATTTAAGAATTGTCAATTACTTATCAATGGAGTTTTTGATAGGTAGACTGTTGTACAACAACATATTGAACTTGCAAGTTGAAGATGAGGTGAAAGCTCTTCTTAAAAAATTTGATTTAGACCTTGATAAAATAGCATTACTTGAAGAAGATGCTGCTCTCGGTAACGGCGGACTCGGGAGACTCGCTGCATGTTTCTTAGACTCGTTGGCAACTCTTGGATATCTATCATACGGTTATACGATAAGATACCAATATGGTCTCTTCAAACAAACAATCGAAAATGGATTCCAAAAAGAAATGCCAGATGATTGGCTAAAAAATGGTTATCCTTGGGAATTTCCAAAACCCGAAGAAGCTGTAACTGTTAAGTTTTTTGGAAGAAGTGAACCTTACACCGATGAAAAAGGTAACATTAGATTCAAATGGGTGGATACGTACGATATATTAGCCGTACCATATGATATTTACATAACCGGCTACAACAGTGACATCGTTTCAGTATTAAGACTTTGGCATCCTAAAGCTATAAACGAATTTAACTTTGCGGAGTTTGAGAAGGGTAATTATGAAAAAGCCGTTTACGAGAAAAATCTTGCGGAAACATTGTGCAAAGTTCTTTATCCAAACGACGCATTTTACCAAGGTAGGGAATTAAGGCTCAAGCAAGAACATTTCTTTGTAAGCGCCGCATTACAAGATATAATAAGAAGGCACAAGAGAAGATTTGGGAACGATTTAAGTAACCTTCATGAATCCGAAGTTATACAACTCAACGACACGCATCCTGCCCTTGCAATACCAGAACTTATGAGAATATTACTCGACGAAGAAGGATACGGTTGGGATGATGCCTGGAACATAGTCAAAAACACAACAGCTTACACAAACCATACTGTAATGCCTGAAGCACTTGAAAAATGGGAGGCCCCATTACTCCAAAATCTCCTTCCAAGACATTATCAAATAATCGAGGAAATAAACGCAAGATTTTTGAAAGAAGTCGGAGAAAAATTCAACAATAATCTGAAAAAAATTATAGATATGTCCATATTTGAAGAAGGAAACATAAAGAAGGTAAGAATGGCTAATCTCTCATCTGTAGTTTCGTTCTCAATTAACGGTGTTTCTGAATTGCATACCGAAATACTTAAAAAAAGTGTTTTAAAAGATTTTTATGAAATGTACCCTGAGAAGTTCAATAATAAAACAAATGGAGTAACTCAAAGAAGATGGCTCTTGGAATGTAATCCACCACTTGCGAAACTCATTACCGAAAGTATAGGTAATGGGTGGATAACAAACCTTTACGAATTGAGAAAACTAGAAACATTTTTAAACGATAGTGAATTTCTTAAAAAACTTGCCGAAGCAAAAAGATGGAATAAAGAACGATTAGCAAATTACATCCGTGAGAAACTAGATATATCCGTTGACCCATCTACGCTATTCGACATACAAGTCAAAAGAATTCATGAGTACAAAAGACAATTATTAAATGTTTTACACATAATCCACCTATACAACGAAATCTTAGATGGGAAAAAGCCGGAAGTTCCAAGAACATTCATATTTGCAGGTAAATCCGCTCCAGGATACAGAATGGCAAAGCTTATAATCAAGCTCATCAACAGCGTCGCAGAAGTTGTGAATAGAAACCCAATTGTCAATAAACACTTGAAAGTTGTCTTCATACCTAACTATAACGTCTCAGCAGCACAGATTATTATTCCTGCCGCGAATATCAGTGAGCAAATTTCCACGGCGGGAACGGAAGCCTCTGGAACCGGCAACATGAAATTCATGATAAATGGAGCGCTCACATTAGGAACACTAGATGGTGCGAATATAGAAATCTTAGAAGAAGTAGGCGAAGAAAACATATTTATCTTTGGACTTAAAGCTGAAGAAATAGAAGAAGCAAGAAGGAAGGGAATTTACAATCCGTTTGGAATTTACTTGGAAAATGAAAAAATTAGGAAAGTACTTGACATGATTAGGGGTGGATACTTCACACCAAATGAACCAGAGTTATTTGTAGATATATACGAATCTTTGCTTTACGGAAAACATGCTCCAATGCCAGACCAATACTTCTTACTCGCAGACTTTGAGTCATATGAAAAAGCTCACAAAGACGTGGAAAAATTGTATCTTAACCAAGAAGAATGGAACAAAAAATCCTTGCTCAACATAGCAAGAAGTGGAAAGTTCTCAAGCGATAGGACTATAGAAGAATACGTTAGGGATATATGGAAGACAAAGAAAGTTGATTAAATACTTTAAATACTTTATATAAAAAACAAGCGGGAGTTTTTAAATCTCCCGCTTGTTTTCTTCATTTATTCGGATTATTTCAATTTCTTGTGGCAGAACCACCAATCGTAACAATCGTATTCTTCTATTCTCTTTGCAGCCGTTGCGCAGTCACTTGCAGGTGGAATAATAACCTCATCGCCGATTAATTCGTTATTTGGCCAATTTGCTGGAAGAGCAACACCATTTGCATCATTGACCTGCAAACCTTTAACCATCCTAAGAATCTCATCCATATTTCTTCCAAGTTCTTGTGGATAGTAAAGTGATGCTCTTAATATACCCTTTGGGTCGATAATGAATACTGCTCTAACTGTATTCGTTCCCTTCCCTGGGTGAATCATGCCGAAAAGCTCTGCAATTTGACCCCTATCGTCTGCAATTACTGGGAATTTGATTTCCACACCAAGCTTTTCCTTAATCCACTGTACCCATTTGATATGTGAGAAAACCTGGTCAATACTCAAACCAACAAGTTCTGTGTTTAGAGCCTTGAATTCATCGTACCTTTTCTGGAATGCAACAAATTCTGTTGTACAAACAGGCGTAAAATCTGCCGGATGGCTGAAAAGTACTACCCATTTACCTTCATAATCTTTTGGAAAATTTATAACTCCATGTGTTGTTTTTGCTGTAAATTCAGGAACCTTTTCTCCTATAAGTGGTAAACCCATACCAAACACCTCCTATTTCAAAATTCATAATGGTTTTTCTGTTTTTCCTAAGTCATTTCTAAACCCAATATAATTTTATACTTAGTCCAAATACTTTCAAGAAACAAAATGTAACCAAATTGTTAATTTAATATTTATCAAATCAAAGTAGTGATATTAAATTATTTAATGAACTTATACATTCTTCCGGAAGCCTATCGTATCCTTGGTTTTCAATCTCTTTGTTTTTAATAAATTCAACTCTTTTTGTGAGTGAGAGTTTAACGAGTTCTCTGTATTCATAATCCGATGTTCTTACTTCAAATTCAGGTATTTGCATAGTTTTTAATCCACCGAACCAATCGACAAAATTGGCTTTTTTCTCAACAATTTGCTCTATAATTTCAAGGGTCAATTCCTTTGGTACTTTCTTATTGAGATAGAATCCTGTATTGACTATATAACATTCCACTCCCTTTTCAAATAGTGCTTTAAACTTATTGTAGTCTTCAGAGAGCGGGTAAGTTCTGAATGGATTGGCGTATGGCTCAAAAACGAGCGCTTCAGGGTCTACTCCTGGAAGCAATTTTTCTGCCGAAGTTCTTTTGGTAGCCAATGTCGCACCCATTGTAGAAGCAAGAATAGGATCTTCAATCTTTACAACTGGTGGTAAAACCGGGTCTTTCATTATCCAGAATATTGCATTTACAGGCTCATCAATCTTATCTACTCTATTTGGTGACCATAATTTAGATTTTATCGCTCTACCATTTCCGTTCCTAATATCTTCCATAACTGGGACTACTCTTAAATTCTCGTCGACAGTCGCACCACAGTTTTGTATTGTTATCAAATATTTATTATCTTCACTTGTTAGAGGATAATCTGATGTTTTATCAAAATACGACGGTTCAAGAGCGATGGAAGAAAGATCTTCTAAGTTTATAACAAGCGCATCATCATGAAGAACCGTAATTTGATACTTATCTTTATGTTTTGCATGCGTTAATGTAGACTTTCCAGAACCAGAAAGCCCAAAAAATGCAGCAACAAAATGCTTACCATCGTACTCGTATTTTTTCAAACCACCATGACACGCCACATATCCCTGTCTATTTCCAACAGACCAACCAAGTGTCAAAGTACCCTTCTTAAATTCTCCGAAATATCTTAATCCAAGCAACGCGGCACAGTTGTTATTCGGGTCAAAGAGCGCAAGCCCACCAGGATAATTAGGATGTGACCAATCAGGGTCTGTAAATATGTAGATATCAGGTTCATTCAAAATCTTGGAATTCTCATACATAAGTGAATATTCTGGAGTTAAGTCTTGAAAGTTTAGAAGCCAATTGTAAACAGTATTTTCAAACCCCTCTGGAATTAATATATGATTTTTGACGATAAAGTCAGGATGTAATCCTGTAAAACTAATCGCATGGTACATTTTCCTAAACCTTGTACCGTAAATTGCTTCTCGAACGATTTCCGCTAATTGGTCCTCGTTAACACCCGGCATACCTATTATTTTCCTCGCGCCTGCAAACCTCCCAACGGTCGCACCATCGTTGAAAAGCAATATTCTTGTTCCCTCATCGAGATTAAGAAGTTCTGGCTTATAGACAAAAAGGTCTGTCGCTATAGTTCCTGGAGATTTTAACGCTTTTTTGTAAGCTTCTCTTCTTGAAGTGAGTAACTCAACATTATTTCCATAAAAAGCTGTTTCAATCGTCGTTCTAATCTTAGAAAAGTTAACTTTGTTAACATCCTGCCACTTCCACCTTCCATTTGTTGACATACAAAAACCTCCTCTTCTGATTCTAAAGTTTTGATTTTCAAATTTATCAATAGATTTAACCCATGAAATTTCACAAATAAATTTTAAACCTTTTAAACATAACAAATAAACTTTGCATAATAAAACATACTATAACATAGCATTGAAAATCGATAATTTAAAGAGATTAATACAAATATAGGACTTTTTTCTTCTTTTTCCAAGGTTTTATTGATTAAAAAAATTAGTTTAATTTTTGAACTATTTAAAAAATAAATTGTCTAAACATATAGAGAAAAATCAGACCAGGAGGGAAGACTATGGAAGTCGATGTAATTTTCGTCAGAGATGTTGTGAAAAATATTATTGAAATTACTACAAATTTTGTAAACTTCATACCACAGATTTCCGAATTTGAAAAAATGAGTACAACTGAACTTTACATATTTTTGTTTATAGCAACAAACGACAAAACTTTTAATAACGAAATTTCCCAAAAACTTGGAGTATCAAAAAGTACAGTAAGTATATCTTTGAAAAAATTAATAGAAAACAAACTTGTAGAAACTGTTGAAGACGAAAAAGACAGAAGATATACAATGATTCACTTATCGGAAAATGGACAGAAACTATTTAACAAGTTCTTGTCCTCATTTCAAACCATATTAGATGGCGTCTATAAATCTTTCGGAAACGAAAAAATTCAAAAACTAAACGAGTGTTTTGATAGTATACTCGAATTTTCAAGAATAATTTCTAAAAAACAATAAATTTGGAGGCTGAAAGAGTATGGTATTAGTTACTGGAGGTACAGGACACCTTGGCAATGTTTTAATTAAGAAATTAATCACCGAAGGTGAAAAAGTAAGGGTTTTAGTCCAACCTGGAGATTCTCTCTATTCATTACAATACTTACCTATTGAGGTTGTTTATGGTGATATTCGTGGTGATATTAAAAAAGCTTTTAGTGGTGTCGATGCTATCTTTCACCTTGCGTCGGTTATATCAATCACAAATTCCAACAAAAATCTAATATATTCTGTAAACGTTGATGGCACAAATAACATTATAAATTTAGCTAAAGAGCACAGAATACCACTCATATACGTTAGTAGCGTACATGCGTTCTCCGAAGTTAAGCCCGGCTCCGTAATAGATGAAAAGACTCCAATTGACGAAAATAACGTAGTCGGGGATTATGCAAAGTCAAAGGCAATAGCTACTAAAAAAGTAATAGAAGCATTTAAAGATGGTTTAAGTGGTTTTATTGTATTTCCAACAGGGATATTTGGGCCACATGATTATAAATTTTCTTATTTCTCGAGAGTTTTGGAAAAATATAGACTTGGGAGGCTAAAAATAACGGTAAATGGTAGTTTCGATTTTGTTGACGTTAGAGATGTCGCAAATAGCATCGTTACTTTGTATAGTCTTTTAAAAGAAAGGCATTATATCGTGAACCATCAAGGCTTCATAGTCTCTGGAAACAAAATTCACTTCGAAAAATTACCATTGTTATGTGGTCTGAGAAAATACAAGATACTAAAAAATTCATCCGCACGTCTAATGAGTTATTTAACACTATTATTTAACTCGCTTTTTAAAATCCCCGTTGAATTCGTTCCATACGCGTTACATACACTTGAGCTTGATTACACTTTCTCTCACGAAAAGCTTTCAAGCACAATAGCTTATCATCCAAGAAAAGTCGAAGAGACCATTCAAGATTTTTTCAAGTGGCTTGACGAAATACATTGAACTTTTTATTTACCAAATAATTTTTATTATATTATTATTAAATATCAAATTTGCCAAAAATATTTTTGACAAATTTGATATATTTTTTTCATTTGCTTGAACAAGTTGAATAAAGTTGTGGTTGTGTGATATAATAGCATTTGTGGAAGATGCTGTTAACTAGTA
>SPLK01000133.1_pt1 | contig 35130 bp, 25 predicted proteins | sample 2456111 | NCBI WGS metagenome assembly SPLK01 (sample SAMN11156906, study PRJNA527647) | hot springs metagenome | biome: Geothermal region; feature: Hot spring; material: tree branch in hot spring; isolation source: hot spring sediment rich in lignocellulosic material ... | reverse complement strand
TACCTATTGACTTTCTAGAGTACCTTTGTAAAAGCACAACCAACTGTAGAAAGAAGTACTAATAAAACCATAATTAATAACAGCAACTTTTCTCTCATACCATCACCTTCCTAAAATTCATATCTTTATTTTTCCAATCAGTCTTATGTCTCTTGAGGACGCACCTATGCGGAATTCGTATTCACCTTCCTCTACAATCCATGAGTTTCCATCGAAAGAAGCTAAATCGGATGCGAATAATTCAATAATAATGTGTTGTACTTCGCCTGGTTCTAATAGTTTTGTTTTCTCAAATGCTTTCAATTCTTGGTATGGCTTGTCTATCTTCACAATTGGTGCTCTTACGTAAAGTTGTGCCACTTCTTTACCTGACCTGTTGCCTGTATTTTTTATGTCAAATTCAACAACAAATTTTGAACCAACACGTTTAATCGACAAGTTCGAATATTCAAATGTTGTATAAGAAAGTCCAAAACCAAATTCGTATGCTGGTTCTACTCTAAATGTATCATAATATCTGTATCCTACGTATATCCCTTCATCGTAAACAACAACAGTTGGGTTATCTCTCGGTTCACCAGGAAACGAGCGTGAAGGGACATCATTGTAATCTTTCGGGAATGTTGTTGGTAGTTTTCCTGATGGATTTACGTCTCCAGTAAGAACATCTGCAAGAATTCTCCCAGCTTCTTGACCTGGTTGCCAAACAAGTAATATACCATCGCATAAGTTTTTCCAACTTTCAACTTCTATAGGTGAACCAATGTTAAGAACAACGATGACCTTTTTGTTGTGTTTTCTAAATATCTCTGATACACTTTTCAAAAGTTCAAATTCATCATCACTAAGATAATAATCTCCCTTTTCTGCTTTTCTGTCGTAACCTTCTCCGGATATTCTCGTTATAATAACAACAGCGACTTCATTTCTTTTTGCAATTTCTTCGAGTTGTGATTCTTGGATGAAATTTTCAGGTAGTTTAGGTTTTATTTCTTCTCCCCAACTTCCTCTAGTAACTTTGTAATCTCCGCTTCTGAATTCTTCAATTTTTTCTCTGTAAAGTTTGGCTAATTCTTGATCAACGCTTAAACCTCTTTCTAATACACCATCTAAGAAGTTAACAGTGTACATTGGGTGAGTTTCTCCGCTACCCGTTCCACCGCGTATCGTTTCAATTTGTCCAGTTCCAAATAACGCAAATTTTGTGTCCTTTGAAATTGGCAATACATCATCATTTTTCAATAATACCACACCTTCACAGCCTGCTTCGTAAGAAATTTTTGCGTGTTTTTCTAAATTCGGTTTATTTGAATATTTATAACCTTTGAATGCCGGTGTTTTGAAAAGAATTCGGAGGATATTCCTTATTCTTTCATCTATTATCTCTTCTGTGAGCTCACCTTTTTCAAGAGCTTCTTTTATATCATCTCTTTCGTCTTTTGGCCTCAAATGTGGAACAATTTGGAAAGACTTTCCAGGCATTATCAAATCGTTTCCAGCCATAAGTTGTTTTGCAGCGCTGTCTCCTGCAAACCAGTCTGTCATAACAAAACCATCGAATTGCCATTCATCTCTTAAGACCTTCATTAATAACCATTTGTTTTGTGAAGTGTAATATCCATTGAGTTTATTGTATGAACTCATTACAGTCCATGGTTTAGCTTTTTTAATAGCTATTTCAAATGGTTTAAGGTAAATTTCTCTCAGAGTCCTTTCAGAAACAATTGTATCTATCGTCATCCTATTTGTTTCCTGTTCGTTTGCAACAAAGTGTTTTATACATGCACCTACTCCTTGAGATTGCACGCCTTCAACGAAACTCGCCGCCATTTCTCCTGTTAGTAGAGGATCTTCTGAGTAGTATTCAAAATTTCTTCCACCCAATGGATTTCTGTGTATGTTTATCGCTGGTGCAAGAAGAATATCTACTCCGTACTCTCTAACTTCTTCTCCCATGGCTTCTCCAACTTTTTTTAGAACTTCCCTATTCCATGTTGAGGCTAACATCGTTTCAACTGGGAAAGCCGTTGCGTGATATTTATTTTCATCATTTTCTCTTTCTGGGTCTATACGAAGTCCAGCAGGTCCATCTGCAAGTACCGTTCTAGGAATCCCGAGTCTTGGTATCTCAAATGTGTCACCTGCTGCACCTTTAACTTTTGGTTTTGGATTTCCTTCTATCCAAGTAGCCCCAACACCAACAACAAAATTAATCTTTTCTTCCATTGTCATACTTTTTATAATTTCCTCAATCTTTGTATCTTCAAACATGTTTTTTTCCTCCCTTTGAAGTGTAATTGTATTTTCTATAAATTATTCACCCGTTATTCCCGTTCTTTCAAGACTTTCAACAAACTGACGCTGCAATATGAGATACGTAATCAAAAGTGGAAGTATAGTAATAAGTGTTGCTGACATTCTTATGCCCTCGTTAATTCTATTTGCGGCGCTCCCATCAGCAGTTGGAAACATAACAGCATACCTTGCCACAAAATCTCTCAACGCTATTGGTATAGTTTTTATATTATTACCAAGTAGTAAGCCCGTCAATAGCGTTTCGTTCCAATACCACACAAGCGAGAATATGAAAGTCGTTACTATCGCTGGAATTGAAAGCGGAAAAACTATCTTATAGAATATTTGGAAGGAATTCGCACCATCTAATTCGGCAGCTTCATCAAAAGTTTTGGGAAGCATGTTGAAAAAGTTGTAATACAAAAGTATAAAAATTGCACTTCTAATTCCTTGTCCAGTTAAAGCAGGGAGAAAACTAACAAAAGGTTTTCCGGTAAGATTCAATCTACTGAAAAGCATATACTTAGTAACTAAAGTAACCTGTGATGGTATCAAGAAAGTCGCCAACATTAAAAATATCCAAAATCGTTTCAGAGGGAATTCAAACCTTGAAAGTCCGTAAGCGATTAACGCTGTTACCAACGTTTGAAACAAAGCAGGGATAGAAGACATGTAAACACTGTTTAACAATGATTTTGTGGCATCAAGAACTTTCCATGCTTTGGAAAAATTTTCTAATGTTAGCTTAGTTGGAATCCAATTCACCGTTGGGTTAACAAGATCTTCAACACTCATGAACGATGTTGTTATCATATAAAGGAGAGGATACAAATATGCGTATCCAACGCCGATTAATATAAAGTATATGATGAATTTTGTAGCAGGGTCTTTTAAATGCTTATAGTATGAAAAATGTATTTTTTTCATTTTTTGTACCCCCTTTCTCTGAACAGTAAAAATGCGATTCCAATTATTATCATAACCGCTGCAAAGTAAATCCAAGAGAGTGCCGACGAGTACGAATATGGTTTATCAATATCAAACATCCTTTGAGTAATACTTGTATTAACTGGGTTATTCGCAAATGATGCCAAATCAACGATTGTGTATATTGCATTGATGAGTAAAAATGGCCTTATCAGTGGTAAAGTGATTTTCCAGAATATAATCCAGCTATTTGCACCATCTATTTTTGCGGCTTCATATACACTACTACTTATTTTTTGAAGCCCAGCCAAGAAGAATAGAATTTGCACACCTGAAAACCAAAGTATCAGCACTAAGTTATTAAACATATATATGAATGGATAACTAATAGTATTAGGCATAACCATAAAAAATTTGTATATAAAGTATCTTCTTGGATCAACTATCTGTGCTGCGTTGTTTGCAACAAGTTCAGAAATAACAGGACCGCTAATAATAACCACTGGCAGGAAGTAAAGCAATCTAAAGAATGCACGAGCCCTAAGTTTATTGTTCAAAAGTATAGCTATTATGAGAGAGAATACTAAAATCAGAGGTGTTGAAAGTACTATGCTCAAGATAGTATTCCAGAAATTAATTGGAAAAGCCGGATCTGTTCTAAATGCGTATATGTAATATTTCAAACCAACGAATGTTGCTTTTATTCCTTCAACGGTGAAATTAACATTGAAAAAGCTTAAATAAAGTGAATAGAAGAATGGATAAGCTGTGAATATAAGAAAACCAGCGATCCATGGTGAAATGTATATATATCCACTTATAGCTTTCCTCGTCTTTCTTGTCATTCTCATTTTCTATCAACTCCACTTACCAGATTTGCTGAATTGTATTTGAAACAAATCCACGAACGTGGATTAACAAGCTTTTTATCAAATTTGTAAATATCGTTTGTGTAATTTACAAGAATGGCTTTTTTATTTTCATAAACAACTAGTACCACTCCAGGTTCAAGAACAATTCTGTCAACTATCTTGTAACCACGTACATTTTTTAGAGCATCGTTTATCTCATTGTACACTTCTAATATCTTCTCTTTCCAGTCGGCAAATTTTGTTGAAGGATAATCCCAAAGTGGTGTTTTCTTTATCTTGTAATTATCCACCCATGTTAATATGAATGAAGGTAATGCACCATATTCAATTGATTTAAGGATATCTTCTCTTGAAAAGAAGCTGTTGTTTATATACGGTGTATAGTAGTCAATCGAACCGCTCAAAACTATTTGCAGGAAAGGAACAGTATCAGTCTCAAATAAGTACTGACTGTTGTTCATAGGAGTTTCAAGAAAACCATCTGCAAATTTCCATGTGTAATCGTTTGGTGTATATAAATATAAACTATTCATTCTAGATGAAATATTTTCGAGCGTTTTTTTAACAAGGTTTAATGCTTGCCATCTTTCAAACTCTGAACCGTATCTCAAATCGCCGTAAAGTTTATTCGCGTATTCCTTTATCGCTATGTTTGTGATGCCTTTTGATGTAAGAATTGAAGATTTCTTTTCTAAATATTCACTTGCAAGTTTTACGTTTGTGTAATATGACCTGTAAAGCCATAGATCTTTATTATCCCGCTCTTCGTAAATAACAGATTGGGAAAGGTTTATGCCTACTTCTTTCTTTAAATTTATCTGTTTTTCACTCACTTTTGTCACATTGTCGACAAAGTATACTTCGTAACCTAATTTTTTTGCGTAATTTAGAAAATCAAGTAATTGTCTTTCACCACCTATTTTTTCTTCAAACGACACTTTACTTATCTTACTTCCATGCACTCCACCACTTTGCCAACCGTCGATAAGTACTTTAACATTCTTAATTCCCATTTTATTAAAATCACTTACTATATTTTTCATATCTTCAGCTGTTGTAATAGGAATTGTGCCATAACCGATAACTTTTTTTTCAATATCAGAAGCTATAATAGTAATAGCGATTGGAACATTGCCTGTCTTTGTAGTTTTTCTTAAAAGATTTGATAAGTATTTTTCTCTGTAAAACTTTGCCATTCCCACGTAATCAGCATCGTAACCTACAAGGAAATTAAGTTCCAATCTTGCATCAAAATTGTTCATCTTATTTTGTGCAACTTGTATCCCAGCTCCACTTCTACTCGTTGGTTGAAGGTATTTTTGCCTGTATATGAACTTTGCCGTTGCCCAATTGTAATTGCTGAGTATTCCGCTGGGGTATGCAACTATCGCAGAGTACTCTTTTCCAGAAGTAACAACACCGAAAATGGCATTGTTCTTGGTACCGTGAGAAATTCCAAATACTGGTGTAAGTACATTTGGCTCTTCTCTCAAAAAATAGTTAGGTCTTCTTGAACGAAGGTCGTTAACAGAAGTAAGATTCTCGATACCATAGTCCTTACCGTACGTTCTTTTTTCAAACCAGTTTAAATAGTGCGCTGGTTTTGAAAACCTAATTAACGCACCCGGTCCATCTGGAACAAAGATATAACCTTCTATTTCGTTTGATACAACGCTTCCAATAAATGGTGCGAACATTACAGAAGCAAGGGTAAAACTTCCTTTCTCTTTAATTGATGATTTCTTTAAAGAAAATACAACTTTCTCATCTTTGAGTTCGACAGTAACATCGAGTGATATACCAATTGGTTTGAAATAGAATGTATAAGTAAATCCGTTTTGTATTTTTGAAAATCTCTTATCTACTTGCCCGTCTGCACTTCCCATAACGTTCGATATACCACGTTCGTCGAAGTATTCAATCATAACAAGTGATTTGGCTATAAATTTCCAAACATCGTTCATCTCATTGAATGCCTCTGAGTCTTCTAATACATCTCCCCATACGTATCCATTTCTTTTATCTACAATTCTTACTGATGAAGTGGAAATATTTATCCATAATTCTAATATGTTATTCTCAGCTATTTTTGTGTAACCTTCGGTTGTGAATTTAGAAGCAACTGCAACAGGTTTATCAGGTCTTGTGAATCTATTTGACAAAAATTCATTGCCAACTGTCTGTGGTAAAAATATTACAGGTAAGATCATCAATATTAAAATTAAAGTTTTAATTTTATCGGATATTCCTAACACGGTACAACACCTCCTGGACAATGCTAAATGCGGTTTCTACTAGTTGATCCCAAAGCATGTAAACGATAGAATAAACGAGTATTATCACGAAAACCCAACCTAATGTAAATAAAATACTTTTCACCGTGTTCTTAATATCATAGTCGTGTGTTTCTTTTACTCCGGTAAATAACATCACAGCACTCCATGAGATTAAAAACATCGATGCAAAATCGATTAAAAACTTTTCGTTATATGTAAGCACATATGTACTCAATATTACTAATGGTTGGAATAATATATACGGTGCAAAAGAATATGCAGTAAAAACGTATATATCTCTCAACGTTCCTTTGCCGTCGTTTATAGAGCTGACAAGCCAGTTGGATATAATCCACAAAAATAAAATAGACGATGATGTTAGTAAAACAAATCCAACGTTTCTATCGCTTGTATTGAGATTAAATATAAAACTTCGGCCAAAATAATCTACTAAGATAACTAAGAGGAACATTAAGTAAATAATTGAAGCGGAAAGAACAGAGCCATGCTTTTTCTTTTGCAAATAATAGAAAGTATCCAAAGGATGCCTAAGAATATTTTTTATATAAAGTACGTCCGATAGCAACTTATTTTTTACATGGAACTTTATTTTAATCTTCCCATACCTTGATAATAAATCAATAATTGTAAAAATTAATATGATGATTACAAGTAAAGACAAAATAATTCCCATATTCTTCTGCAAAAAATTATTTCTCATTTCCCAAAAAGCATCTGAGTAATCTCTTCTCGCGAAAGCTTCCTTGAAATGCAGTGCAGCTTTATCGTACCGAGCTGATTGGAAATATGCTTTGCCAAGTCCATAGTGTGCTATTTTGGAATAACCGTCGTAAGTCATCACTTTTTCCCACAATCTCTTACTCTCTATGTATTTTCCCTGTTCGTAAAGATTTAATGCTTGATGGAGTATGTTGGCGTATTCCGTAGGGACAATAACATGTACTAAACCTCTCTCTTTATCTAAAACGTACAACTTGCCCATTTCGTCGATTTCAATAGCAGAGGCAACGGAAAATAATCCAGACCTCTCCGTTGATATTGCTCGACCACCAAATGAAAAAATCAAATTTCCTTCAGAATCATATTCGTATATTAGACCCGTTTCGGTAAGCGCGTAAATTCTTCCATCTTTGTCAACAGCTATATCTACAAAATTATCTTCGTCAACCATTCTTCTTTCTTTTGATGCGGATAATATGTTCAATCCTATAGTATTATGCTTTTTAATAGCGTTTCCATACTCCTTTTGAGTTACCGTGTATATTAATCCCTTATCGTCAATAGTTATATTTGTGTAAGGTTTAGGAATCCTATGAAGAAATTTTTCTTTCTGTTCTCTTGTGTAAAACAAATCTATAAATTTATCAAGAAGCGTTACACCAACTAAATTGCTTCCGAAGTATCCAAGGAACTCTCCATCTTTATCAAGTTGTATGATACCCTCAAATGTTCCTTCACTAACTATGTACAAATTTCCTCTTTTATTTACGACAAGTTTTTTTGGTTTGTAATTTGCAGTTTCTCCAAAAATAGGGCTTGTTGGCCTGCCAATGCGTTTTACCTCTTCACCTCTTAAATTGAAAATAACAACTTCAGAACTTCCCGGGGCAGCTACATAAATGTATCTATCTGTTACAAAAACACCAGTTGGTTGCCAAAGTTTAAAATCACCAATACTAGTTGCTTCTCCAGTTTCCATATCGTAAACAACAATTCTAGCATTCCCAGAATCGGCTATGTACATCTTAGAACCTTTGATAAATAAATCTTCTGGATAGTACAAATTGTAATCTCTAAAAAGTACCTCGCTTACTATGTAAGCATCCTGTGTTACCTTCCAAATATTGTTTCCAGCGACCGTGTATGTTAAGAAAGTACTGTCGACAGAAAACAAGAGAATATTTAGTAATAGAAAAAACACAATTAATGAATTTTTGATACGCTTCACATTTATTCCTCCCCTAATTGACAGCAAAATCTCTTTATTTGATTTTTTCTGATTTCTTACTTTAGTCCACTGTAAGCCATTGTGTTCATAACCCTTGATTGCATAATTATGAATAAAAGCAAATTTGGCACAAACATTATCAGCCCTGCAGCAGCCGCTATACCTTGACCAGCTATTGTATTACCTGTTGTTTGTGTGAGATTTGACACATAGAAGGCGAATGTTCTTAAATTTTCGTTATTTATATAGTAAGTTGAAGCTTCTGCACTATTCCAAGCGACTTGGAATGCTAATATTCCAACAGTTGATATAGCAGGTTTTAAAAGAGGAATAATGATATTAAATATTATTTGAAAATCGTTTGCCCCGTCAACAAGTGCGGCATCTATAAGTGTATCTGGTATTTGGTCCATGAATTGTTTGATAAGGAAGACACCTATTGGCATCGCAAGTAAGGATAAAATATTGATTATAAACGTGTCAATCAACCCAAGCGATTGAACCATATAATACCTCGGGATTATAACAGCTATAGGTACGAACATGAGCGCTAAATTATTGATTGTGAATATTAAACTTTTTGCTTTAAATTGCTTTTTAGATAATGCGTAACCAGCGAAAACAGATATTATTATTGTAAACAACACCGTGAAAAACGCTGTTAAAATACTGTTCATCAAGTATCTGCTAATAGGTATAGTTGAGCCTCTTGTAAGCGAAAAGAGGTCATAAAAATTAGCTAAAGTTGGTTTTCTCACAAAAAATCTTGGTGGATAAAGGAACAATTCGTCTAATGGTTTAAATGCTTGAGAAAAAATGAATATAATTGGAAGCATCATAAATACCGCAATAGGGGTTAATATAAAGTAGAATTTTAACTGACTTTTATGGAAGTATTTTGGATTTGTTTTGGTTGTAAATTTTGCCATTTTTAAGTCACCACCTCTTTCTGTAAAATAATTATCTTTCGCCAAACAAGCGCCAGGCTATACGTGAGAAAAACCAGATTATCAGTAGTAATACAACTGACAATGCCGCAGCGTATCCCATTTCGTACCGTAAGAATCCATAATCTTCAATGTGATTCACGATAAGTTGTCCAGCGTACTGTGGTGTTGGGTTCGAACCCGAGAGTGCGACACCTATGCCCGCAGAAGTGAATGTATTTACTATGGACATAACCGCACCGAACAACATCTGTGGTTTCATAGCAGGTATAGTTACATAAATTATCTCTTGTAATCTATTTTTTATTCCATCTATGTACGCAGCTTCATAGAGTTGTTCATCGATATTCAATATACCTGCAAGCATTGCAAGAAATCCAACCCCCATACTACTCCACAAAGATACCAAGATCATTATATCCATAAGATGTTGAGGTGATTGTAGCCATTGAATAGGCTTATCTATTATTCCAAGGTTCAACAATAAAGCATTAAGATATCCTTGCTGGTCACCATTGAATAAAACTCGCCAGACAACTGCCATTGTTACGCCAGCTGTAAGTGATGGAGAGTACAAAATCAAAGCGAATATAGTCCTTGGCACTTTTGTCAACTGAGCAACTAACCAAGCAAGTATGAAAGAAAGTATATACCCGCCTACTCCAACGATAAGGGCGTATTTAATAGTGTTTGGCAAAACCTTTTGCATGAAGATATCATCGCGTGTTATTAGTGTAATGTAATTTTGTATCCCGATCCATCGCGGTTTTTCTATCGCATTGAAATATGTAAAAGACAAGAAAATTGCAATAATAACTGGTAAAACAATAAATATCGTGAAGAGAGTTAGATATGGTGATAGTAATAACCAGTGATTTGAGCGTCTTTTTGTATTATTTTTCATAAGTACCACCCCAAAGTAATCTTTGATTTTCTAAGTATTCATTAGCTGCTTCACCAAGGTTTTTTACTAAGAACTCATCAATATTTGTGTACATTTTATACGTTTTTACTGGTTTGCCATTGACTATATATCCGAACTCTGTAAGTTTTCTTTCGAGTTCCCTGTTTATTGTGATGACAGATCTGTCGATGGAAGAACGTAATGGATAACCTTCAATCACAACCCTATTCCAAATGTTGCTTATTTCACGTTCTGTCATATATCCACCGGGATGTCTTTGAACTTCTCTTATCCATCTCCATTGCTCAAGTATCACTTTCTTTTCTTCCTCAGAAAAGAAATCTAATTCTTTAAATGCCTGAATATTTGAAGTATTCCAAAGGTACGTTGGACCGTATCTATTTACTAAAGCTCTCGCAAATTTTATCTGTGTTTCTTTAGAAAGCCACCATTTTAAGAACAGCCATGCCTTTTCTTTTTTATCAGAATTTGCAAATATAACATCTGCTCTGTCACCGGCAACTTGGTATCTCAGAACTTTACCATCAGGTGTTTTAACCCCTGGTGAAGGTGCGATAGCCCACAGTCCATAAATTTCGTCAGCTGCATTGGAAAGAGTTACATACAAACCAAAATCACCGATACCTATCGGAATTCTTCCATACCTAAACGAGTTATAAAAACTTGCAACTTGTTCTGGTATACCATAGATAGAGAATAATTCTGTCATAAGTTCAAAAGCTTTAACAGAATTTTCTTCATTTATCGCTGTTTTTAAACCATCTTCTGTGTAAAGTCTTGCGTTATTTTGGAAGAAAAATGGAGCAGTTGTGTTGAAATATTTTGTCGTTTGCTCAGCCATCGGTATGAAGAAGTTCATACCTCTTCTTTGAAGCTCGGGAAGAATTTTCTTAACATCATCCCAAGTATCTGGTATAGGTATACCTAAAATATTCATTATGTCCTTTCTGTAGAATAAGACGTAGAAATTTTGAGTTTCGGTTATGCCATAAATCTTGTCATCTATAACCATTGGAAGGAGTGTTTCCATATTTATGTTCTTTGAAACGAATTCATAAAAATCTGGGAAATTTGAAATAGGGTAAAGAGCATTTCTAATTGCAAGTTCAAATGGTATCCAATTGCTTATACTCATTGCTACATCAGGTGTATTACCTGCTGAGCTTGCTAAAATCAACTTCTGCTCGTTTGGCATAATTGAAAGAACGACATTTATACCTGTCTTCCTTGTAAAGTCTGTGTCTATTAAATATTGGAGTGTTTCAACATACTGAACAGGTCTATTAATCCAAACTTTTAAACTTCTCGGATCAACCTTCTCGTAAACAGAGTAAGCTTCATTTTTGTTAAACAAGGAAAGCCACAATTTGTATATTTCTTCATAGGCTGCGACTAAGAACGAGTTGACTGGCTTTATATAGTTTTTTAAATCCCCTTGAAATACAAACATTTTATCTATACCCATGGGTTGTTCTTTCAATCTCATTGAAAGTTCGGACAATCTTTGGGCTATTGAAGACGAACCTTCGCTGATTTCATCTATAAAGAATGGTAACCTTTCAGGTTTTTCAATAATTTTATCTATAAGCTCTGCTGAAACGATCATATCCGAAACGTATGGAACACCTTTTTCACCAACGATAGAAATGATTCTATTGTACTCTTTTCTCAAGTTCTTAGAAATTTCTTGTAAATCGGACAAGACATTTGGCAGGTACTTTTGTATATCCCAGGTCCTATTTGGGTCAAGGTTATTTCCAACGAGTTTTCTTAAGTCTAGTCCTATCCTTTGTAGTTTTTTTATAGTATCTTGCAGGTAAACTATGGTTTGTTCAAAAAGTCCGGTCGTTACTTCGAGAGTTATAAGGTGTGGACCTTTATCAAGGTAAACAAAGTAAGGATTACCTTTGGAATCTAATAAAACTTTATCCACCCATTTGTATCCTGTGTACTCAAAAGCGTAATTATCAAATTCTTTAAATGGTACTTCTCCATCAACGTATATTCTCCTAAAAACAGGTACTCCACGATTTAAAGATTGTTGGTATCTAAAGGCTATTTTGTAAAGCCCTGGTGTTTGTATATCAACGTACCAGTGAACTTCTTGACCAGACTGTTTATATGTGTTCTGGTCAATTACATTTATTTTCCTTTTGAGAGGCTCGTATGGCGTTACATCCGATGTTTGTGTGTTGATAATTGATACGAGGAAATCTGACTTTCCAAAAATTCTTTCCGCTTCTATTGCAATTGGAATTGAATTTGCTGAATTATCAGGTTTATTGAAAGATTTTAAATACTCACTGTAAGATTGGATATTCTCAATTTTATCAACTTTTACAAAGTACAAATTGGATATATATATGTCTTGTTTGAGGTTTTTTATTTTAATAGTATTATTGCCATATTTTAGGTTAAATATTAAAGGTTTACTTGATATTCTTTTAGCATCTTTGAAAAACGATAGCGTTTCTTGGTTTGGCATAAATTGTTCTGGAGTAATTTCATTTCCGTATCTATCGTACAACTTTTGTGAGAAATCGTAGTATAAGAATGTATCCAGAAAAACTTGGTAAATTTTGGAATTGTCTTCAGAATTATTTATTGAAACTTCTAAAGAACCGTTAGTTGTTACAGGGTTAAGGGACCTGATCGATGCGATAATGTAATAATTTCCTTCCTCTGGAATATCCAATTCTAAAGTTTTTTCTTCACCATTTTTAATAGAAATAGATACTGGAAAATTAAACGAGTTAGATATAATTTTGCCATATCTCATCTGATTAAACAAATTCTTGTTATGCTTTGAAAGAGTAACGTAGTCAAAAGTTTTTTGACTAATTAAAAATCTTTCTATAGAACTTTTGTACTTGCTGTACTCGGAACTTCCAAAAAGGTATAAAATAAATGAAATAGCAATAAAAATAATAAATATAGCGAAGAACAAAATCAGAACTTTTTTCACTCTCTGTACCTCCTATTTCTGAAATTTAATATTGGCTGCTGGCGAACGCCAGCAACCAACAAATTAAAACAAAAAGGATACTGAAAGCGTTATTTTCCTTCAACTTGCTTTCTGATGTTTGGGAAATTCTTTTCAACCTCTGCAAGTTTCTTTGAAAAATCGGCCCAAGCGTTTTTAATTATGCTATTTGCTTTTTCTTGTGTTTCTGCGGCAACGGCTTGTGGTTGTACCTCACCTTTTCTGATTCTTTCATTAACAGGGAATATAACATCCCAAGTTGCCTGATCCCAACCAGGTACTACCTTCCACATATCAACTCTGACGGTTTTATCAAGATTTGAAAGCATCCATTTCACACCATTTGGTATTTTTAGGCTTTCAAAGTATTTAATAACATCCGGATGTTTCGTTACAGGAATAAACCAATCAATGAGTCTTCCGTTTTCTTCGCCGTTTGCTACATCTATCTTAAGTCTTGTTATTACACCTCGTGGGTCATATGTTAAGAACTTTAGGAAAGTAAATGCTTCTTTTGGATATTTTGTCGTTGATGTCATAAATGCATAATTGATTTGAATAGGTTGTCTTACACCAATCTTTGGATCGCTTGGCATTGGATAATAATCGAGATTCCACGGTAACGTTCTAACCCAACTCCAGTCCCATGTTCCATGGAAACCAGTTAAAACTTTCGATTCTCTAAAAGCGTCTGCATCTTTTCCGAATTTTTTCTGATAGTCATCGAGTTGACCTTTATTTCTAAGCTCTTCATTCTTTAAATCATCTGAAACAAGTCCTGGAATTGATTTCAGTTCTTTTTGTAAGTTTATCGCTGGTATCCATCCACCATTGACAAGGTCAAATTCCCATTTTGAAGGGTTAAAACTCCAGTATGTTGTATTTTTGTTCAATACAGCTGCCATAACAGTATCAAAATCCCAAAGGTGATTTATACCGGAATATTCCTTAGTCGTTGCTCTTCTTAAGTATTGTTTGAATAAATCTGTTGACCATCCGTATGGTGGAACTGGAAGATTCAGTTTTTTCATGAGATCCAAATTCACTACAATCCCTTGGAAATGTAATCTTTCACCGATAGCATATGTCTTTCCATTGTACTTGAAAGCTTCTTTTATACTTGATGGAACGTACTTATTATAGTCTGCATCATTTTTTAGAAATTCATCTAATGGATAAACCCAACCTTGTGAAACAGGATACGGTAAAGCTTCCCAAGATTGCGCAACGACATCTGGAAGTGTTTTTTTTGCTGCGACTAACGATGTAAGGAAACTATTCACATCTGGCTCGTTTGCAACGATATTTATTTCTATATCTGGATAAAGTTTCGTAAATTCAGAGGCTATCTTCTTGTACTTTTCAACATCCCAATTCCAAACTGCAACCGTTAGTGTAACTTTTGCAAAGATACTTGTTACAAGTAAAAATACCAACATTATTAACACTAAATTTTGTTTTTTCATACCTTTCCCTCCCTTGGAAGTTTGCAAGAAGTTTTAGAAAACTTCAATCCCACACAAAAGTTACCGCAGCGTACCCCGGAATTATATATTCGAATTCTCTCCCTCCCTCCTCGACTATGATTTTTTTGTTTGTATTCGTTCGGTTCGAGACTATGAGAACTTTTGTTCCATTTGGATTTTCAAAAGCCACTGTTTCTAAATTACTATATGTGTATGAATCTATTCGATAAGCGCCTGGAAGAACAAATTTACTTATATGGCCTAGCGTATAATAATCCAAATTATACTTTACCTCTCCCGTTTCTTGATTAATCTCTATAAGTCCTCTGCAAGTGCTATTTGATAATATCGTTGGTCCTCTCTTCTCATCTAATGCTATATTCCACCATACAACGGTTTTAGACCAATTTCTTGGGATTCTGATAACATGCATCATCTGATCCATAAATGCATTAAAGAAAGCAGGTACCCAATCACCACCTGAACCTTCTGTAAACCATATATCTTTATCAGGGAACATTTCCTTTATTTGGCTCATCGCTTCGTGTTTCCCGCCATAAAAATGCCACGCTGAGCCTGCAACGTATTTTGAAGCTTTTGGGTGAGACAAAACATACGATGCGTATATGGTATTATCCCAATTGTGGTCGTAAGTCAGTATCTTCGTCTTTATCCCTTCTTTTTCAAACGCAGGTCCAAGGTATTCGCCTATAAAATCCGCTTGCTCTTCCCATGTCATTTTCATTCCTGGATATTCTTTTGGAACATATAAAGGTTCATTTTGCGGTGTGATTGCGTAAATTGGAATCCCTTCTTTTTCGTATGCTTTTGTGAACTTTACAAAATATTGCGCATAGACGCTATAATATTGTCTTAGGAGAGATCCACCAATCATGCTTCCCGTTGTCTTCATCCAACCAGGTGCACTCCAAGGAGAAGCCATTATTTTCAACTCTGGATTTATTTTCATAGCAAGTTTCAAAAGAGGTATTATGTACTGCTTATCGTGTTTGATAGAGAAATATTTAAGTTCTGGGTCTTCTTTTACACCTTCTGGCAAATCATCATAGCTGTATAGCTTAGTTGTGTAATCAGTTGCACCCATTGGCTGCCTAAGAAACGAAATTCCTATCCCTTCATTTCTGCCGAACAATTTTTTCATTACCTCTATACGTTTTTCCTCTGATAATTTATGGAAAATTAGCCATGCTGATGCATCGGTAAGAGATGCACCGAATCCATCCATTTGCTGGTATTTTTTATTCGAATCAACTGCAATCCTTAGTGTTTCACGGAAATCTGAAACAACAGGATTATTAATATCGACTTCGGATAACATGAATTTTTGGTCAACAGTAGTAAGCCATAGCTTGACATTATTCATTGTCTTTGCCATCTCCTTTTGATTTGTTTTTTGTGTAACATTAGATGATAAGTTTACTAAGATAAACAAAAGCGATAGTAGAATTATTATTTTTAAACTTTTTTCGGTTTTCAAATGTTTCACCTCGTTTCATGAAAAAGCTGAATTTATTTTATCAATGTAACTTGTTTCACAAAAAGTGCCGAAACTTATTTTTCCTGGTAAATAATTAAGAAAAACAAAAAAACCCCCAAAGTTATGGGGGATAGATAGTATTTACATAATATTTGAAATAAAACTAATTTAATAATATCTTGTTAGCCTTTCAAACCGGTGCCAACCAAAGATTTTACAAAAAGGTCTTGTAATAAGAAAAATAACAGCAGAGTTGGGAACAATGCAACCATAGTTGCTGCCATTATTACACCCCAGTTGTTTGAAGACTCTGCATTGATAATCATGTTAATAGCAACTTGGACGGTTTTCATATCGTCTCTCATCGCAACTATCATCGGCCAGAGGTACATATTCCAAGCGTATGTAAAATTTATTATTGCAGCACCGCCAATGATAGGTCTTGAAAGTGGAAGAACTATTTTTAATAGATATTGAATTGGCGTAGCACCGTCGATTAGTGCTGCATCTTCGTAATCTTTTGGTATAGTTTTAAAATGTTGCTGGAAGAGGAATACATTTGTTGCACTAGCTGTAAAAGGGATAATCATAGCTTGATATGTGTTTACCAATCCAAAAGCTATTATTTTGTTTCACCTAATTTTCTTATCAAGCGTCTTGTTCTTTTATTTCTTCGAACTCGAAAATTATCTCGTCTCCATTTTCGAGAGGTTCAGTAAAAGCTGTACGTTCGCCGTTTTTCAATAGCTTATAACTTTTTATTCTTCTAAAATCAATATCAAATAATCTCAGGATATCTGCAACTATGAATCCTTGGTTTTCTGGTATTTGTGTCCTTATTTTATCTCCATCCTTGATTTCATACTCAGGAGATACAAGTTGGTCATTAACCCATACGAGAACACCATCTTTTGTTAGTACGCGTTGTTCACCATTTATATTTATAACGATACTTATTTTTTCCATTTCAGGTAATTCTCTTATCTTTGGATAGTTTACAATTAATGCGTACTGAAGTTCTTCACCTGGGAGGACTGTATTTTCATCTGATAATTCAATTTCACCTTTAAATATTTTTACCTCACCTGCGTTAATTTCTTTATAAGTATTGTTAACTGAGTATTCGATTTTCACAAGGTCGCTACTTAGAAATTCTCTTATTTCTTTAACCTTTATCTTTTCATATTTAATAACATCACCATCTTTTAATTCAACGTTTGAAGTGGTACTAAAACCATTCAAAGTAACTCTTGGGAAATATTCAAGTACTTCGTCTGTTTCAAGAGATTTCAGTCTTATTGGTTTTACAAAATCGTACAACGTTGCTTTTGCATCTTCTCCATCTATAGCTTCTCCTACTTCTATAGAATCACCATGCCTAACGTTATCTCTGAGTGTTGCTTCTAAGCCATTGATTTTCACTTGGGCTGATATTGGCATTTGACCTTTGACTACTACAGTTTCATCGTTAACTTCTATTACTATTGATTTACCCGGTCTTCCTAAGAGTTTTCTCATATCCATTCCATACTGTACAAGTACTTCCCATACAGTGTAATTGCCTTTGAACCCAATGAGTTGTATCGGATCTCCATTCACATTTACAGATTCAAAGACAGCACCTTTTTTGTGGAGGGCTGTATAACCAATTCCTAAAGGAGTTATAAATTCGCTACCTTGAACGATACCTGTTTTGTCTATGAAATCTAAATTTTTTGAATCTTTGAGAGAGACTACATCTTCATCCATCTCTAAATTTTTTGCTAAGTACGTTGCGAATATCGGTACTTTCGCACCGCCACCAACTATCATCACAGCTTGTGGTTTGTCACCGTTTAATTCTATGATTTCTTCAGCTACTTTTTTGGTAATTTTATCAACAACGTCTGAAATTGCATCTAACACTTCTTCTCGCCTTAATTCCTTTTCTTTATCAAGTATATTTTTAACTCGAATTATCTCTTGCTTTTCTAAGCTTCTCTTTACAAATTCTGCTGTTTGAAAATCAAGTAAAAATTTTTTTGTTATGGCTTCTGTTATTTCATCACCAGCTAAAGGTACCATTCCATACGCAATTATTGTGCCGTCTTTTGAGATTGCAATATCGCTCGTACCAGCACCAACATCAACGAGTGCTATATTCAAAATTCTCAAATCTTCTGGAACGGTTATATTTACAGCAGCGATAGGTTCAAGAGTCAAGTGAGTAATCGTTAACCCAACTTTCTTTACAACTGAAAGCATTGCTTCAACAACGTGACTTGGGAGGTAAGTAGCCACAACTTTAACGTAAATATCTTTGCCTTTTAAACCTTCTAATTTTTTAAACCACATTCCATCGAGTTCGTATCGGATTACAGAGTAACCTACACAGTACATATTTGGCTCAATATTTTCCGTGGCTTTTGCTACAGCATCTAATTCCAATCTTGTGAGCATGTCTTTTGTTATTTCAATTGGTTCTTCTGAAGTAACAGAGCTTTCGCCAATGTAAGTTTTAAGAAATCTTCCAGCAAGAGCTACAGCTACTTTATCTAATTTGATATTATTTCTGCTTTCAAGTTCTCTTTTTACAAAAGCAGCAACTTTTGCGACTTTTTCCACGTCGTGTATTTGCCCGTCTAACATTGCACGGTGTTCATGTTCCTTGATAATAACATCATGGACTACCATTTTTTCATCTTCATCAAAACCAACAAGTAACCCTGCGACTTTCCTTGTTCCAATATCTAATGCAAATACCATTAACTGCACCTCCATAAAATATGTGTTAAACCTCAATAACTGTTACACCCACTCCACCTTCATCAGGTCTGCCAAAACGGTAATTTTTAACTCTTTTATCATGTCTTAAATAATTCCAAATTCCAGTTGCAAGTTTACCTGTTCCCTTTCCATGGATAATGTAACCGATTGAAAAATCTGATAATAATAGTTGATCTATAAATTCATCTATTATTTCCAGCGCCTCTTCTACAGTTAATCCCCTTACGTCAACCTCGTTTTTTGTTAAATTTGAAGTATAAACCTTTGTTGGAATGCGTGAAACATTTACAATTTTTTCTTCATCAATATGCTTTTTTAAATCTTTTGAGTCGCTACCCGAGGTGACTTTAACGAGTTTTTCAGGTTTTACCTCTATTTTCAATCCATTGAAATCAACGACAAAATTCTTAGATTTCATTTCAATTACTTTTCCAATTGCAGTTCCATCGATAAGTCTAACGTAATCACCTACTGAAATTTGTTTTTCCTCATCTGTGACTTTTGTTTCATAGATAACCTTTTCTACTTTCCCGTGAATTTCTTCTAAATGTTTTACTTCGTTTTCAATTTCTTTGAGACGTTTTTTTATTAATTCTTCACTCTCTGTTTTTTTACTTTGTAAAGATATTTGCAAATCCTTTTTTGCTTTTTGAATATCTTTATAAACTTCTCGAAGTTCTTTATCAAACTCTTCTATTCTTTTTATTTTCAAAAGCTTGTATTTTTCCTCAAAGTCTTTCTTTTGCCTATTGTATTCTCTTAGGGTATTTTCGAGTTCTCTTCGTTTCGTTTCAAGTTCGCTGATATGCTTGTTCAAGTTTTTTATTAATTCTTCTATCTTTATATGTTCTTCGTCAAGATGCTTTTGTGCACGCTCCAATATTGCATCTGGTAAACCGTACTTTTTGGCTATCTCAAAAGCATGTGATGCTCCAGGAATGTTCATTAATATTCTGTACGTTGGGGAAAGTGTTTCAGGATCAAATTCCATAGAAGCGCTTATGAGCTTATCGTGAGACATTGAAAAGAGCTTTATGGGTGTTAAATGTGTTGTAACTATGAATTTTATTCTTCTTTCAATTAATTCTTCGATTATGCCAAGGGCGATGGCACTTCCTTCATATGGATCCGTTCCTGAACCAAGCTCATCGATTAGAACTATCGAATTTTCATCAGCTAATTTTAAAAGTTGTACAATATTATGCAAATGACCAGAAAAAGTACTTAGATTTTCGAGTATGTTCTGGCTATCGCCTATATCTACATACACATCAAAATCTGGTATCCTTGAACTTTCGCCTGCAAGAACGGGGAAGCCACTACGTGCCAAAATTATGAAAAGTGCTACAGTTTTTAGAGAAACAGTTTTTCCACCTGTGTTGGGTCCTGTTATTACGATTCCAAATTTATCAGATGGGAGTTCTATGTCTATTGGAACAATCTTATCTTCTGGTATAAGAGGATGCCTTGCTCTTGATAATTTGAGATAATTCCCATCTGGGATAATAATAGAAGCATTCTTTTCTATAACGTATCTTACCCTTGCGTAAAGTGAATCTATACGCTTTAACAATTCAATGTCACCTTTTATAGTTGACAGTCTGTCAAAAATTTTATTGGTAATTTCCCGTAATATCCTTGCTATTTCTTTTCCTTCTTCTTCAGCAAGAACTTTCAGTTTATCGTTCAGTGGTATAAATTCTTCTGGTTCTAAGTATACCGTTAGTCCAGATGATGACATACCATGGACGATACCTTTAATTTTTCCACGTTCATTTGCTTTGACAGGAAATACGTACCTATCGTTTCTTATCGTGTATGTTACTTCTTGTAAAATGTTTTGGTGATGGGTTATAAATCTTTCTGCTTTATGCCTTAATTCTTTGGTTACTTCGGCATATTCATTTCGAATCTTCTTTAACAACACGGAAGCGTCATCTTTTATGTTGCCATTTTCATCTATAGTTTTCTTTATGGAATTAATTATTTCATCATATGTTCCTAATCCAAGTATAAGATTTACTATACCACTTTGAAATAATGAGGGCTTTTGTTCCTTGAACATCGCTTTTAGTGATTTTATTCCTTCAAAGAATCTTAGAAGACTCAGAAATTCTAAACCCTCGGCGATTATTCCATTCTCTATTTTTCGCAGTATACTTCTGATGTCTAAAAATGCATCGGAAGTAGGATAACCAATCACGCGGACTATATCGCACAATTCTGAGAGATATTGGAGTTCTTGTGCGGGGTTTATACTGTACGGATTAAGATTTTCAAGATACTCCTTTCCAAGCGAAGAATAGCAATACTGTTTATAGCCATCGAGTACGAGATTGTAGTCTATTTTATTCTTAATATATTCCAAATAATTGATTTTGTCTTCTAAATTTTTTTCAATTGATAACATTTCTATACCTCCGGACATTTTGAACTTTAAAAATTTTAATAATCGTAAATTACATCAACTTAGAACGTAGACATTGCCGTATATTTTTTTAGTATCGATGTAAAATTCTGGATTGTGCTTTTTACTAAGTACAAAAAGAACTCTTCTATCGACTTTTGGAAGGTCAACATAACCATCTGTGAATATTATTATACCTTCACTTCTGAAATCTTTTTGGGCTATATCTACAGCGGGTTGTAAGTCAGTTTCACCACCGCCGTAAACTTCGAAATTCTTCCATTCTCCTCTCTTGTATTTTCCAACGAATGTAACTGACTTATCTACTTGGATAACATTTAATTCGACACCCAATCGGGCTAAACTCTCTATTTCTGACATAAAAGCATTTAGCTCTTCTTCTATTATACTTCCACTTGTGTCAATTATTACAGTTATTTTGGGGTCGTAGATATACCTCCATCCAGGTTGATCATCGTATCTCCTATTAGGTCTCAGAGGTGTAGAATATTTATCTCCTTTTTGTGATAGTCCAGCGAATCTTCTAATTGCCACTTCCCAATTTATAACAGGTTTAGATATAAATATTTCAATATCTTGCCTTAAACCAGATGGAAGTTCTTTTCCAAAAAGATTAAAAGCTTTGCCAACCTTCTGCTGGACTAGTTCAACAATCATGTCAGTTGGTATATCACTTTCTATCTCATGATTTTGTGGCAACTTTTCTGCAATTGCTTCTATATCGTAATTTCCCTTCTTTAAAAATTCCTCTATTATGTAGTCATGATACTCTTCAGCGGTTCTATTCAACATATTAGCTGGTGGACCAACAAATATAACGTCGTTATCTGCGCCATGTCCTTCTTCTATCAAAACATTTAGAGGAACACTAAGTGCATCAAGTTGCGGAATAAATTGGTTAATAGCAGCATCTTGAGCAAGGTTCCATATAGCTTTATCTCGTTTATCTTTTGGTTTTATCAAGTAATGCCTATTTATGAAATGCATCAATTCATGTAATATCAACCCTTCAAGAAATATTTCAGATTTAATTTTTACACTTACAGGATTGTATAAAAATAAAAAATCCCCATTTCTTGTAATAGTAAGCTTTATGTTTTTAACATTCGCTTCTTTGAATTTACTTCCCATGAGAATATACGCATAAAATGAGTTAATTTTTATTAAATTGGCCAAGACATTATCTAATTTTTTTTCAATATCTGACATAATCTTACATCTCACATCACTTTCGAAATTCAATATTGATTTTTAAAAGATAATTTTAAATTTTGCCTCAAAGTATGGTGTATCATTACTTGTAATAAACATACTTCTGTAAGAGAGCCATCTAACCAAAAAGTTATATCCAATTCCTATTGAAAGTTCTTCTTTTATATAGGTTATTTTAAAATCAATTTGTGTTCTAAACAGTTCATCGGTCTTTGGTGTTGGAATATTTAAATTAAATGCTGGATCGTACCAAAAGTAAATCGATGAGTAATACCCTCCAATTTCAAATTTTATGTTCAGATTCTTTAAATAAATGGAAGGAACAACTCCAAAATACAGTCTTCCAACCTCGGAAGCCTCATTTGGAGTTGCAGGCTTAGTAGTAAGAAATACAGGAAACTTCATCTGAAAACTGTCGATATTAAGGTAAGGCATAATATTTAATTGAAAGCTGTTAGACATAATATCGAAGCCACCGGAAAAACTTATCATAAAGTGTCCATCGTTATAAATTGGAAATTTTAAACCAATCTCACTGTAGGGGAATCCCAATGTATATTCTAAATTACTTTGATTTTCGGTTATTCCGATACCATCTTTGGTATTGATGAAAAATTCAATAGGTAGCATGATTATAACAATAAACAAGAAAGATAGTGTAAATATCTTTTTCATATGCCCCCTCCTTAAATCTTGAATATTAAAATACTACGTTTTGCAAATTAATTATACCACATCAAATGTGAAAACCTAAAAAATTATTTCGATGAAAATGATGTAAAAAAGCCTCGGATTGTCCGAGGCCAATTTCTTAAAATATTTAAATTTATATTTTTCACTTCATAAAAAAACTTACAATTGCAGGAATTATAAGATATATAGAAAAATACTTCAGATGAGCAGAAATGGTAAGAAATCTAACGAATATGAGCGCAACTAATCCAAATATAAGGGCACCGGCAAAACCAGATAATGTAGCAGCTGTAAAAGCTACGTTTTTCAACTCAAGTAATCCCGCAGCTAAGGTTATTGGAAGACTAAGTAAAAACGAGTATTTGAAAGCATCCACCCTTGTCATTCCTATCAATAGAGCACCGATTAGTGTAAAACCACTTCTTGAGATACCGGGTAAAACAGCAACTGCTTGAAAAAGCCCAATAAGTAGAGCATCCAAATATGTTATATCGTCCATTGTTTTATTTCCAGAAAATCTGTCAGAAAACCATAATGCAGCAGCTGTTACTAAAAAGAATACACCAATCAATTTCTGCGAAGAAAAAGTTTCTTCTATTTTCGATTCAAGAAAAAGTCCAACGATGCCTGCGGGTATTGATGAAATAATTATTTTTAAGGCTAAATTCCACATATTTTTGTCAAATCTCACAAGACCGTATAAAATGTTCCAAATGTCATTGAAAAGCAGCATAAATACAGCAAAAAACGTTGCTATGTGAAAAAAAGCAAATAAGGCAAGGTCAGATGGAAAACTTATAATCTTTGAGAATAAAGCAAGATGACCAGAGCTTGATATTGGTAAGAATTCTGTTAGTCCTTGAATGATTCCCAAAAAAAATTCTTTCAATTGGATTCACTCCTTTTCAGAGTTTACTTGTAGATATCAAATAGTAAGCCATTTATTTCTCCAACTTTTTGAGCGAGTTTAATAGTGTCTTTCTCTGCTTCCATCAATAACGAGGATATTTGCATTAATCTTTCATCAATCTGCTCTGCGATTATGTGAAGCCTTGGTTGGGAAACATTAAAATCGTACTTTCCTGCGATTTTGTAGAGATTCTTTTCAACGTATTTTAGAACATTTTTAATGCGTTCTTTGTATTTTTTTAAATTATCTTGAGTTGGTGAACGTACAAAATCATTACCCGCTTCGACGACTTCGTTTACTAATTCCTCGATGGTTTTTCTTATTGCTTCAACTTCAGCTTCTTCAAATATACCAAAGAAGCTTGATTCTGATTTTCTATTAACACTCTCTTTTTTATTTGCTTTTTTGCCTTTTATAGATGTACTCTTCAGTTTGGGGTCATTTGAAGGTGGTTCAATTCTCAATATTTCACACCCTTAAAATTTTATTGTTTCTCAACGGTTTTTGCAACATTTTCAGCTAACTCCCTAAACGATTTCTCAATTTCGCTTCCCCGGTAATAAAGTGTTATAGGTTTCCCCTCATCTAATAATTCAAGAGCTTTCGGATCCATTGGAATTCTACCTAAAACTGGAACGTTATATTCTTCAGCGAGTTTGTCTGCCCCACCTTTTCCAAATGGGTATACAATCTCGTCTTTACATTTCATGTAAGACATATTTTCTACTATTCCTAAAACTTTTTGATTCATTGAGTGGACAAAAGCGATAGCCCTTCTCACATCATCAAGCGCAACCCTTTGAGGGGTTGTCACTACGATAACTCCATCGATGTTTCCAAGTGTTTGTAATAAGCTCAGCGCTTCATCACCTGTTCCGGGTGGAAGGTCGAAAATCATAAAGTCAAGCTGTCCCCAATTTGTATCACCCAAAAATTGTTTAATTGCAGAATGTTTAAGTGGTCCACGCCATATAATAGGCTTACCTTCTTCAACAAGCATCGAAATGGAAAGCGCCTTCAAATTTGGCAATATTTGGGCTGGAACAATTCTTTCATCTTCATCGACGCCTGGTATAGCGTTGCCACCTAACATTCTAACTATATCTGGACCGTGTATATCTAAATCAAGGATGCCAACGTTGTAACCACTTTCTGCCAAAGCGGTTGACAAATTCACAGATACGGTCGTTTTGCCAACACCGCCCTTACCGCTGAGTACTGCTATGAAATGTTTCACGTTTTCCTTCAGTGTACTTATCTTTTGATCTTCCGATAGCTTAAAATCCATAATCTTCCTTCCTCTCCTTTTTTTTACTTTACAAGATGAAAATCACTTGTTTTGACTTTCCATTATCTCTTTGTAATTTTCGACAAGATACTTCGCTGCATCTTCTGGTGGAACAGGGTTTATGTAAAATCCTGAACCCCACTCAAACCCTGCAACTCTTGTGAGCCTTGGAATAATTTCAACGTGCCAGTGGTAATAGAGCTTCCCTTCTTCACCAACAGGAGCAGTGTGAATTAGAAAATTGTATGGTGGATTATTGAGAACAACATGGATCCTATGCAAAACATCTTTCATAATCTGTGCAAATGCCTTTACTTCTTGTTCAGATATATTTCCAAAGTTATGCGAATGCCTTTTTGGCAGTACCCAGGTTTCAAATGGGAATCTTGCAGCGTATGGTTCAAAAGCTATAAAGTGTTCATTTTCCTCAATCACTCTTCTACCTTCAATTTTTTCTTGGTTTATCATATCACAAAATACACATCTTTCTTTGTATGAATAATAATCTTTTGCTCCATCGAGTTCCTCTTGGACAGTTTTTGGCACTATTGGAGTTGCAATTATCTGGCTGTGTGGATGTGCAAGTGAGGCTCCTCCATCTTTACCGTGGTTTCTAAATATGAGTATGTATTTAACCTTCTCATCTTGCGCCATAGCTCTGAACCTTGTCAGATAAGCCCAGATAACTTCTTCTGTTTGTTTGTAATCGTACAGTGCGAAAGTTGAATTATGGTCAGGTGTTTCAACTATTACCTCATGATAGCCAAATCCTGTCATCGCATCGTACATTCCGTGACCGTATCTATCAACTGGTAATTCAGAGTCAACAGCTGGGAATTTGTTAGACACTACCCTTACCCACCAACCCGGGGTGTTTGGTTGGGTCTCTGGTGGCCTGAACGCAAGGATTTCAGGGGGAGTTGTGTGTTCATTACCGTAGTCAAAAGGACAGAACCCCACTTTTGTCTCTTCAGGCTGAACTTGAAAGTCATGAGGACGCTTTGCGCGTTCCGTGGATATAATTACCCACCTTTTTACAACAGGGTCTTTTCTATATTCAGGCATGAAAAAATCCTCCCTTTATATTTTGTTTCTACCTATTTTATCTTTGTACCTTGGATTTAGCTCTTTGATAAAGTTTTACGTATTCTTTCGCCGATTTATCCCAACTTAAATCCATTGTCATTGCGTTCTTTATCAAAGTGTTCCAATCTTCTTTACTATTGTAGAAGTAAATTGCCCTTGCCATAGCTTTAAGTAAGTGCGCGGGATCAAATCCTTCAAATCCAAAACCGTTTCCTTCTTTTGTTTCTGGATTGTATTCTTTGACAGTGTCAGCTAAGCCACCGGTGTATCTGACAATAGGGATGGTACCATACCTGAGACTGTACATTTGACCCAATCCACATGGCTCGTATCTTGAAGGCATTAAGAACATATCACAGCCCGCGTATATCTTTTGCGCAAGCACAATATCAAACTTAAGATTTATGGAATATTTTTCTGGATACTTTTCTCCAAGTTTTTTGAACATATTCTCATATTTTTCTTCACCTGTACCTAATAGTACAAATTGGATATCAAATAGTGAAACATAATCCATTATTTCAGCCATTATATCAAGACCTTTTTGGTCAACAAGTCTATTTATCATTCCAATCATTGGAACGTCTCTTTCAGGTAATCCGAGTTCTTTTTGTAGGAGTTTTTTGTTTTCTTTCTTTTTCTCGATTGTATTTAAATCATAGTTTACGTAAATCTTATTATCTGTAAGTGGATTAAACTCTTCGTAATCTATGCCATTTAATATTCCATACAAATCTGAAGACCTTGCCCTTAAAACCCCTTCCAATTTTTCACCGTATTCTTTTTGCTGGATTTCCTTCGCGTAAGTTGGGCTTACAGTGTTTATAATATCCGAGAAGATAATTCCACCTTTTAAGAAATTTATCTTACCGTAAAACTCTATACCATCTATATTGTACAGATAATCAGGCAATCCCGCAAATCTTAAATATTCCGGTTCAAATATCCCCTGGTATCCAAGATTATGAATTGTTAATACAGTCGCTATTTTCGATAGCAAAGGATCATCTCTGAATACAGTCTTTAAATAAACAGGTATCAAAGCTGTTTGCCAATCGTTTACGTGAACAATATCATACTCAAAATTCAGTTTTCTTATAGCTTCTATTACACTATATGAAAAAAATATAGCTTGTTCTGCGAGATCTGGACCAGCGTAAACTTCATCAGCGTTGAAATAATATTCATTGTTAATGAGGAAAACGTTAACTCCTTTTGTGCCGGGTAACATTGTTTTGTAAACGTCGAACTTTTCCTCTGTTTTCAACATTGGTGCATCTACTTTTTCTGTGATTTTTTCAATTACCCATCCATATTTTTCAGCATTTTGTTTAACTTTTTTATGGTACGGCATATAGATATCGACGTTTATATTCTGTCTTTCCAAGTACTTAGGCAAAGCACCAACAACATCTGCCAAGCCGCCAACTTTTGCAAATGGGTAAACTTCATAAGATACCATTGCTATTTTCATTTGTTTCACCTCCCAATGATTTTTAATTTAAAAAATTATAAAGTCAAAATCTGGAAGATTCTACCGGTTCATCGTGTGTAAATACTATGTAGTCGCATTTTTTTCTAATTTTATTGACAAATCTCGAGCAATCGTCGTTTCTTAATAATCTAATTATATCATAAAATTCCACGCGGTTCATAACTATATCGCCGGTATAAAAAACTCTTCCCATATTTTCCGTATCTATGAGAAACGAGCAATGTTCTTTTGAATGCCAAGGTGTATGAAAAACTCTGATTTTATCAAAAAGAATATCCCCTGCATTTATCTCAACGACTTTTTTCCATGAATCCATTATTTCTCTATACAATTTACTTTTAATAAGGCCAAATTTATCATATGGTTTATTCTTATAGGCAGGATGTATGTATATAGTGGCATTCGGAAAGATTTTGGTTGCGTATGCGTGGTCTAGATGGAGATGAGTGAGTAAAATATCGGTGATATCTTCTAATTTGATATTTCGGTTTTCCAAAGCTTCTTCTAAAGTATGAAACGAGGCATAATCTCCTGGGTCAATTAAAATTAGCCTATCTTCATGTTTTAAGAGACAAGCCGTTGAGTACGCAATCTCCACAGATTTTGGCACACGAATACTACCACCTATATTTAGTAATTCGAACTGCATTTAATCACCCCACACTGTATTTGCTTTATATATTATATCATACTATACCACCCTTTTTTTCGTCCACGGATATTTTATGAAAAAGTACAAAACAAGAAACATCTCAAACAATTCAGCCACCATGAAAGAAAGCCAAAAGTTAATCGCGCCTAATTTAAGTATACTTACAGTAATGAAAAGATATGGGATCATAATAGCCCATCTACTTAAAAAGCTTGATATGAAAGTAAAAATCGTTAACCCCGCGCCGAAAAATCCGCTTGATAATAGCCAACTTATTGTGGTGAAAAGCAGTGTTGGAACTACAATTAAAGAGCCTTGACCTCCAATTCTAATTACATTCATATCATTTGTGAAAAATAAATAGATATTACTTCTGAGTGTAATTAACACAACAACAGCTATGAATATTATCAATAAACCGTACAATAATGAAACAAACACAATATTTTTTGCCTCTTTTTCATCATCTTTACCCAAAGAAAAACCGACAAGTGTACTGGTTGCCATCGATAAACCAAAGATAGGTATATTTGAAAAACCAATTATTCTTTCAAGGATACCGATTGCGCTTATATATTCTGAACCGAATCCAGAGGCAAATTTTATCAAAAACGCGTAAGAAAGCGTTCTAAGTAACATCTCTCCTCCAGTGGGAAGACCTATTGTCATTAGTTTTGCATCTATTTTCCAATCTAAAACAAACAAACCTTTAAGGGATATCTTAACGTCCTTAACCCCTCTAAATAAAAAGAATAAACCTAACCCAAGGGATATAAAAGTAGAAACAACTGTTGCCCAAGCTGCACCAGAAATTCCCATATTGAGACCTCGAATATTGATAAAAGGAACCCTATCAAACATGAAAATCGGATCTAAAAAGATATTTACAATAGAACCGGTAACCATATTAACCATAGCAAGATGTGCGCTACCGATGTTTCTAAGGGCGGTAAATGTGGAATAAGTCATAAAAAATGCAAACATAAAGAAAACTCTTATGTATCCATAATCAATTGCTGCTTTTACAACTTCGGTGTCTTTCGTATAAAAATTCATCAACGGTTTTAGTACAACCAAAAGTATCGCAGAGGCTAAAACAGCGACGAAACCTTTGAATATAAGAGTTTGCTCGATTATCTTACTTGTTAGCTTTTTGTCTCCTTTTCCGTAAGACTGTGAAATCATAGAAACGGAGGATGTCCCTATGATTTCGTTGAGTATCTCGACTATCCAAAAAACTGTCGAAAATAAAGTAACACCGGCTATCGCCTTAGACGATAGCCTGCCTATCCAAAATAAATCCACTATATCGTACATCGATTGCATAACACTACCAACAATCGATGGAAGGGCTAATTTAAACAACTGTCTGGAATTATCAAGGAACTTCGATTTATCGAAATTCAAAAAAGCACCTCCAAATTCTGTATTATACGGAATTTTTAATATGCTTGTACATCTTTATCATAACATAAGCGTTTGCAAAGTAGAAAATGGAACTTATTACGAATATAAGTGTATAACCATTTTTGAAAGCAGTTAGAAGTGAAAACATCTCAGCAGACAGAGCACGTGATACATTATTAACGAAATTATTAGCGCCGTTTATAGTTGCAATCTTATCACGCCTAACATTTGAATAAACGAGTGCGCTTAGCAAAGGACTAACCATGTTCATAACTGCGAATCTAACTATATAGACACTTGTAAATGTTATCGGTTCTCTCACAAAACTTAAAGAGACTATAAGTATAGGTACAACTACGTAAGAAAAGATAAGTATATTCATATCGCCGAACTTCTTACCGAGTTTGTGAGAAAACACTGCTCCAAGGCTTGTTGCCAATTGCGCCAAAGCTAAAATTATACCTATAACAGAAGCACTCATTTTGAATAAATCATAAAATATGACATTTCCAAAACTAACGAACAATCCAGCTCCGAAACCAACACTTATCGTTGATAGCATATAGTAGAAAATTACTTTAGATTTTTTAGGAGAAAATACAGATATAAATTCCTGAAAGTCAATAACATTGGAATTTTTAAGATTTACTTCATTTTGAATTCTCAATTTTCTTAAAGGAATTATAGCAAAAATTCTTGAAAGGCTTGCAGTGATAAGAACCCATTTTGCTGGAAACATGTCGCCAAGTACTCCACCCAAAACATTTCCTATAACTCCGGTGAACATTCCTATTCCGAAATTTAAACCAAAAAATTTTGCCCTATTATCACTATCAGTTTTAAGAACCAAGAGAGTCGATAAAATTATGGAAGTAGCTGAAGTAAATCCACCAAAAAAGAACGACGTAATAATCAGTTGAAAATAAGATTTAATGATTACACGGTATACGCCAAAAAATATACCTAACAGTTGCGAAAATATTATCAGTTTCTTCTTATCGAACTTATCAGCAAAAAAGCCAAATATCAATCCAAAAAATGCCGCTCCCCACAAACTATTAGAAGTTATTTTTCCAACAATACTTGTTGGAACTCCGCTTTGTCTTAAAACTAAGTTAAATAGTGTTCCATATATACCTTGAGCAAGCCCATCAATAAGGGTAAATAAAGTTATAAGCAAAGGTTGAGACATTTATACACCATCTTCCTTTTTTACCTCTTTTGTTCGTATTTCAAACTATTCTAATTCAATTGTACCATTAGGCCAGAAAACTTCAACAACTAAACAAAACCCCAACTTATTCAAAGTAACACAAAATTAAAAATTATCACTCTTGACAGTTAAGTGATAATATGGTAAAATTCAAAACGAAAGGAAAAAGAAAAAATAGAAGAAAGGAGATGATTTTATGGTATTTAACATGGAGGACTTCACAGAAAATGCCCAAGAGATACTCCAGTCTGTTAACGACGTCTTAAATCGTTACAGACAAAACCAGTTGGCGCCTGAGCATATTTTATTAACTATGCTTGAAAACACTAAAAACGCAGCTGTAGATATTCTTACTTTCCTCAACGTTGATACGGATGCGTTGAGAAGAGATGTTGAAAGGATTATTTCTTCGAAAGGTGGTTATTACTATTCTGGCAGCGGTGGTACAAACCAAATTTACATAACACCGGATACAACAAAAGTTATTAACGAAGCAAAGCGCGAAGCGAAAAGAATGGGAGATGAAAAGGTTGGTACAGACCACCTACTTTTAGCGATGGCTATTGTACCAGAGACAACAACTTATAGGTTATTGAGTAAATATGGAATAACACAAGATGCGCTTTACGGTGCTATAAAACAATTAAGAATGCAAAGGACTTATTCTGAAGAAGAGAACATTGACATCCTTGCAAAGTTCACTGAGAACCTCACCGAAATGGCAAAAAATGGTCAACTTATGCCTGTGGTTGGTCGTGAAAATGAAATCAACAGAATGATTGAAATTCTCGGACGCAAGATTAAGAACAACCCCGTTCTGATAGGTGACCCAGGTGTTGGTAAAACAGCGATTGTTGAAGGGCTTGCGCAAAGGATTGTTAATAAAGACGTACCAGAATTCTTGAAAAATAAAACGATACTTAAATTAGACCTTGCAAGATTGGTTGCTGGTACGAAATTCAGAGGGGAATTCGAAGAAAGGCTAAAAAAACTTATAGACGTACTTAAGAAGAGAACAGACGTGATACTCTTTATCGACGAATTACACACAGTTGTTGGTGCTGGTGCCGCTGAGGGTGCACTTGATGCAGGTAACATTCTAAAACCAGAGCTTGCCCGTGGAACGTTAAGGGTTATCGGTGCGACTACAGTTGAAGAATACAGAAAACATATTGAAAAAGACAAAGCGTTAGCAAGAAGATTCCAAGTAATCTTTGTCCCAGAACCAAGTATAGAAGAAACCATCGAAATCTTGAAAGGTTTGAAGGCCAAATTTGAAGAATTCCACAACGTCTCTATAAGTGATAAGGCAATTGAGTTTGCGGCGAAGATGTCCGCAAGGTATATCACCGACAGATTTTTGCCAGACAAAGCAGTTGACCTTGTAGACGAAGCTGCGGCAAGAGCAAAAATTGATGGAAAGAAAGAAATAGTAGAAGAAGATATCGCAAGTGTTATTGAAAGATGGACGGGTATCCCTGTCGGTAAAATAATGGGAGATGAAAAGGAAAAGATAAAGAACCTTGAAAAGATAATACATGAAAAGTTTGTTGACCAAGAAGAAGCAGTGAAGATTGTTTCGAACGCAATCAAAATGTCCCGGGCAGGTATTAGAAATCCAAAAAGACCACTTGGTGTGTTCTTATTCCTCGGACCAACCGGAGTTGGTAAGACAGAGCTTGCTAAGAGATTAGCGGATGTACTATTTGGTAGTGAAAAAGCGCTTATAAGAATCGATATGAGCGAATATATGGAAAAGCATTCAGTAGCCAGACTTATAGGTGCACCTCCGGGATACGTTGGTTATGAAGAAGGTGGTCAATTAACAGAGCAAGTTAGAAGAAGACCTTACAGTGTTGTGCTCTTTGACGAAATTGAAAAGGCGCACCCAGAAGTGTTCAATGTACTCTTACAGTTATTTGATGATGGAAGACTTACAGATGGTAAAGGGACGACAGTTGACTTTAGGAATACCATAATCATAATGACAAGTAACATTGGTTCAGATGTTATAATGCAAGACATTGAAGAAGGTTTCGAAGACTTGATACCAAGACATATAGAAGAAGAAATGAGAAAATACTTCCGCCCAGAGCTTATAAACAGGATAGATGCGGCTGTAGTATTTAAGCCTCTTAAGAAAGAACACATAAAAGAGATAATCGAAATATACACAAAGGAATTGAACGAAAGACTCATCGATTCAGATAAAAATATAAAGGTTGTTCTTGATGAAAGTATGAAAGAATACCTTGCAACTGAGGGGTACGTTCCGTCAATGGGAGCAAGGCCTTTGAGAAGATTATTTGAGAATACTGTAGAATTTAAGCTTGCAGAACTCATAATTGATGAAAAAGTAAAGGAAGGTCAAACCGTAAAGTTTATTTGGGAAGAAGGAATATTAAAGTGGGAAATTTTATAAAAGAATTTTTTAAAGATACAATTTAATACTTGACACAGTCTAACAAAGGGTTATAATAGGATTGAATTTAATAATGCCTGGAGGGGAGCTCCAAAATGCGGGGCTGAGAGGAAGGAGTCAATCCTTCGACCCTTCGAACCTGATCCGGGTAATACCGGCGGAGGGACCAGGTGACTCAAAAATTTGAGTTCTGGAATAAGCAATTAAAAATCGTCCCTCCGAAAAAATGCGGAGGGACGATTTATTTTTGGAGGTGGGAAGATGAAAAAGTTCTTGGTTATTTCTCTACTTTTAGTTATTTCTTTAGTGATTGTTGCTGCAGAGCTTGTTATTTACACGTCCGATAGCTTTGCTGGAGGTATAGGAAAAGTTATAGCGCCGAAGTTCGAAAAGGTCTACAAATGCAAAGTTAAAATGATAAGCTTTGGTTCGATGGGAGATGTCTTAGCAAGAATTATCGCCGAAAAAAATTCACCTAAAGCTGATGTAGTGATAGGCTTAAATCCTCAACAGTTACAAAAGGCCATTAAGGAAGGTGTTCTTGAGAAATATAGACCAGTTAACTCAAAAAATATTGTTTATAAGTCTTTAGTTACAGATTATGGTACTGTTTACGATTACGGTGCACTTGCCATGATTTACAACGTAGAAAAGATTAAAAACCCACCACGTTCCTTTAAAGATTTACTCAAGCCTGAATATAAAGGTAAGATAGTACTTATCGATCCAAGAACATCAAGTACTGGCTTAACTTTTCTTATGTGGACTATCGCTGCATTCGGCGAAGATGATGCTATGGAATATTGGAAACAATTAAAAAATAATGTTTTAATGTTTACAAGTGGTTGGAGTGCAGCGTTTAAGATGATTGAAACAGGGGAAGCAGATATAATAGTAAGCTATGCCACAGATGGTGCTTACAGCATGTACAAGTACGGTTCAATAAAGTATATGCCCGTTATATTCGAAGAAGGAGCATACGTGCTTGAAGAGTATGCCTCAATTGTAAAGGGTGCAAAGAATCTCGCACTTGCAAGGACATTTTTAGAGTTTATACTAACACCAGATTTTCAAAAAGAAGTGCCTCTTAATCAATGGATGATGCCGGTTATAAATGTCGAGCTTCCCGAAGTTTTCAAATATGTACCAACATTTAAGAAAATTCTCAAAGTCAAGCCAGATGTCAACGACAGGATAGATGAAGTACTCAAAAAATGGGAAAAGGCTGTGATTGGCTAGAAGATGAATAAGTTTAGGTAATCATAATTAATGGGCTGCCTTTTGAATATCGCAGCCCATTTTTATTTAGTTTTATAAAATGATGAACAAACTTTAGATAGGTAAGGTCTAAAATAATAGGATTATAAGAATCGAAAGGTACTCTAGAAAGTCAATAGGTA